>Ga0065711_1009880_pt1:0-5000 | contig 10395 bp, 1 predicted proteins | sample Hoacrofraction12_FD_59098 | JGI IMG/M metagenome (GOLD analysis project Ga0065711, IMG submission 59098) | Hoatzin crop microbial communities from Cojedes, Venezuela - Epithelial fraction 12 v2 (version 2) | ecosystem: Host-associated > Birds > Digestive system > Esophagus > Crop | place...
ACCCTTCAGATATTTATAGGCATTTATTAGGTCCCCTCGCAGCCTTCTCTTCTTCAGGCTGAACAAGCCCAGCTCCCTCAGCCTCTCCTCATAGGAGAGATGCTCCAGTCCCCTCATCATCCTTGTAGTCCTCCGCTGGACTCTCTCCAGCAGCTCTTCATCTTTCTTGAAGTGAGGAGCCCAGAACTGGACACAGTGCTCCAGATGGGGCCTCACTAGGGCAGAGTAAAGGGGAAGGAGAACCTCCCTCGACCTGCTGGCCACACTCCTCCTAATGCATCCCAGGATCCCACTGGCTTTCTTGGCATCCAGGGCACACTGCTGGCTCATAGTCACCCTGTCGTCCACCAGGACACCCAGGTCCCTCTCCACAGAGCTGCTCTCCAGCAGGTCTGCCTCCAGCCTGTACTGATGCATGAGGTTGCTCCTGCCCAGGGGCAGGACCCTGCATTTGCCCTGCGCAGATGTGTGAACTGAACAAACAGGCTGCAACACACAGTATCAGCTCCCTGAGTAAAGTTCTTACAGACATGCTATCCTGGTTCCAGCTGGGATAGAGTTAATTTTCCTCCTAATAGCTGCTGTGTTTTGGATTTAGTTCAAGAAAAATGTTGAAAACAGTGATGTTTTTAGTTGTTGGTATGAAATCAAGGACTTTTTCCAGTTTTCCATATTCAGCTAAAGAGCAGGTGTGCAGGAGTTGGGAGTGAGCACAGACAGATAGACAACCAAGCTGGCCAATGGAAATATTCCATACCATAGGTCTTTTGCTCAATTTATAAACAGGGGTTGGTTGAGGGACAGGAACTTCTCTTTTTCTGGGAGTTTGAACTTCTCCATGAGTTTAGTCTTTCTTCATGAGTTCCACGAAATCTGTGGAATTCATAAGCTCTGGGAAACCCGCAGGTTCCACGATCACTGCTCAGGTACCGACTATGCAACTGGTCATCAGGCGGTGAGAAAAACTGTATCGTGTACAGCTTCTCTCGCATATTCAGTAGTAGTGGTAGTAGTATTTGCTTTGTTGTCTTATTAAACTGCCTTTATCTCAACCCACAAGTTTTACTTTTTTCTGTCCTCCTCCTGGGGAGGGAGGAGTGAGTGAGCGGCTGTGTAGCCCTAGCTGCCGGTTTAAACCATGACACATGCTCACACATGCAACTGGAGCTCCTAGAAGGCTATGTGCATAGCAAGAATGTTTAGAAACATTTAACCACCAGATAGAAAACATCAGGCCTTAGCTTCTAAGTGCATGCTGCATCTGATCCATTATCAGCTACCAATTTAATTCATCATTTGAAGTAACGTGCCACCTTGGGAATCTACTTCATTGATCTTGCTCTAAAGCCCATCACTTTTCCAAGTTTTCCTTTTCAGTGCTGAAAAGGATAGGGTCTTTCTAACCTCACCATTTAAATGACAATTTAACCTATTTATGTTTGAAATTCTGCGTAAAATAAAACTACAAAGAACTGTTCCCAAAGTAAAACACAAACATGACTGCTGTAACATAAACCCACAGACAGGCAAGCAAAATAAAGACTTGAATGCACACAAATATTAAGAAATATGATTCTGCACAGCAACAATGAGGATTAGAGTATTTTGCCACTACAGCACTGCTGTGCTGAGACAACAGTGCTTCATAAAGTATGAAATTACAAGTGCTTACCTAAGATTAATTATCTCTAACTCAGGCCTGAAGTAGCAATGCACTTACAATGCACAATGAATAATGAATGTAAGTGCTAAATAAAAGAATCCATTGTCTGAATCTCTAACACAGGCGTCTCCAATTTTGAATGAAAGGAAAGGAAAGGCAGAACAACGTAAGGCGGAAGGGTAATGAATTTGGAATTTTGTTGAAATATGCAGCTTCACATATTCTAAATTTTGAGTTGCTAAGGTTTACTTAAATAGCTCATAAAAGTGAACTCATGCAGCCTTGCAGTCACCGACTTTTGATATTTACAACTTTTTTTCCCTTTTAGGATGTTTTGTGCGTGTTTTTTCCAGTATCTAGCACTTGCTCACTTCCCTCTTGGAAGTGACCACTTCAAGCGCTCGTTGCTTAGAATGCCACACCTCTGGGTGCTGATGGTTCTGCTGCAAGGGTTACTTAGGCCGGCAGTAGTAGACATGCACCGCTGCTTCCTCAGGCATGATCCTTCAGCACAGCTTGGACCTCAGACTCAACACCTGTTACGAAACTCACCCAGAAGCTCTTCAAACTTCAACTGCTATGCACATAGTGGTTGAACTTTCCTGATGTTCCTTTGACTCAAAGTGTAGTTTAGACATTAATGAAAGTGAAGTAATGAAGATTTATTTTTTAATTCTGGATTTATGTAAGATTTCAACAGCATCTCAGAAACACAGATCCATGGAAAGAGAGAACCGAATTATTATAAATACCAGTTCCCTAATTACAAGAAGACAAACCACACATGAGAGGATGAAGCACAAAAAGGTACAATAAGAAGAAAAGACTCAGCAAACTATTTTGTGTATTCTGCTGGTTAAATTACTAGAAAGAAACCCCAAATTAAACAGTTTTCACTCTGCTACATATCCTACATAAGCAAATCAAGAATACTACTTCTTCGTGTCATCTGGACCTAGCAGCAACTACAAATTCAGAAAGAGTGGTTTCTGTCACCATCTGCTTGTCCTTCCTCCCACACATCTTACTGCCACTTGCTTCTGCTCACATTCAGCTCCACAAACATACATTTTGTACACATTAATATAACATTTATCAATATTGCACATCTTTCAGCCAAATAAAATTTTAATAGCAGAAAATAAACATTCTTGTTGGAAAGCTTCGTAAGAACTCAAAACTGGCAATCTTCTGGAAGAAAGGATGGTCTGAGATCCATTAACTCCTCAAGAGAGGGTAACTGAAGAATTCTAAGTCACATCAGACCCTGAAAGTAGAGACAAACACAGGGAACCACTGACCGAATACACATAAAAAGAACAGCTATACAGTCAACGCAGCCAGGAAAACAAAACGGGGAGGGGGTTGAATGGACACGACTTGCAAGATCAGAGAGGAAGGCACATAGTTCAGATGTGAGATGAGAAAGGGCAGAAAATGGGAAACAGAAGTCCGTATCTCAGTTATGTTATTTAACATAAAGTACAGCATTTAGAGACACTGTTTCAACGTGGAAACAGGGAAAGCAGTATCCACGCACAGGTCTAAAACAGAGAGAGGAGAGCCTCTCCTTCACAACAGAAAGAAGCATTCCTCCTGCTTTGTCCACACTGAGTTTCCATTAATAAGGCATCAGAAAAAAGGGCAGTATTTTAATTTGAATGAAGGAAAACATGACTGCAAGAAGACATGCATAGAGCAGACCCACAAGAGCTCCTCTGAAAAGCAATCACTTATCACCAAAAGACTTCTATGCAAACAAATTTTCTAGTGAAATTAAGTATTGTGACTATATTGAACAAAAGTATTTCTAGGGAATCTTAGGGAAGGTCACAGAAGCACAGTAACAATTAAGATGGTCTTCTGTCCAAATGGAATAGCTTTCTGCAAGCCAAGATGGCTGTGCCAAATGCTCAGTGCTGCCACAAGCCTTTTGAACTCCGGGTACACTTAGGATTTTTTTTCCCCTTACAGTTTAACCAAATCTCACTTTCCATTCAGATAGTGATATACTAGTCTTCTACATACATCCAGTCTTCATATGGAACATAATTTTATGGATCACAGAACATAACCCCTCCTGATGTGCAATAGGCAATAACATTCAATGGAAAACCAACAGCATATGTTGGATATTTTAAGACAATTGGAACACTATCAGGATAAAGCCATTTGCGAGAGCCACAACTCTTTAACCCTGTTTCCTACCAACCACCAAGTATATTCTTAGAAATTTATTAAATCAGTGAACAAGAAAGCTTTTTTGCTACAGAAACCTACATATGGACAGCATGATATCTTCTTCATTAATTGGAAAAAAACCTTTTGTCAAATTAGGAAATTTGATATGAGAATGCAGCTATACATACTGACTTCCGAAATACTGTGAAGAGTACACATGCTACAATGCCTCTGTATTCTCAATGCAAACACCATTATAAAAATTTCATAGTTAACAGTGAAAGGCTGGACTTCATGACTTTTTTCACGTGCCCAGACATTCCACATCCACCTTAACTGACACACATTTCAAGTCACATTTGACCTTTTTGGTTTCTCATGCACTGAAAATGAAGGAAGAATTAGCCTAATGTCTTACGACTGTTGATCAAAGTTCTTAGAATATATTTCTGCTTTTGAAGTAGTATATATCTGGCAGTTTTCCCAGAAGGGGGAACCAAGTCTCTTTTTTTATGAGTGCCAGGACTAGCCCTGCCTCCTGGTGCTGCAGAGCACAGGAAATCACAGAAATGGAACAGCAAGTCAAGACACGACAGAGAAATTTACAGAGCGTGCATTAGCACAGCAAAAACAAAATTATTAAAATCAGAAACAGCACAAGAGAATCTTATGAAATCTGACACACGTTATTTTGCAATATATAAAGCTAACAAAAAAATCCTTCAGAACTGATGGCAGTAGTCCTTCAAGTAATACACTAAACATATCTCAAGAGATCAGAAGTGAAATGCCAATTTTAGTTTAAGTTTCAAAACTAAACACATTATCGGGGAATTTTCAAAGTAAATCCAGTAGAGAATTTTTGGAGGGTAATGGTCTTGTAACAAACATCTCTCAGCAGCTCCAAACAAAAAAAAGAGAATGGAAATAGTATTGGAGAAAGACTTAGCTCAAGCTGCCTTCTGCCTGTGTGACAATAAAAAAAGCAAGATTTTTTAATTTAAACTGTCACTTTTGGTCTAAATACTTTAAAATGTGCTAATTGCAAAGACAAAATATCTAAACAAATAATCAGTCCATTTCTTATGTTAAAATTTACAAGGGCTCAATGTTTCTTGGTCACAGTAACTTCATCAGTTTGCTGCTCTTCCATTTC
>Ga0065711_1010175_pt1 | contig 10394 bp, 5 predicted proteins | sample Hoacrofraction12_FD_59098 | JGI IMG/M metagenome (GOLD analysis project Ga0065711, IMG submission 59098) | Hoatzin crop microbial communities from Cojedes, Venezuela - Epithelial fraction 12 v2 (version 2) | ecosystem: Host-associated > Birds > Digestive system > Esophagus > Crop | place...
TAACTCTTCATCCAGGTCGTTGATGAAGAAGTTAAACAAGACTGGGCCCAGTACTGACCCCTGGGGGACACCACTAGTTACCAGCCTCCAACTAGACTCAGCACTGCTGATGACAACCCTCTGCGTTCTGCCATTCAGCCAGTTCTCAATCCATCTCACCAACCATTCATCCAGCCCACACTTCCTGAGCTTCCCTAGGAGGATATTATGGGAGACCGTGTCGAAAGCCTTGCTGAAGTCCAGGTAGACAACATCCACGGCTCTCCCTTTTTCTACCCAGCCAGTCATGTCATCGTAGAAAGCTATGAGAGTGGTCAGGCATGATTTCCCCTTGGTGAATCCATGCTGACTACTCCTGATAACCTTCTTTTCTTCCACTTGTTTGTTGACTACCTCCAGGATAAGCTGCTCCATCACCTTTCCCGGGATGCAGGTGAGGCTGACCGGTCTGTAGTTTCCTGGGTCCTCCTTCTTGCCCTTTTTGAAGACTGGAGTGACATTTGCCTTTCTCCAGTCCTCGGGCACCTCTGCTGTCCTCCAGGACCTTTCAAAGATGGTGGAGAGTGGTTCAGCAATGACATCCGCCAGCTCCCTCAGCACTCATGGGTGCATTCCATCGGGGCCCATGGATTTGTGGGCGTCCAGATCACTTAAGCGATCCCTCACACAGTCCTCCTTGACCAAGGGAAAGTCATTCTCTCTGTAGGCTTCCTCTCTTACCTCCGGGGCCTGGGATTCCTTGAGGGCCGGCCTCAGCACAAAAGACTGAAGCAAAGAAGGCATTCAGTAGCTCTGCCTTCTCCGCATCCTCCGTCACCAGGACAAATGATTTATAGTGAAACATTTCACCGGGCTGCTGTGTCTAGTCGGCCACACTTGCCCCGCTGTGCAGATTGCCAGCTATTCATGAAGTAGGTGCTAAGCTGTTTCCATTTACAGCCTAATGTTTAAGGCAAAACCCAAAAAGCTCCCGAAAAAGGTGAAACTTTAGTTTGGTGTCAGACTGACAGTGGGGAGAGAAATTGCTTCACGAGAAATTCACAGGAGTAAAGGTGGCTGGGGTGACTGACTCACCTTGAAAAAAAGAAACTTTTAAATCTTAGCCTAAAGTTAGGTTTCATCTTTTCCTAGATACTAAGAAAAATTGAAAAGACATGAGGGAGTTCATTGTATGTCCTACAGAAGATAAACTAATTCTGTCGTCTTAGGAACTACTGGGTGAGTTCAGATCATCGGGCATTTTGTACAGCTTGGTAGCTGTAACTTGTATGTGCTGTTGTTGGTCACAGAAATATTCATGCCTTTAAAATCTAGCTACAGTGTTCAACTCCTGCATGTGAGTGAGGCAGCAATTGTTGATGAAAAAATGCTAAATTGTGTAAAAGGAAAAGGCTACAGACACCGGAAAAGATCAAAACCACAGAGCAAAAGCATTTGAAAATCAGGTGTGAATATAAGCTAAATTTTAAAATATATTATGACATTAGCAATACCTCTGTAGTTAGAATAGAGTCCTGTGCATTTATTCAGTTTTCATAATTGCTCGTTGTCTTGCTAGTCCCTGTGATTGATGGAATAAGGTTAAAAGAATCGAAATCCAGCAGCTACCTGATTTACCTGTTTATCCGGTGTAACTGAAGCATCTCTATTGAACGCCAGTCACCACTGCAAACCATACGCGCAGCTCAGCCTTGTGTTTGTCTGGTATTCACCGGTGCAGCTAGCTTAACATGGGATAGTGCTTCTGCTGAACCAGCGTGTGAAACCGTAGCCTAGCCAAGTGTGGACAAAGCAATGCAGAGACAAGCAGGGAGCAGGTTGTAGTTGTAGTAAGGGCTCTTCCTTTATTTGAGGGGTAAAGCAAGGAATTAGCAAGAAAGGACATCTGCCCCACAGGCTAGTCAGTAGGATCAGGCCAGTCATTTATTACCTGTAGACTATGTTGCCCCTATCACCTGCCCCAGGGCCTTTATCTTCTGCTGTGGAAGAAGCTATCTTCTCCTGTGCAGCAGCAGATATCTCTCCAGCAGCCCTCCTCAGACACATGGGAAGAAGTGAGGAAATATTAGTAACTCGCGTGGTGTAAACCTACCAGACCATTTGGTGTCATCTCCAGGCGAACCCCATGTTCAACCCAGTCCTTTGTCTTTTTCTCATGTGCCTGGAGCAAGCAGCAGAACTAATTACTTGTTCTTCACCTAACAGCAGGATTTTCACAGGGAACATCACCCTGCCCAGATACTCTGCTCTGTACTGATGGCAGCACTTACGGAGTGGAATCAAATTTCATTCAAGCTCCTCTCTGAAAGTACACTCTTTGGGCTAGTCACAATGTTTGTGCCAGCTGCACAAAAAGGACCCAATTCCAGTAAAGACCTTTAAGACCTGTAAATATTTTACAAAGCACCACAGACCTCATGGCTCAGTTAGGCACTCGGTCCTCTCTACAAGCACGAAACATGAGACTCCATGCATCATAACACAGGACAGTGCCTGTTATCCCAGCCTCAAGTGAATGCCCCATCATGTAGCTGGGCTCCCGATGTAGATGCCCCTCTCAGCCCTGCCAGGCACGGGCACTCCTGTGATACCGTGGCAGCACAAATTTGCCTTCCATTAAGGCTTCTTTGACAGCCAGACAATGTGACACCGTACACTAGATGCCAACCAGAGCTGGAGAGACATCGCTGTGTGTTCGTGTGAGGCAGCCATGCCGACGTGAAAACATCAGGGACAAATGAATAAGTTCTGTGCTCAGAGACTGAGCTTCTACAGGGATATGCTTTTCAAAACTGATCATGCTTTCTATTCCAAAGTTATTGTGTTAGAGGCAAATTGAGAAATGACATCAGGCTGACTGTTGGATTTCACTCTGTTGAGCTGAGAAAAAACATCATTATACGGATGGCTGTAACAGCAATGCTATGAGAAATTGAGTCCAAATACATAATGCAGGGAAACTTGGGCACATTTTATGGGTTTGTGGCATTTTTGCTTGTCATTATGTGTCCATGTACGGAGATGGAAAAGCACTGTGTGGACTGAATTTATCAACAACTGACTTGGGAAAAAAAGATTGAAAATATTTCACACTTTTAAGTCCAGTGAAAGATAAAGATGTATTTTCTTCATTGTTGTTACATTTCACTATGACTCTTCTCTGTATAACTTGTCAGTACTCTGGTGATCTAACTTGTACTTCAAATAAAATGCTCACTTACCCAGAAACAAGCTGGTCATGTATATAAGCAAGTAAGGTGTGTGTTCCTGTGTATGTGCAAATATACTTGTGCTGTAACTCATGCATTTGGACTTCTGTGCCTTGGTGGACTCCTACCATTGATTGAATTATAACATGTGCAGCTATTGATACTGAAAAATAAAATTGCTTTTCTTGTAGAGCAGAAAGAACTAGAAAAGTTGTGGACAAAATGTTTCTTAAACAAAATACTAGATTATATTCTTTTATTTCCAAGGTAGAAAAACCTGAAAGTGCTTAATCATATCCTGATATTTTCAAGACCTCCTAAGGAACCTGAAGGTGCACAAGTCCATGGGGCCTGATGAGATGCATCCGCAAGTCCTGGGGGAACTGGCGGACGAAGGTGCCAAAACACTCTCCATCATATTTGAGAGGTCGTGGTGGTCTGGGGAGGTCCCCACCAACTGGAAAAGGGACAACATCACTTCCAATTTTAAAAATGGAAAAAAGGAAGACCCGGGGAACTATAGGTGAGTCAGTCTCACCTCTGTGCCCGGCAAGATGATGGAGCAGATCCTCCTCAAAACCAAGTTAAGGCACATGGATAACAAGGAGGTGATTTGGGACAGCCAACATAGCTTAACCAAGGGCAAATCATGCCTGACCAACTTGGTGGCCTTCTATGATGGGGTTACAGCATTGGTGGGCAAAGGATGGGCAACTGACATCGTCTGCCTGGACTTGTGCAAGGCATTCGACGCTGTCCCACATGATGTCCTTGTCTCTAAAGTGGAAGGACATGGATTTGACAGATGGACCACTCATTGGATAAGGAACTGGCTCGATGGACACACTCAAAGAGTTGCAGTAAATGGCTCGATGTCCAGGTGGAGACCAGTGACGAGTGGTGTGCCTCAGGGGTCGGTACTGGGGCCAGTGCTGTTTAATATCTTTGTCGATGACATGGACAGTGGGACTGAGTGCACCCTCAGCAAGTCTGCCGACGACACCAAGCTGTGTGTTGTGGTTGACATGCTGGAGGGAAGGGATGCCATTCAGAGGGACCTTGACAGGCTGGAAAGGTGGGTCTGCATGAACGGCATGAAGCTCAACAAGGCCAAGTGCAAGGTCCTGCACATGGGTTGGGGCAATCGCAAGCACAAATACAGGTTGGGCAGAGAATGGCTCGAGAGCAGCACTGAGGAGAATGACTTTGGGGTACTGGTGGATGAGAAGCTCGACATGAGTCAGCAATGTGCGCTTGCAGCCCAGAAAGCCAACTGAATCCTGGGCTGCATCAAGAGAAGCGTGGCCAGCTGGGCAAGGGAGGCGATCCTGCCCCTTTACTCTGCTCTTGTGAGACCCCACCCGGAGTCCTGCACCCAGCTCTGGAGCCCCCAACATAAGAAGGACATGGATGTGTTGGATCGGGTCCAGAGGAGGGCGATGAAGATGATCAGAGGGCTGGAGTACCTCTCCTATGAGGACAGGCTGAGAGAGTTGGGGCTGTTCAGCCTGGAGAAGAGAAGACTCCGGAGTGACCTTATAGCATCCTTCCAGTACCTGAAGGCGGCCTACAGAAAGGATGGAGAGGGACTTTTCACAAGGGTGTGTAGTGATAGGACAAGGGGGAATGGCTGTAAACTAGAAGAGGGCAGATTTAGATTAGATATTAGGAAATAATTCTTCACCGTGAGGGTGGTGAAACACTGGAACAGGTTGCCCAGAGAAGCTGTGGATGCCCCCTCCCTGGAAGTATTCAAGGTCAGGTTGGATGGAGCTCTGAGGAACCTGGTCTAGTGGAAGATGTCCCTGCTCAAGGCAGGGGGATTGGAACCAGATGACCTTTAAGGTCCCTTCCAACCCTTACCATTCTATGATTCTATGATTCCATGTTTTAGTTTACGGTCCGTATGTTATACAAATTAAACTCTCCAAGCTCTCAGAATTATATGTTTTGTCAATGAGTTTACATGGTGATTTATTTCAATGTTCAAATTAGTTACAGACAAATGTTTCCTTAGAAAGTGTAAAATTCTATACCTATATGTGTGTGTGTCTGTCTGTGTTTCAGAGTGTGTGCTTGATTTAAATTTATTTTCGTTACACAAGGTTGGATTTTTTGTGTGTATTATTGACTTACCTTTATTTGACAGGCAACAAGATGAAAGATCACTTCTGCTTACTTTGGCATATCCTTTTGGGTTCCTGTTGCTGAATATTATGACATGAGTTGTATACATGTCTCCAAAACTACTGCACGTAACATCAAATTTTGTGGCCTGTTCCTCAAAAGACTAAAAAATCCTAGCTATACTATGCATCTATATTTACTGTAAAGTAAGAAGTGCAGGATAAATAGAATGATGAAATATTCAACTCGAGGGAAAGTCCTTTACAAAGACAATGATCTGGGTATAATCTCAGTTGGAAATTGTAATTTCACAGACTGTTTCTCAGGGAATAATGCTGCCAATCTATCTTAAGTCAGCAAAAATATTAACGCTGTTTCAGACCGGAGTATATTCAAAAGACAGTCCAGAACTTCACTCATCAAATAGGTTTATAGTAAGGGCAGTAAATGGGAACTTACTAATTATGGACAAAGGGAAGCAGATACGCTATCAGCAGCTCATTACTACTATAAATTTTCCTTTATTCAGGAAATCTGATGAAAGAGGGGTTTGCAGTCGTACGTATATCTCACAGTTCTGATATTTGTACTGAAATTGTCAAAATTCAATGAAACCTAAAGATTTAAGAACAAATTGTAAGTAGCCAAATCAATGGTACTTTCTTAACTGATTTGAATCTGGATGATCCTACTCAGTTACAGTTTCCTGGCTGATATCATGCCAGAGGCAACTCCAGTATTGAATATTTTTTGGCAAGATAGAAGTCAAAGTGCTGGGCTGAAAAACCTTAATACATTCATGAGTAATACAGAAGATGGCTGTGCAGAAAGCACAAGACTCGGCACTTGCCGACTCACAGTCAAGACAGAAATAATTCAGTTACATTTTTTGCCCTGAAGACCATGACTGTGATGAACACAGAAACATGTTTTCTGTCATTCAAGCCCTGTGCTTTTATTTCAAATGCACTGTGCTTATAAAAACCGATAGCCTGCTAGAAATATTACTTATAGGAACTGGGCATCTGTGAAGAGAGAAAAACTGCAAGTCTTTTCAACCATTGCTCTCATTTGCAGGCCGGAAAGAAGGTGGTTTTTGCAAAACTAGCTCCTGTAAATGCAGAGTCCTGTGTGTCTCTGTCTCTCACCCGTCTCTCTGCTTGCCCATTAGGACATGGCATTTTGAGGAAGTGAATAATTTATTAGGCATGTGCGGTCAGTCCTCGTTTGTTTGTGCAGTATGTACTGCATGCCCTTATTTGTGCCTGGTAAATCAGACCTATCACTCACATTTACCCCCTGTCTGCCTTAGCTCTGCTGGTAGCTCTTCCCTGGCTACGTGAGGATTGCCTCTAAATGCTAGTGGCTTGAGGAAAGCTTCTTAAATTCTAGGGGGTCCTAAAACTGTAAGATCCTGTGCATGACAGTAAAGTCTGTTTCTGAATATGAATTACGTGCCAATGGGGCAAATTTCACAAACAGAGAATACAATTCACCACTTCAGCAGAAAGCAGGGAGAGGAAAAGAAAGAAACGGTATATATTCAGCAGTCCTAGGTCTCAACAAAGCTTGGAGGAGGAATAAAGAGTATTGTTAGTTACTCTAGCAATTAGACAAGATCCACCCCACAGTAAACACTGTTGCACTCTGAGTTGGATGAAGATGCAGTCCTCTGCCCAGCCTCATCAGTTCTGGCGAAGAATAGACTTTTCTTAAGGCGCGACTGCTTAGCTGAACTCTGCAATTGTAAAATGCCTATAAAAGGAAAAACATTTTATGTTTCTCTGAGTCTTTGTGTGCAGAATAACTCTGTCTGTGGTAAAGGAAACAGGCACAGCATGCTGGAGGGGATGAAAAGGAGGGGGAAAATGGGTTGTTTTCTTACTGCTGTCATCGGAAGCAAGATAGTCCCCTGACAGGGACTCCATCTTGATACCAATCTCCTAGTTTCAGTTAGGATACTGTTAATTTTGTTTCTGGTAGCTGGTGCAGTGCTGTGTTTTGTATTTGGATTGAAACAATGCTGATAACATACTGATGTTTTCAGTTGTTGCTAGGCAGTCAAGGACTTTTCAGCTTCTTGTGCTGCCAGGTGCACATGAAGCTGGGAGGGGACACCGCCAGGACAGCTGACCCAAAGTGGCCAAAGGGATATTCCATACCATACGACGTCATGCTCAGCATATAAAGCTGGGAGAAAGAAGAAGGAGAGAAGGGATGTTCAGAGTGATGTCATTTGTCTTCCCAAGTAACTGCTACGTGTGGTGAAGCCCTATTTTCCTGGGGATGGCTGAACACCTGCCTCCCAATGGGACGTGGTGAATGAATTCCTCATTTTTCTTTGCTTGCACGCGTGACTTTTGCTTTACCTATTAAGCTGTCTATCTCTACCCACGAGTTTTCTCACTTTTACCAGTCTGATCCTCTCCCCCTTTCCACCAAGGGCAGTGAGTGAGTGGCTGTCTGGCGCTTAGTTGCCGACCGGGGTTAAACCACAACACGGAGTTAAGATGATTCATCTCATTCTGCAGGGCACTGTTCATCCAGGCTGCTAGACTTCTTGCAGAGACCACAGCAGCAGAGAGAGAAACTGCTGGTTCCAGAAAAGGCCTGATAATTTTTTTATTGATCTAAAGATTTGTGATGCATGATTATATATATATTTGCATTCTAAACAGAGTAGAGAAATCTTTCCCCCAACGTGAATTTAGGGGCTCTGTCATGAAAGTGCAGGACACACGTGTTTAGATCAGTCATCCTTACTCTTGTGCTTACTAAAACCTAGCCAGGGATCCTGACAGAAACAAATAAGATTGCCCACGAAGAGCCATCGGTGGCTGATAACAGGCAGCCCAGTCCTCCAGACTGCAGTCCTGTTCTACACATATCAAGTGACTAAGCACTGAGGGTTTATATTTCAATAGAAATAAAACAAAGTGAGGCGAAGGAGAATCACATTGCATGTATGTCCTAAAAAAGGTGTTCATCCAGGTGCTCTCACATCCTGTCTTGCTTTTATCTACAGTGATTGCTCTGAGAGATGAAGCTCAAAGAGAAGAACACACTAGAAATATGAACCACTTTCAGAGGAGAGGACTGCACAGACACATATCATGCCTTACGAGTTGTTTAGCTGGCAGCAGCTCAGCTTGTCAGAGTGGGAGCAGCTTGACATGACTGCCTGTTTGCTCCCCGAGGAGGCTCTTCTCTTCCAGGAGAAGGGGAGTGGCTGATGAATGTTTAACTGAGCATCAGTCACTCTGTGAAGGAATCTATACAGTTGTATGCTACACAGAATAGAAGCGTGCAAAACCATGCTTCCACAAAGAAAAAATAGCAAGCAGAAGGGCTGTCTCCAATGTGTAGAATTTTTTCCCCCAAAATGATTCCTTTCAGAGGATAATGATGTTTATTTGTGAAGAGATCGCTGCTGTTGCCCAGAAATGGCCCATATATGTGGAATTCCAGGACTTGCTATGAGAAAACAAACCGCTTTTGGTAAGACTTATAAGGAAAATTGAGGGCATGTGTTTTTTCTCAGACGAAATGGCATTACTGCACGTTCCTGCTTCTGCATAAATTAGTTGAACAAAATCACACATTTTGGATGCTGCTCTGGATTTATGAAGTTACTAATCTGGTTGCTGGCAGGATTCTCAAGGGCTGATGTATACATTTACAAAAACAAAAACCAACTTAATAACAAGTGATTTCTGGAGTTGCTTTCTCTTAGCTGCAGTCATAATGTACTTTATGGATAGACGAAGCGCTGTGTGAATACAGAAAGGAGAAGTAACTTGCTCAAAGTCACACAAGAAGCAAAGAAGCCAGGCAATCTGGTCACTGTGACCTATCCTAACCCACTCCCATTTTTATTTCTTTTAGCACAATCTGATTGTGTATTAAAGCTGTGTTTGCAGCATAAAATAAACTGCCTTTTCCCTCACCACGTTGATGACCTTGATAGCGTTCAACAAGAAACAATCTGTGTAGCCGCTAAGAGTGGCAGGAGTCAACTCTCTGTAAAGCTGTATTCCTTTCTTCTCGTTCTGTGTTTCCTACAATGAGAAAGGAGAATTTTAGGATGGCTATATACCTGAGTAACTGTCCTTAAAAAATCTGTTTGTAAAGGAGGAAAATGTGAGATCAAAACTTCCACTAAATGAAGATTCAACTGTTCCTCCAGCCTAGTGGAGAAAGAATATGCTCAGTCTTTTGGACTGTGCCTTGGTTGTGAGACCTGGACTTTTTCTCAGGCTTTAAGCTGAAGGTAGCAAGTGTCCTCTTGAGTGCAGGCTCTCACTGGGGTAATGATACTTCCATTCAAAGATACTTCAAGGCAGGGAAGCAGAATTTAGCAAGCCTGAACCTTCAGAGTTTTGCCACCATATTTTAGCATGTATAAGTGCTGTAAGTCCACCTTTAAGCCTAATGAGAATATTTAATTAAGTATAATTATCTTTTCGGGGCCATCATCTGCCATTAGTGTTCCAGATCACTCTTTCCATACAGGACACTGCTGAGACAAGGAAGTAGATGTCAAAGTGAGGCTGATCATTAGGAGAACACAGAAAGACTGATGAACACTTTATCCATGAAGCCTATGCATAAAATCAAGATATTTGTCTCCAGCCAATGCCTTGTATAAAGCAAGAAAGGATCTGAGGAAACCCAGTCTCAGTGGTGGGTTTCTTCAGTTTTTAAACATTCATTTGTGTTCAGTGAATTTAATGGTTTTAATTTTTAATAAACTTCTATGATGTTGAAATATGTGTATCTTGTAAAGATTCTTGGCCTCACATCACTCAACACCAGATTTTTGAAAATTTCCATTAGTAACACATCCTCTATAAAAATTAGGTCCTCTGGTGGAAAAGAAGTCATCCACATTGCTTTGTCCATTCAGAAGCAAAAAAGCAAATTAAGATTTTCTTTCTTTCTTTCTTTTTCTTTCTTTCTTTCTTTCTTTCTTTCTTTCTTTCTTTTTCTTTCTTTCTTTCTTTCTTTCTTTCTTTCTTTCTTTCTTTCTTTCTTTCTTTCTTTCTTTCTTTCTTTCTT
>Ga0065711_1051407_pt1 | contig 10394 bp, 7 predicted proteins | sample Hoacrofraction12_FD_59098 | JGI IMG/M metagenome (GOLD analysis project Ga0065711, IMG submission 59098) | Hoatzin crop microbial communities from Cojedes, Venezuela - Epithelial fraction 12 v2 (version 2) | ecosystem: Host-associated > Birds > Digestive system > Esophagus > Crop | place...
TGCCCAGAGAAGCTGTGGCTGCCCCCTCCCTGGCAGTGTTCAAGGCCAGGTTGGATGGAGCTCTGAGCAACCTGGGCTGGTGGAAGATGTCCCTGCTCATGGCAGGGGGATTGGAACCAGATCATCTTCAAGGTCCCTTCCAACCCAAACCATTCTATGATTCTATGATTAACAAGGTCCAGGGACATAGCACAGCAATTTGTAGAAAAGCAACTTTGATACAGGCTGCAGGGCAAGGAGGGAGATTTCACACCAATTAGGAAATGCTGTCAAGAGGAGCCTAGGCAGAGGGAGTTTCAAAAAGCCATGCTATGCCAAGTCACTGATTGTATCTAATTGGGATATTTTAGGCAAACGAAAACAGAAACACTAGCAGGAATTTCAACATGTATAGCAAACGTGGACAATATCGTATATTCTTTCTGATGGGGTAGCAGAGGGAAGACAGCCAAGAGCAGTTTTCCAAATGGAGAGCCAGACAAAATAATATATTAGACCCAGTTTTTGGCAGCAGGAGACAGACTTTAAGGGTCTCAATACAGGCCCAGGACTCTTTAACCTTTCCAAAGCCCCCAGTCCAATCTCCATTTAATGCCATCTAAAACTCAGTGATCCAGCTGAATCCCCAGTTACAATGTGAAGACACCACATGATTTACCGTGGAAAGATGCCAGTTTTGTTGTCAGAAGTCAAAAGCAGGGAACATACAAGCTGTACTCAGGTTTAGGCTTGCAGTTTCACATCAACATTTTCTCAGTTCCCGCTCGTTTGAGTGGGACCAAGAAACAGAAAGGTTTGGTCAACAGTTTAAAATTATGCCTGGTTTCTCGTTAAAACCAAATGGCCTGCACCAAACTGATTCCAGATTTGCTCTGAGGACTTGCAGCCTTTAAGGCATGAGCCAGGGAATCTGTACGAAATTGAAGCTTGAGCCCAAGTCTGGCAATGGAAACACGGCTCACAGCTTTGGAAGCATCGTCAGCCTCCTTCGGCCTCACTCCATCCCCTCCCCAGGGCCTGTGCTACAGGCAAACACTGCAGCAAGTGTGCTCCAGTAGGGACGTGGACAGACTGCCATGCACAGCTCAAAAGCTGCCGTAGACCCACGCACTGCAGATTTCTTTCGGTTGACTTCTCCTTGGTATGTCCTACATGAAAACAAGTGGGGAAGCAACTGGAGAGCAAGGATGAAAGCAGAGACCAGCTAGATCCCAACAACTGCTGCACTATCTGCTGGCATCTCACAAGGCACATGAACGCCCAGGAACATCATCTCTGCAAACATGCAGTGTTTATGAGCACAAAAGGACACAGAAGCGGCAAAGAATTCAGGAACAAAGAGTGGGCATTTTTCTGAAACATCTTGTTGATGTAGGGAATGGAAATAAACAGAATGTTACACCACTCAAAAGCTATGCTTAATTTCTCCAGGGGCCGTCGTAGAGCCAGCTCAGTTTTATGATCTATTGCTTTTCAAGACTCACAACTGCATTCCCGAAATAAGACCCTCGAACCCTCTCAAGTTATACCAGCACTATGACTATTCTAAGATCAAGAGTAAGTTATTAATACATAGCAGCAGCGTGTGAATTGAAGGGGTGGGATGAGCTGCCTGCAAATAAATAAAATTATGATGCTCTATTTTGAGGCACGAGTGTGAGTGGATTGCAGTGCTGGAGAGGACCCTGACAAACCCTTGGATACAGCCCAGATCAACACAAGAAGTCAGAGCAAAGACGTCTCATAGTTTCTATTCGAGGCACACAGAATGAGGAGATGAAAAGTTTGCTCTTCCATGTTCTAAAACCCCCAGGACGATGTCCCCATCTTCCGTACAGGAATCTGAAGAATCACAGAGAGACCTGCTGTGATTTCCCACCAACTCCATTGGCACATGGTCAGGATTTTGGTGAAAGTGCCTTGGAGAGGCGCTGAAGCAATTTAACTCTGGGGGTAAAGAAAACCAAAGGAATTTGGTGTCTCACAGGAATTGTCCCAGTAGGATAAAGTGTTCTCAATATTTGCCTGCACAGTAGCTGAAATTATGATGCCTTTCTCTTGTGCAATGTCGTAAAACACAGGGTGACAGGCAACAGGTTGCATTCTGAGCTTCTGCAAGAAAACACATTAGATACTTGCCCAAACACCAGACTTTAATAGACATTTTCAGAATTTCTTGTTAGATTTGTTCAATCCTTGCATAACTATAGAGTCCTGATACTTTATTCTTTTTTAAGAAAACACTGGGCTTTGTGTACAAATGGGTAGTTCCCAGAGGTATTCCCTCTGCTGTGTTAAGTTCGTTATGGATCTTGGGACCCCATAAAGGGAGAGCAGACTCCCTTCTGCCAGAGAGTTAATAACCAGCACAGAAAGCAGAGTTGCTGCTGACAGACATTGTTTCTATAACCTACAGACAGAGAGGGCAGAGGGGACGGGGGAGATCAATAGACCTGGAGTGTGCGTATAAGTCAGCGTGTCTCTGATCAGGTTTCCTCCAGAGGGAGGATCTCCATTTTTTTCCCTTACCAGAAGAAAATCTCCTAGCCTGAAAGGGTAAGTTTGGACATAGATCTTCAGCCATAACAGAAAAAAGGAGGGAAAAAAAAAATGAAAAAGAGTATTTTTCTTCCATTTATGCTGGTGTGAAACCAAGTGATCAGTTTACAGTGCTGTGACTGTGGGTACAGATTATCTTATCATTTTACATGTTTTCATCCAGATTAATGAAGCTTTCTTGCTCAGAGCATTTTGGTCAACACTTCACATTCACGTCCTATGTTTAAGTGCTTGTAAAAGCATTTGTAAAACGATGAGTAGGATTGTTGTTTTCGCAGTCGGGATTCCTAAGAAAATGAGTCATATGCAGCAGCACTGCCTATTTCTTTGTCCCTTCCTCTCCACCACTCCTCCTCTGAAGCTGTTGAACCTTAGGGCCCAGTTCAACCACCTTTGATAAAGTAATAAACCTCAGAAATATATTCAGACCTTACCTGTTCTGTAGCTTCCAGACCCTCTCCAAGACCCCAAATTGCAGCAAGGTCTCCTCAACCCTCACCAGACCTCAGAGAGCTCAAGCAGGCATCCTCCTGGCTGCATTGCTCCAGCTCTGAACTGCGGCTTAACACATTTCCATACCTATGTATGGGTCTAAAGAAAACCTAGAAATCACCAGATCCAACTTCTGCCATGGTTTGTCCAAGGCCTGCTCCTGCCTCTGAAGCAGACCCAGCTGGTTTTCTTGTACAGACTGGTGCAAGAACACCCTAACACGTGCTTTTTGGTGTAGCATCTTCAGCTAGTTCATGCTTATATCCCTTACCACTGTCTTGTGGGCGGGCTGGTCCCCATAGCCTGCCTCCACGAGGCTGCCCTTACCTCCCCGGGTGTCAGGATCTGTGCAAAATGCCGTTATTCACGCAAGGCTTAAGCAGTGGACATACAGATGCCAGCCACACACCCTGAGACCTGACATTTAACATCCCAAAGCCATTTATCACTCGGCACCCTTATCCTGGTTCAAAATCCCCAAGTCACAAGGCAAACAACTTAGTGGTTCATTTTTCTGTGCTTTTGTACGTTTCTGACTGCCTTTCTCCTTCCGTCTATTCAACTGCTTCAATTAGCTTCCCCAGCGATCCCAATCTCTGCCGCTCTCCTCAGTGCCACCATTGTGTACCCACAATACCTTTGGGTCTGCCCCATCCAAGCATGTCCGTACTAGTCTCCCCTTCAGTTCCTCCACAATTTAGCAGTGCCATCTGATTCACAGCTTTTCTGCGTTCCCCGATAGCGGAGACCCCGGTGAGCTGTTCTGGCTGCCTTAGCATTTCAAACAGCTTTACGCTGAACCGGTCAGCTGAAAAGCGCTTATTTCTACAGAAAAGGAGATGACATCAGCTGATGCAGGATAACCATGACAACCTCCTCAGATCAGCAGGGCCACATGCTATTCGAATGAGGAAGCAAAGTTTAACCCTCAACAACTTTCTAGGCAGGAACTACGGTTTTAATTGACAGAGTGAGTGCATGTGCCTTTGCGTGCATTTCATCTGTGCTCCTACCTGCATTTTTATGAATTAAAGACTCCCACGATCTGGAGAAGGTAGTAGTACTGGTGGGAAGAAATATTGCCAAAACAGCATCTTGCATTCCTACCTGACACAGAGCTGATGTGCAGATAGAGAGGATACTTCTTCAATTTGTTTTCTAGCAGACTTGAGCTAACATCAAGCAACTGACCTAAGAAGTTTTGCCTAAGAAATGTGCTTTGGGATTTGCCACATGATAGGACATCACTAATCAGGCTCCTCGCCTTTAATCATCTGCTAAGAAAGCAGAGAACTGAAAATATTTCAAAGCTTGGATTTGGATCCAAAGCCACAACAAATCCATCTTCTAAATGCTGTCTTCCTGTGGGAAGGGCTCCATACCTGACCCTTATTTTCTTGCTCAAAGTGGGCTGGAAACATTTTTAAATGGGCTGGTGTGCAAAATCAAGAGGTAATACGTGCTGGATCCAGAGAGGTTAATTGTCCACTGCTGCAGTTTTGAAGCATCGTTGCATTCTGGAAAGCCCCAAACTTACTTTCTGCGCTGTTGCTTTCCAACATATAAACTCTTTATTAAAATAAGTAAGTGTAGGAGGATTAGCCTTCTGGATCCAGAATCTCTTACTCCCCAGTTCTTCATAATGGTGATTTATAAAACACATGTGTCCCATTCTGGGGCAATTTAAAGTTTGCCTAGTACATAAATGCTTCATTAAAACAGCTGCTCACAATCTGTTAGTATAAATATTTTCCACCCCTTTCTGATCATCATGAAAGGAGGCCAAGGCTAGAGCCATGGATCCAAACAGCCTGGGCGTCGGAGGTGTTCACAATTTACATTCACATGCATACTTCAGGGCTCGAGCCTCCTACCCCTGGCTCCCTTCCAGGCTCTGGGAACGGCTACTCTGCACCGCTTGGGTCCTTGAGAAACCTCTGAGAGGCGAGGGCAAAAGGGAATCTGGCTGAGTTTGTAGGAGCCCTCCTGAGCGTTCCTGTGAAGCAAGACTTCACTGGGTGCAGTAACAGGGACACTTTAGTCCAGCATTGACCTGTCTGCTGCCAAAAAGGTGCCGTCTCTTCCCATCACATGCCCTTGCCCATCTGCTCCAGCCCTTACACCAGCTCTACCGTTCAGGCAGCCCTACAGCAGACTGGATCAGGAAACTGATTCAGCTGGAAAAAAAAAAAAAAAAGATTTCACCCCCCTTTTTCTCACCCCTGCTTGAAGTATTTCCTACAAGTTATAAAAAAAAAAAAAGGCATCTGAGCAGAACGAAAACCTCAAACATGAAGGATGCAGCCCACATTGTGCAGCTCCAACCCCAATAAACACTCCCAGCCTGAAACCAGCAGGTCAAATCCTACTCGTGCACACAATGAACATCTCGTCACCTATAAACAACATCCTAATTTGAGACGAGCAGGCCCCAAGGGGTCTAGCCCAGAGCAGGGAAGTCTCCTCCTCCTAACACGTCTCTGCCAGCATCGAACAAAGACTTGTTCACTGGCCCAAAAGATCTGTTTGACTTGGAGAAATTAATCATACCCAGAAAGCCAGTCTCCTTGAGATCAGGAGGCTCAATTCCACCTTTCATTAAACCCCTGCCCTTCTGGAGTAACTGCAACCAAGTCAGCAGGGTCACATCTGATTCATACTGAGACTGGGGATGAAACCTGAACCACAGGCTCAGATCATTAATCCTGTTATCTGGCTGCCTCCCCGCATCAATCCGGAGAGGAGGAAGCCTCTTTATCGTGGTTCTATGCTTCACGATGAAATAATTCAACTGGATTAAATCAGCTCTTTGGGTGCATCAATCATGCTATTGTCCCCAGAGCAGGAAGTTTCCTCCTCAGCCTTTAGCCACCTCTGCCCTGACCCATATTCCAAGGACTTCCCTGCACATTTCGCTTATGCCTGTATTTTGCCTTTACTTACACAAGCAGCTGTGTCCTGTGAGCAAGAGCAATAAGAAAAGCTAATAAACAGTAAAGTCAACTCTTGAAGTCATACAGGGTTGAAGAGCTGCAGACGGTGTTGCCTAGTGAGACGTTCAATAGAAGCACCTTACAACTTGCTGAAAGTTTCTCTAGGTATGGTGCCTTGGAGCTTCTGAAACTACCACTGAGCACCAGCATGAATGGAAATCTCACCCAAGGACCTACATCATCAAAAAAACATTGACTCCCAGTAAGTCTCTAAGACTTAGGCGATATGAGATGCTGAATATCTCCAAGGCATCAGGTAGATATACTGTCCCTGTATACATGTATCCATGGGAGATCTGGGAAATCCATGGAGTACAAGCAGCAGAGAGGGCAACAGCAACTGTAATCCTTTGCTAAAATGTCTGAAAACATTGGGTTCTCCAAAGGAAAAGCTTTTCCTCTTAAAACTGTTTCTTGCCACAGAGATGATAGCGAAACCCATGTCCTGCTTTTTGACTCAGTTGATATGCTATGAGAGATGACAAAAAAGATGACAGATGAACAATTTATCCTCCAACATGTGGGGATGTCACAAGGTTCACAGGATGCGTTGAGGCATCAATGGTGCTGCTCGTTCAGCAGAGCAGTTGGAGGTGGGGAAAAAGCATGGGAGCAGAATTTCCCCTGGGATCCTCACGTCTGGAAACACTTGTGTTCTCCGAGCAGGAAATATCTCCTCCTTCACCAAATGAGTCCAGAGCTACCAAGCAGCCCCCTCTGCTCCTCGCTAACCCCCATCGGGACTCACGTCAGAGAATTAATTGCTTATGTTTAGTGAAGTCAGGGGGCAAAGGAACTCTGGAGGAGGGAAGCAAAAGTGATCAGAAAGGATCAGTCATTGGGCTATGTGGGATTTGGAATCTGGACGTGAACTTTAACAAAATACACTTTCCATAGCATTATTTACTCTCCCGAAACAGAGATAAACCATCACTTCCTTGCATTGCCCTCTTCCAAGCGAGAGCAGTGAGAAACATGACAAAAAATCATTCCCATTTAAATCCATGCTCTTTTTTTTCCCCCATCCCTCTCCCAAACACACATTCGCTTTGAGCCTCAGGTTAACAAAAACCACAAAACCCCACTTAGCCAAAACCACAACATTTTCCTTGATTTGGGGTCAAAACTGACAAGTTCTGCCTGTTTTTCTCCTGCAACCATCAATCTTCTCAGGTTCACTCTCAGAGCACCTCAGTTATACTGAAAAGTTCACAGACCTGGCACAAGTTTGGGATTTATTATTAAACCTGCCAGATTTCAGGTTTGATTTATGGCTCTTTCATACTGCCATGTTATCGAGTAGAGACAGGCCCTGCAGTGCATGCTGTGAGGCGTTCATGAAGCTATAAACTCTGAAGCCAAAAGGGACCACTTCGATCTGGTCTGACCCCCGGTACAAACACAGAGCAGCCACCCCTCCAGCCCGCAAGCCCATAGCTTTTAGCGACAGTTTTATATTTTCTGTTTCTGCATCTCTCTGTGGTTTCTAGCGGCTGCTCGCAGCAGAAAGGACCCCGCGGAGAAAAGCAAGAGGCGGAGGGATGACCCCTCCCCATGCCCTCAGTTCTCCTGTGGCTTGGCAGCTTTCCGCAGCGATGCTGAGCGCTGCGAGAAGAGCACAGGAAGGTGAAGCTGTTCTTCTTATCAGGTTGTGAGTTACAGACTTTCTCCCCCCGTCAGAGTGTTTCAGCTCCGCGTATGATCACGGCATTGCTTTTTCCACTTTGGTTCAGAAGGTTCACTGCCTCTTCGCACTCTGCCTCGCTCCTCTGCATCCAGCAATGAGCCCCTCACCCCAGGTCCCCCCGAACGCACAGGGACAGGGCCAGATTCCTGCTGCACGACACCAGCTCTGCCGCTTTTGGGCCCCAAAGTCATGACTTCAAGAAGTTCCCCAGGATTACAGAGGTAGGGAAGGGCTGTGCACACACAGCCCGGTGCTTTAAGACCCATTTGCAATCCCCCCACCACCCCCACTCCCCCGCACACTCAGCCCCATCCATAGACCCCACGTCCCCTTCAGCAAAAAGCCTCACCACACATCTCCCTCCTCCTGCAGCCCCCCTGACACCTCCCCACATACAGGGTCACCCCAAAGCTGATTCCCCCAGCCCAGTAACTCGGAGCTCTTTGAGGCAGGTCGGGAGGCAGCTGCAATACAGCAGAATGGATTGAGCCCCACAAACCCCTGGCACCAGCCGCTCCGCAGCAGCAGGGACCCAGCAGAGCTGCTGCCTGGCGGAGCTGGGTGCTGGAGAGCATCCCTGCAGTCTGAACTAGGCCTGGATTAGCAAGCGCTCAGCTTTCTCTCTAGGTTTTCACCAGTATAACTCCCTGCAAGCCTCAGGGTCTCTATGAATAAGCAGAGCTGTTACCAGCCTTAGTTCACCAGTGCATTCACTACCCTAAACACGACCAGGACCTCAAAACTCCCTGTTCCTTCGCACATCCTCCCAGAGAGGCCCGATTTGGCACTGAACTTCATTTGAAATGTCATAGCCATGGCATCTACTGATCACGTACTGGGAACAGCACAGTCCTAAAGCCCAGGAACTGCTGGAGCAAGGGGTGCCCAAAGGCTCCCGGCCAGCTGTGCTGGATGCTGCAGAGGAAGGCAGAGAAAAATTAAATAAATTAAGAAAAGCCACACCAAAAAAACCCTCAGGATTCCTGTCAACATGACCCATAGCGGAAACAAAAACTCAGACCAACTGACATTAACCCAGAAGACAAACCTCCATTTCTGTGAGCTTCCAGAGGTCTCAGAGAGATTATAGCAAGTGTGGAGAGGAAATAGTAAAAAGCACACACAGGAAACCCTGATGCTTTGTCGCTAAGCCATATGTCCAGCATAAAATGGTTAATAATTTTTGCTTGGATTTGCAAGGTGACACTTATATTATTGTCATGTATTTTATGTATATGTATAAAATAAACGTAATTTATTTATTTTATATTCTAAACTCCAAAGATGTCAAAGGCAATCTGCAGAGCTGAAGGGCAATTTACTGCCAAGGTTTCAGGAGCAGTCCCAGGGGCCCCATTTGCAGTTATAACAACACATTTTATCTCCTGTGCAAGCAGGAAGGGGGGGTGTAGCAAGACGGAGAGACGGAAGTAAGCGCTGGCAGTGAATCAGATGATGTATATTAGGGAGATAATAAGCAGAGATTAGACACTTGGCAACTGTTTTGCGCTGTGCCCTCAGTTTATAGAGCTCCGGTTCCCCCGCCGGGATTACTCGCTGTCCCATAATACCTCGGGTAGTTTAGTCTAACAGCACATCCCGCCAGGAAGAGCTGCTGCGGCCGAGCCGCCTCTTGCTCTCCCCTCTCAGTTTCGGTGAAACTCTCGTCTTCAGCAGAGGTTCAGCACAAGGCTGGCGAAGCACTTCAGTCCCAGCCCTTCACAGCTTCCGAGGACTCTCAGTGCTGCGCATCCGGCACTCCAAGTGGGTGGTACGCTCGACTGCCAAGTTTTCGTGTTGAATAGTACCATTCCAGTACTAGGTTGGGTTTTTTCTTTTCTTTTTTAAAGGCAAACAGCTGCATGGCAAAGACTCACCAGAGCTCAGCAGGAGCCACCACCTCACAGCAGAGAGCTCCTGACCGGAGTGTGCAGCAGCGTTGGGTATAAGACGGTGCAAACTGCTCATTTTGGATGGGGTCTCAGCTAACCTGCACCCATTCTTTAAAATGTCTGGAAGCCCGGCAGAGTCCTGTTTCTGATTCAAAGTTGCTGACACTAAGAAATTCTTGATTTGACAGTGGTGCTTAGTGGAAAAACAGTGTGACCCATTCAAAGCTTTTTCTACAGTTTCTTGTTCACCTGAAGACATGATAGCCAAGTGAGGTCCAAGTGTGGTATTTCCTTTCTTAGCACAGTGAACCTCAGCCCTGGCTCCCTCCAAAACTTCAAAAGCTTCAAAAGGAACAGCACTTGACTCTAAAAATGGTTGCTGCCTTACCACAGTGAACTCACTTTTTTTGTTCCAGTAAATGGTCAAACTTCTGTTTGTTTTCACAGACGCTCTCTGGCTTCTCGCAAGCATCACTCTGCCCTTTTGCTTCGGCACTTAAAGGTTTCTTGCAGCAACCCGTGGTGCCAAGTCCTCCCTAGTTAAATTCATCAGTGGTAAAACACCTGCAGTCAGCGTGGGACCAAGGAAAACAGTGTCCCTCCTTTTCTATGAGGTTTGTCCACCTGGTTGCCTGCACTAGAATCTTAATTAAGTCAGGTACAGCTGCAGGAGACAACCTACGAATCGGCAATCATCCTATGCCACCAAAAAACTCAAAGCACAGAGCGACAAGTGTGGGAGGCAGGGAGGAGAAACCCAAAACAATCATT
>Ga0065711_1051408_pt1 | contig 10394 bp, 5 predicted proteins | sample Hoacrofraction12_FD_59098 | JGI IMG/M metagenome (GOLD analysis project Ga0065711, IMG submission 59098) | Hoatzin crop microbial communities from Cojedes, Venezuela - Epithelial fraction 12 v2 (version 2) | ecosystem: Host-associated > Birds > Digestive system > Esophagus > Crop | place...
CACTGGAACAGGCTGCCCAGGGAGGTTGTGGAGTCTCCTTCTCTGGAGATATTCAAGACCCGCCTGGACAAGGTCCTCTGCGGCCTGCTGTAGGTGACCCTGCTTTGGCAAGAGGGTTGGACTAGATGACCCACAGAGGTCCCTTCCAACCCCTACCATTCTGTGATTCTGTGATCTGGTCACTCTCCCTTATCAACTGTCAATGCATATGCCATCAAGAAGCATGATGTTTCCTGAACTTCTTGGAGTCTTTATTTACCTTTATTATAACTCAAAGAAATTGGCTGACTGGCAAAGCAGAAACAGTAAGAAGGTGTCTGGGACATGGTTTATGTGTCCTTTTGTAAAACTCTGTGATGCAAATACCACAGCATTTAGGATTATGAAATTGTTATAATGTAGTTTTTCTACTGCTTTCTTGTGTGGGATGGGGTACGCCATCTTTAAGAGGAAAACTAGCAACAGAGTTTTTAGTTAGGATGAGGAAACCCCCTGATTTTCCATCTCTCTAACTGAAAACCATGGTCAGTATTGTGCAGCATGAAACAGTTTATAGTGCCAGCTGGTTTTAATTAAAGGCTTAGTTTCCCCAATACATTCATTACAAACCAGCAAACATGTTCACACCCGTGGTCTGCTCTGTTTCTGTAAACAGGAATGGGTACAATGCGCATGTCTGGAGAACTGCTTGGAAAGCCTCGTGGGGCACAGAACTAAAATAATAGCTAACACATCTCACATGGATTAAGGAGCTAGAAAAACAAAAATGTCTTTATTTAGCCTGTTGTTAAACTAGGCCAATATAGTGTAACTGATCTCCTGCCATTAGGCAGTGAAATTGAAAGGCATGGGGCACAATTAAAAGGCAATCTGGCACCTGCTGTCTCCAATACACCTTTCAAAACAGCTAGAAAGAGACTATGCATCTTAATGAAGGCATTGAGGATGGTATATGAAGGTTTTTCCATTGCAGGTTCCTACTTCATATTCAGCCACGTACTATATGGCCTGGAACGCTATATAAAGGGATTTTGGTCTCTATCACCACTTTTCAAAAGTTACCACTTGATATTAATAATTTCAGCAAAAGTACCAGAGATGTATGAATATGGAAGTGGGACTCATTTGCAGTGTGATTACAGATGATTAAATGCAATGACATAGTTGTTGGGCTACAGAGACAAATTGCTGTTGTGTGAAGTGCAGTAGAGGATCTGCTAGCTACATTCAAAATGCAAGATGATGCAAAATTTAAGAATTGTTGACTGCATTAAACCAACAGATTATTAGATTTCAGTCTAAGAGTAATGCTTTAAAAACCATTTGAAACCTCATATGGAGCCAATGAAACAGATTAAAACTAAATAAAACTGGAAAGGAGAGAATTCTGACAATGTCTAACTTGATACCACGATGAGATACTGGATCAGCTGGAGACTTTTCCAGAGCAATTTCTAGAAGACCCAGCTAAAATTCAGCATGTGGTGATTTAACAAACATACAAAAATGTACAAAGGTATCTGAGTAAAAGAAAAGAATTTAGTTAGACTCTACTTTCCCTTTAGATTCAAGGTTGGAAGGCTTTTTGTTAGGAGAGGTTTATCAGTAGTGACTGGGATGGAAGTTATCATTGTTCAAGCGGCAGAGAGGAAACAAGTTGTGTCCAATTCTGCACACAGATATTTCCACAATTTCCACAGAATTCAACAGGAAGAAAACACTCATGCTTTAAAGTCATTTGCTTCTCCCATTCAATTTTGGTTTGAAGTGTATGTATGTATCTACGGTTAAAATGCAGGAAGTCACATTTCTATTCATGAGAAAAACATGTTGGATTAGAAATGTCTCTCAGTTCTCGAAAAAGAAACTCAAGAATTTCCTAATAGATATCAAAGAAGGTACAAAGCTGTTGGTCTGTAGAGTAAGACAAAGAAATACTTTAAGCTAATATAATAGCAGTCATTGCAGAACAAATTAATCTGATATAGAACTAATTCTTTTAGGACCCTCATGAGTGTACGCCTTCACTCCAGCTGATGGATAAACTGAGGCAGAGAGGTTAAATGACCTGACCTGAAGTGTGCAGCTGTGGACCTGTCTGCCTAGGTGGCAAAAACTTGTGAGAGGGCTCTACTGACAGATACTCATAACTATTAGAAATGCAAGAATGGACAGAAGCTATGGTGTTATAGAATACATAATGCTATGTCTTATGTTATGGCATGGAATAACCTGGCAATTTTAAATATTTCAGTTTGTGTATCTGTACCTTCTGAAATGGAAATTAGCACTCGACATGCTAAAGAAAACAAGACCAGTACTCAGGATGTATGTTGTAATGTTGCATCAGAAAGACAGTATGCGCAATGGTATGTGGTTTCTAGTTTGTTTGCCCCACAAGTAAAATCTTCCCCATTTTGAGAAAGGCTTGAGGATTGCCTTGTTTTCTCACTGTCTCTGTGTATTAATAGATTAATGCAGTTTGCTTTGATTCAGACTCTTCTGGGTTTGCCAGTCCCTCTTGTTTCATCTGGGCAACTGTGTTCCACCTCACTGCTCACATGCTGCTTCACTACCGATAAAAAGGGTGCTGGAGTCCTTCATTAGTATCTGCTGATGAGGAGGATGTTCGTATCATACAACAGATGCTGCTAGCTCAGCTCTCTGTCACTGAAAGCTGCAAAGTCAAGATATCTGCCACAGTCAGTTCAGGCATCCCTCCCTTAGTCATCTGGCCACAACTATTTTTCCAAAGGGTAATGGCCTCACCTCCAAGGCAGCTGACCGGTGTAACTTGTCCTGATGTATGGGAAATGGGACAGGATGCTCTGGGTCACTTAACGCCTTCTAGTTGTAATTGTGCTCTAGATTCTTGCTTTTGAGTGTTGGTTCCTGCCTAAAATCCTGGTCCAATTTTCTGCTTTCTAGACCTTGTCCTAGTTCCTCTTCCTGCCAAGTGCTAGTTCCTAATCCTGCCCTTGATCTGTTCAGCCTTGGTTCCTAGCTCTTGCCTCTAGTCTCTGCTACTGCTGAAGAAGCTTGCATACGTTGAGACTAAAATTGCAATGAGCCAAATCTGACCTTCATTTAATCATGCAAACTTCAGTTTTCATGAAACTAAAACATACTCTGAGGACAGTGGCTTTAGTATTGTCTAATCAAGAAATAGATACGTAGAAATTCTAGTTCTGGTACCAAGGCAAGCTACTCATGAAGGTGAATCTCATCTTTAAGCAGATTACTACTAATTCAGTTACACGTGGTAGAGCCATAAATACAGTGATAAACTTCTTAAAATTTCTGTTTTCACATTTCTAAGAATGCCTCTCCCATCTGCTGTCTGGCAACACTCCCCCATACCCAAACAGTAATAATAAAAAAGTCTTACTCACTTCACATAACGGGAAGGCAGAGAGATGCTTTCCCCACCAGTTTCAAAAGAAGATTCAGTAACTTCCTAAGAACATTCCCTCACTTGTACTACAGATTCTTTGTATGCAGGTGATCAGAAATGGTATTTGAAAAAGCTATGCTGAGAATAAATGTATGTAGGATATCCAGTTATACCAGGGCCTCTTAACTGGATGTGTCCATCTGGTGAGCGTATTAAAATAATTAACTACGGGAACAGATGTATGGAGTCTATTTAGCAAAGCATCATCTGGCCAAAAGCAGATTCCAACAGAGCTGTAGCAGAGGAGGGCTAATGCTGCTATTTTCCCAGCTTGCGCTCCTAGTGCACAGCAGTCTGAACCTCAGGGTCATCTTGATTCAGAGGTCATACCTTTCATTTTAATAATTTGATTTTCCTTCTGTGAATTTATCTCCTAGCTTTTCAAACTCATGTAAATTCTTGGTATCCTTTGCTTCGTGTGAGAGTGTGTTCCCTGATTTAACATTTAATTGCACACAGCACTCCGTTTATTTGTTTTCAGCTGGTCTCTTGATAACTTAATCTCATGCCCTCCAGTTCCTTTACCATAAGAAATGATGAGCAGTCATCCTTTGCTCACCTCCTTCATATCACTTCTATTGAATCGACTCTTCAGCTATCCCTTCTCATGGCTGAAAAGTCTGAGTTTCTTCATTCTTGTACTAAAGTGATTCCATGCATTTGGGTTCCTTCTTTCTAACCTTCCTGGTTTTGTGATATCCAGATTGAGAAAGAGAGGCCAGAACTGAATATAGTGTGGAAGACATGTCCACAGGAAGGATTTATGTAGCAGCACTGTGATGTTTACTGTTTTGTTCTCTACTCCTTCTCTACTGGTTCTTAACATTCTATTTGCTTTTACGAATATTACTGAGCATACAGACATTGTTTTCATATCAATGTCCATCACATCTCAAAGATACTTTTTCTAGGCCATCTTTTTCTGTACAAGATTACTACTGCTTTTCCTGATACTGTACTGAATTTATTCTTCCAGTTTATTGCCCAGTTCTTCAGCACCATGAACACTGTCTACAGCTCTCTGCAGAACACTGTGACTTGAAAAACTTACTGTCATCATCAGACTTCGGCTCTGGTCTTACTGACTTTGCTACCGTTCATTTTGTTCTATAAGCTTTTCTACTGACACTTCAAGACAGGTTAAGAGTCTTTCACACATACTGCAGAAAGAAGAGTTCTAATGCAGAAACCTCCACAAGTCTGTTCTTACAGATGCAAATAATTAATTTTGGTTTTCTCCTGTGGTTTGTTCTTCTGAGTGCTCATTTTATACCTTGCTCATCTATTGGCTGTACAGATTTTCTGGAAGAGTTCATGTTTCTGATGTTTTTCTTATGACATGGGCTAAATCATTCCTTTATAGCAGATCGACTTCTGAATCACTTTGTGGCTTTTAGTAACAGTAAACAAAACTTAATCTCATGCATTTATCTATTTAAGCATTTAATATATTTATTAAATATATACTTTATAAAAAGTAATTATTGATGTTTCTTTCCTGGCTTGTCTGCAATGAGATTATAAACCATATTCTTATATACTGCTTGGCAGCTACAGCTACTACTTAGTATCGCCAGAACAGCTCAAATTATTATCTGTTTTTCCAGAAGACAGCAAGTTCTGAATATGTTCATGAAAAGTATATAAAAAAATACGTCTGTCTTCGTGGTACAACTCGGTAGGCAGTATCACAGGTAGCAGAGGCTGGAAATTCATGGAGGAAGGAACTATGGACAAAACATAATTAGATGAAGGGAAATTATGATTAGGAATTGACAGCCATTGCTTAGTGTTGGTAGGCAGTCTTTGAATTAAAAGCAAAAAAGAAGCGAGATGCCTCTGCTATTTCTTTTAAGACTATCTGGTTCACAGGAGCTAGAAAAGATCTGTTCTGACACCACCAAAAAGCCTGAGTCAAGTACTGCTAGATGGTTGTTTCAAATGCTTGTAATGACCAGTAAATAGAAAGTATAATCTTGCAGAGAAGCAACATAGTACAAGTGGAGGGTTCAGAGAAAATACATCTATTCTATTCTGTTCCATACCAGTTCACTCGTTAAAGGCGCTAACTTGACTTTCTTGTATTATTCTTTTTTACTAATTTATTTTTACATAAAAGCTTTTTGGTAGGGCCTTTTGACTTTGTTCTTCAGATCTATTATTCCTATACCAATCTGCTTGCAGAAAGCTCCAAACTGTGCTTGTCATTAGGATAATTAATACATTGGCTAGGCAGAGTTCATTTTTTTCATAAAGTACCAAGTAGTTGAAACAATGCTTGCATGAATGAGCTGCTTCATGACTGTAAGACAAGTTCCATATTTCTTTCTCTAAGATAAAATACCAGTACACTGTGAAAATAAAATTGCCTTTTTATGAGGAACTGATTTCTGATACACTAGGTTATTGGCTTTGATGATCAAATATTTTGCAATGTACAGTTGCCTACAGATAACTGTCTGTGAGGTAAAATAAACATATTCATCTTTTTAATCTCTGTTTTTTTTCTACAGTAAATAGCCTGGTTTTATTTCATTTGTTAAAACATTAGGAAAGCATAATGGCAAGGCTTCCTTTTCACGATACATTGTCTTATAAACATAGCTGTATTAATGCTGACACCCTGATGGTATCATTACTCGTATCAGAACATAACTGAATTCTCACTATGGAATTACCTGCACATCTACAGTGACACTGCAATAGTGAAAGAACTTGATGATTTAGATTTCTTTGTGGGTTTCATGGTGCAAATCCATCTTAGAGCTATCTAAGCTATAATTGTTAAAACTGCAACAAGAAATGTTTGAATCAAAACAACAGCACCATTGGTAATGTCTGTAGAAAGAGAAATTAATTTAAATTCATGTTAGATTGAACAAAAAATGGGAAAGAGGCAAGACTAAAAATCGTCATAGATCAAAAATCTTATTGGGATGTGGCTATTTTCTTGCACATACCAATAAATGTGAAAATCTGAATGAAATAAAATTTTCACTTTTAGCTAGGTATATCCACTTTGTAATTCAAACATGGACCACAGTAGCAGTAACACCTCATTATTGTTGCTAACTAAAAGAAGCTCTTTCACATCTGTGACCAAATTAAATGATTTCAGGCAAATGCATGAGTAACTTCACATTAAAAAGGAATGGTTTTCCTTAAAAAAGGAAGAGTTCCTCAGCTTCCTTCCATGATCTGTGCTTGGTATTTTCCTCAGCACAGACTTTTGAAAATTGAACTCTCTTTTATTTTCCAGAATATTTCTGAGGAAATCCTTAAGTCAGCCCCAATTATTTGGTGTGGATTCATTTCTGATATAAGTAATTTCTTATAGTCCAGCAGATTACACAACAAATTGATCCCGGCCATCCCGCTGTCCATAAATAAGCGGGATATCTAATTGAAACCAGGGATGCAGTACTCGTGTTGTTTGTGACACACCCATGTATTTGAGGAAAGCACTGAGTTTTCAATTTTAAAACATCACATATACAGAGCTAATAGCAACAATAATAAAAATTGCACTATGAAGTCTACTTATTTGCACTTAATTTCCCTACAAATTTATAACAGACTAATGCTAATGGCATATGTAATGGGAAGTCCTGTCATTGTTTGCTATTTCAGATGCACAATGTGATGTAATGTGCACGGGGAGAGCTCCAAAGCTTCTGAAATACTACACAGCTTACATATGTTTCTGGAGACAATAGCCAATGCTCAGGAAAAAAAACGACTGCAGATGTCAGAGCAATTTTTTTGCTTGAAAAGTAAAAACTACTGTGGGATCTTTCATGTTTCACAGAACACAGGCTGTCCTGCAGTCAAACATCTTCACAGGATCTCACATAGTAAAGTGGACCAAATTTAATTTATCTTCTGAAAGAGAATGAAGGAGTGGAGTATTATGTGGATTCAGTCCTTGCTTTTTAAGAATTTGGGAATTTAACAGTGATGTGTATGTATCATGCCTATCCAGATACATCATGTGTGATATCTGCCTTCAGGAAAAAGAATACAAAGATATTCTAGTCCTCATGCAGCATTCATTGATCCTTGAAATAGGACAGTGCCTGATGCTACTTTAAAGAAATTGTATTCTAAGGACAACATAAAAGTACTTCAAAATAAGTTTGCCTTCACGCACTCTGTCACAATTCGTGCCTGATGCCATGTGAGGTTCAACTGCCAGCATCAGGATACTCAGAAAACGTGTGCGCTGTCCAGTTCTGTGCACTTGCTTCTGAAACATTGGAGAAGACTTTGGCCTCACTTAGGTTTCCTTGGTGGCTTTCAGTTTGGTTTCTACTCTGAGCGTGATAGGATGGCAGTTTTTGCATTTATTGGTCCTGTCTTCAGTGGTGAGCCTGTGGATTCAAAAAGATCTTGAAGGTAGCCTCTCAAGTCACAGTTTATCAGGCGTTCCTAGTACTCCTGCAAAATGGGAAGGTTGTAGACTATAGCTTAGAAATTTTGGGGAGCATTTTTGCCAATACTGACTCTCATGATTAAAGAGCTCTTTCATTAATTTTGGGAGAAGCTGTTATATAATGTCAGTCTGTTTGGTGGGTTTGCCCATTGTTGTTGTTTTTCATCTGATTGCCACTTTTCCTTTTCCATATATTCCTATACAAATCTTAATATCAATACAAATTTGTTGTTACAAGCATGTGTTTTGACGCAATCTTTTTTGATTCCTCCTGTGCTGCAAAGAATTTCAATGTATATGATAAATTAGATCTTAGCACTTCTTTCTTTCTCCTGTTGGTGTTATCTCACAAGTTTTCTTTTCCTCTCTTTTGCTTGACATCCATGTGTTCTAAATTTGAATGATGAAGTGATACACTACAGATAAAATATTTGTTGCTATTTTAATATGCGAATTTGTTGGGATGAATAGCTGACAATACGATGTAGATTTTAATTTCAGATTAGGCATACTAGCATTCTAACACAAGTTTGATACTGTAGCTGCTTGTTAGACTGATGACTTTCGTGGGTAATTCTTTTCTGTTATCTTTCCTAACTTTAGGGCTGCAGCCAGAATTACGCTGTTTCTCAATTATTTTTTTCTTCAGTTGTAGTTAGTTTTCAGATCCTCCAAAACACTATGGGCACATATTTGCAAACTCCATTTCTGATAGTTTAGAAAAACATAATGAATTAGAGGCCAGAAGAAGAATGTGAAGATTTGCATGCAAATCACCAGTGTATTTCTCTGCTTACTTTTGGCACAGATTGTTTCATTTGGGTGTAGTAGAACCATCAATGATAGAATTCTATTCCTGAATATGTATTTTTAGGGCCAAAAAACCCCACCCCAAAATGGCTTCTATTAATTTTCTTTTACAGGCCAGGACCCAAGGGAAATAAGTGACGTCAGTTTGAATGGGGAATTGAAGATATGTTCATGTTAAATGAATCCTTATTACATGCCCATATACGCTCAATGTCAGCAACATTCCTCCTTGTTCTCAAATTTAATCATTGGTAAAAAGTGTATTTCTTAAACTTTGTTGCAACTAGTAAGATGTGACAAGATTTCTGGAGAAAAAAATTTTACCTGCATTGCTCAGCGAAACTGCTCCTGAGTTGGCTTAAGCTTTTTCCTTAGGAACCTAAATCTTTCTCCTCTTTGCTTTTCATTTTTTGAATGCTGTTTTGTAAGTAGAGAGAGGCTGTCCTTTTCAATGGCCTCTTCACTTCCAATGAATCTTTACAGTCTCTTTTTGCCATGGTTCCTTGCCACTTGGTGGCAATGGTACCTCTGAATTTCCTGTTTCACACGTGCCTTCACACTCGTTGGTGATCTCACTTTTGGTGATCAACTGTGTGCAGTAAAACTCAGCATAGATGTTTAAAGCACGCGACTGCTAACAAGTGCAGTTTATCCCTGTTCTAAGCAGCAATGTTATTGAGTCTCCAGCAAGGCAAACATTTATTTCATAGCGATTTTCAGCTTTTTGTGTTGAGCCTATCAACTCATCTCATCCATGTATAATGTTCTGAAATGCTTTCACTGCTGCCTTTTTCTACAGATACCCCCTACACATCGCGCCTATGCACCTCAGCGAATCCTTGGCTAGGGTGGACCACACACAGCCTAGGCAGGGACCTTTCTTCCCGGGTGCTTTGTGATGGGCCATCAGCTCTCCCTGCCCAGTGCCATTAACGGCCGCTGGACCGCACACACCCTCGGGCGGAGGGAGGCGCAAACCCATCGACAGGTAACGATGGGCCGTGCGGCCAAGCTGCACCTATGGCCCTGCCATGTGGCCAAGGCCCACCGGGGCCGCCCGGCCGTAGGCCTTGGGCCGGCGCCAGGCCGCGGCGGCCCCGGGGGAAGGGTGCAGGAGGCCTCGGCCCTCCCGCCGGGCGGCCCGCCATCGTCCTACCCTCCTGCCCCCAGCCCCCGCGGCCACATCCGAGGAGGAAGAGGAGGAGGAGCAGAGGTAGCGGGGGCGGTCGGTACCGCCGCCTCGCCCACAGCAGGGGCCGGCCCCGCGGGGCAGCCGCCCGTCCCGCCGGGGGGCGGTGGCGCCCGAGCACGCGCCCGCCTTGGACCTCGTCGGCCGCCGTTCGTCTCCTCAGGTGAACGCGTATCCTTCCGCCGCGGCCGCCCCCACCGCGGAACTCGCAGCTCCACAGTCCCCGGATGGAAAGTGTTATGGCCGCCGACAGCGGCTCGCTGTACTATGGGGAGGGGCGAGGTAACTCCGCGAGGGGCGCCGGGCGGGGAAGGAGGGGGACGGCCTCCGCGCCGGGCGGGAGCGGGCGGTCTGGCGCGGGCCGCGGCGGCGAGGAGCGGGCAGGAGGTGCGAGCCCTGGCGGGGCAGGAAGCCGCCCGGTGGTTGGGCTGAGCCGAGCCGTTAAATAGTCCCGCGCCCCCCGTCCCCTCCGGCGGCGGGAAGTTCGCGGGGCGGCTGGGGCTGGCGGA
>Ga0065711_1051410_pt1 | contig 10394 bp, 4 predicted proteins | sample Hoacrofraction12_FD_59098 | JGI IMG/M metagenome (GOLD analysis project Ga0065711, IMG submission 59098) | Hoatzin crop microbial communities from Cojedes, Venezuela - Epithelial fraction 12 v2 (version 2) | ecosystem: Host-associated > Birds > Digestive system > Esophagus > Crop | place...
GGCTGCCCAGGGAGGTTGTGGAGTCTCCTTCTCTGGAGATATTCAAGACCCGCCTGGACAAGATCCTGTGCAGCCTACTGTAGGTGACCCTGCTTCAGCAGGGGGGTTGGACTGAGGTCCCTTCCAACCCCTACTATTCTGTGATTCTGTGATTCTATTACTCCTGGACTATTTTTTTTAAGTCAGCTGTCTAAGTATTAATCTTCTCTGGGATCTGAGGACCAAGATATGTGACTCTCAAACATTTATCCTTCATTAACAAAAACATAAAAAGGAAGATTAGTAAAAATTAGCCCTGACCTGCTGCCACCTCAGGGGCTGACCACAGTCTCTTTCTGTCTCGGTGATGACTGGTTCAGGATTCCAGCCCTGAATCTGGAAGTTGGTTGCGTTTTAAACAATTAGTAAGAAAGAATTAATGGTGTGCTTTACCAGCTGGGGACAGGGTGGAGCAGGAGAGCTCAGTAAAGCCTTCAGGAGTGAAACGGCCAGTTCCTGCATAACACAGCTCTCTGAAGAAAGACATGGCCAGAACAGAGGCCTGTGCATGGTACAGCTACTTTGCCGTGCTAGCGGAGCCACAGTGCTTGCAAAGAGAGGCTGCCTTTCAGTCATAGAAGCAGGCTTATTATTTCTGCTGCACAAGGTACACAGTTTAGGATTAATCTGGCACTGAATCCCACTCATCATCTTAGATGGTGTCGGGCTTCAAAATACTTCTAGGTGTCCAGACCGGAGACAACCGATTCAAGTTCAGCATGAAATCAGCCACCTAATATTTGTAGTCTCTTTGCAAACATTGGCAGAGAGCCCTAGACAATTATTTTTTCAATTATAAATGAGTACAAAATGCTTAATTCTTTCACAAGAACATTTGAAATCTTCCACAACTGGTTTATGTTTTAAATGACTTGAGTTTTTTCAGTGGAAGGAGCTACAGAGAGGTCTATCATGTTCCTCAGCTGTACAGTTAGAGTCACCAACCTTAATTCCTCCGTAAAACTCTAAAACACCTGTTCTTCCTCATATATTTCTCACAACAATGCATCAGGGTCCTAAAGCGTAGGACCAATGGTGAGTGGAACAAAGCCTACGTTCAGCAGTGATGAGAGAGCAAGAAATGCCAGCATCAGTCAAAATGGCATCTCAACACAAACTATGTTGATAGCTTGCCTATGCAGGGCACTGATGAGACTGCTCCTACGATAACTGTTTCAATTTGGGGTGCCTGACATCAGAAAGAGGTCCCAGAAGAGGAGAGCCTATATTATGAGAGAACGTGAAAGGAAAGAAATGTAGGTGGGAATATGGGCATATAACAAACAAGGATGGGAATGTTTATTTATGGACTGGAGTCTGAAAAGAGTAAACACATGAGAGGAATGGGAATAGTTTAGTGACAGCAAGGGGTGAACTAGCAGCAATACGATAAAAATAAGCAAAGGAAAAGTTTAGTTTGAATAGGAGGAAATCTTTCTTAATGGCAAAGTATGTTAGGCTGTGGAATAGCCTCCCCAGAGACACCTCAATTGCTTGAGTAACTTCAAACTACATGAGACAAAGCACTAGAGAATTCACTGGGGGAACAGTCATGCCCTGCCATTATCTAATAGGTGTTTTCCATCTGACTTGTATGATTCAGCTGACACTAATTGGCATTAGGGTGTGAATCAAAACAAAATGCAACCCTTAACTGTTACCAGACATACAATGATCTGTTTTCCTGTTACTGATTTTCAGCAAAATGGAAGAAAGTAACAATAACTTCAGAGACCTGAGTGTCATGATCGGTTACAACAAATTTACATCATGTTAAGAAATATTTCTAGAGTAATTCCATTCTGGTATGTTATGTTGACAGCTAAAATCCACAGTACCTACAGAAGTGCCCTTCAGTTGAGATGTTCCTGGTGCTCCACAAAAAGTAACTTGATCATAGACTGAAGAATCTAGGGTAGGAATAAAGAAGTGATTTTCCTTAGAGAACTATGCCCTGGAGACAGGGAAGTACAGTTAAATTTTTCAAGTACAACAAGAAGAAAATCAGCTCTGGAAAGGGCTAGTTACATCAAGGATGTTTCTCCCACAGTCTAACTACCAGTGTGTTTAATCTCCACCTCTCCGGTAGACATCTAAAGTTTACATGCTGCACTGAACACATGTTCTTTAATCACTTTGCTTACTTTTTATACTGTACTTTCTACTATAGCTATAATCCAATAACTCTTTTTCCTTGGCATAATCAGTTCTTTATATTAGTTTAGCTCTGCTCCTACAAAAGTCAGAAGAATAAAACAATAAACCAACACTAAATGCATTTTAAAAGCTTATCCTCCACACATGAGATTGCTACTGAACATTTTGAAATATTTAATATTTTAAAAGCAGTGTCTATCCAGGCTAGTTGGTAAATTTTGTTAAAACACTGACGGTAATAATAATTGCTAGAATATGGGGATAGCAGAATATCTTGAAAATCCTAATAAAGCACTGAAATACTATGAAGAGAAAACTCTTTCCCCACTTTAGAAATGTAGAAACAGAGGAGATGCTAAGTAACTTTCCAAAGATCACCCTACAGGGAAAAGGAAAAGAAAAAAAAGTCATCCATCCAGATACTCGTCCTAGCAAAGTTGGATGTCTGCATGTCCCTAGCATCCAACCACAAAGCCTTTACTGCAAGTAGGCAGTGGAGGCAGCCAAGCCCTAGGGCAACCACAAAGCCTAGGAAGGAACTCTGGAGCTAAGGTTCCCAAAATCAGAGGAGCCCTGTGCTGCCAGCTCATGGAGAGATGGAGAAATAGTGGAAAGGACCAGAGAGGCATTGCTGTTAAAAAGGGACTTTTGCCATGAAGTGAAGAAAATCTGCTAACTGTAAAAGTGCAATGAGCTTTAGGTCAAGTAATTTTGTGTGAATGTGACTGGGGAGTGGTCACCAGACTGGATGGCAATAGTGTCCAGCATTGGGCTACAAAGGTTTTATGGAGTTCTCTCTTCTCCCTTCCAAATAATATCATTTTTTAAGCAATAACTCATGTTTGTGAGTTTGGAAAATTAACTCATTGAACAGTACAAGTTTGATTTTTGCTGGTTACAGTACAGGGCTTGAAGTAACCTATTAGTAGAAGTCTTTCCTGAAATTTAAGCCTGAGTCTTGCTAATATCAAACTGTTCCCAGCAAAAGGTTTATATTTACTCGCAGAACATGCCTTTTTATGTTATTACCTTAATTTTGCAGATGTACCATCATAAAGAGGTTAAGCAACCTGCCCTAGGTTGTGTAGAAATCTGTAGCAGAACAGGGAACTAAAGCTTAGTTTTCCACAGCCTGTCAAGTACTCCAGTCCTCAGATGATCATTTCTCTCCTACTAACAGTGCAAAGGAAGAAAGTATCTATTTGGCTTTCTGAAAACCTTACACAATTTGGAGAAGCCTCACATCTCGGGCCCAGGAACAGAATAAAGAGCTTGTACAGGAATTGACCCATATTGGCAGATGGGAGGATGTAAATGAAAAAACAAACCCCACTAGATACAGTTCAGTTCTAAATATTTTTCTGCAGTCTGGTCTGTATAAAAATAGCTCTCTTTCTTTTTTGTTTTTCAGTGGGACAGTTAAAAATATCAGACTGTTGTAGAGAAAGTAACTCTTTTTGTCATAATCCAGTCCAAAACACAAGATGGAACCATGTAAATCCTTCAAAAATGCATATTTTAAGAAGGATCTTGTCTCTATTATTCAGGTTAAGTAAATCATGATAGTTCAACTTAGCACATGCTTGGTTTGGACTCCTACTGGTGAAACATTACCCATTTTTTGCAGTCAAATTATGCTAACTCTCTTCCCAATGATAAGACCCCAGCAAGAAGTATTACCAGAGACAATTTGAACTGCCCCATAACTTAGAACCGGATTTAACCTAATTTTGTAAAAGATTTCTCAGAATGTTATGATGTACCCGTTCTTTCAGACTTCTTGCATCAGCCAGGAGCTGAACAATGCTAGCCCAGTGCCACTGGGAGCTGTAGATAGAACCTACCGCCTGAGAAGAAGACTCTTAACGTAAAGACCTATGCTCTGAACCACTACCACCAAGGGCAAGGTGACAGGAGGATCCAGAGGACGACAGTAAGCATGGCTTTATGTCTTTAGAAAACAGAGAGCAATTTGTATTCAAATACAAAGCAGTGTGCAATTCTCTATACTGTCATCCTGACAGCCCTCATCTCAAATGGCCTATCTTCCCCAGGAGACTGGAGTGCTCCATTTCTGTGATCTAGTCTGCTCGGGAATTTTTAATTTTCATCAACTGAGTTTGTCTATCTACAATGGAAGTGCACAATGTGGTTAAGAGTCTTCTACAAGAAAAAGCGCTCCCAACTTAGCCAACTAAATTAATTTCATGCCTGCTAGTAAACCCTGCTCAGATAGTTTTTATGTTCTGTGTCTCTTCTGACTTGGAGCAGATCTGAGCTAGCAATAGGGAAAGGCTCATGCAGTTAATAATGAACCACCTGAGCCACTCCATTCCCTGTCTTGATGCAAATTTACATTTTTAGGAGCCATTCCTAATTTATAGATATTTAAATAACCTTTGTTGTGCAAAGGGCTCTGTTTGAGCCATTCCTGCCATACAAGGCACCCCACATTGAAAGTTGACTCTTTGACCTTTTATTCTCAGGCTGGGGAATGAGGCATGCCATGCACTCATACACTCTGCCCCTGGGCACTACTCTGGGTAAGTTACTTGGACAGCACCTCTTACCAGCTGATTCACAGAGTAGAATCTGCATAAGCTCTTGAAAAGAAATGCTCATTAATATTCCTAGCCAGAGGCAAGTGTGCTACCACTCAGTGAGAGGAAGGGTCAGGGGAAGGGGGGGGTTGGGGGGCGGGAAGTAAAAAGAAGAGAAAAGAATTGAAGGCCTCATAGAACAAGCGAATACCCCAAGACAAGTGGTCTCTTTGTTGACAGAAGAACAGACCATTCTGATCCAGGAAGAACTATGCAAATAGACTGAAAATAAGGAGATATTCTCTACTCTGTTTTTATCAATAACCCAAGATTATCACACAGACTAGCCCCTTCCCCTAGGATACTTCAACAATTTAATGGAACCAAATAAAAGGATTGAGGTCTTCCACTGAGCACTGGCCCTACTTTAGTCGACAAAGCAATTGCAAAAGCTCCCTGTTTGGCTCAAAACATTCTACGGCTATGTTACGCTTCCTCAGTATGCTCTCCTCCTCTATTTGTCACCTCTTTTTCCCCTCCCCATTCTCCATCTGTAGAACTATGCTTTCCTTCAGCTACGGAAATTTCCATCTCTCTACAGTAAAATGCAGGGATTTTGCTAGTACCAAGAATGATAAGAAGATTGCAACAGTATATATGTTTTTATCTGAGAAGAGGAACTGCCTGCCATTCCCCTCCCCCACTTCTAGAAAAAGGGGAAAACACATAGAAAAGAGGTTGTTATGTTATAGTTATTCATTTTCTTTTGATCTAAGTGATATATCACTTTTCCTATTAGCATTTAATTTGCTTTAGCATGAAGAGATCAGCAAGTGAGTTCTGTTTTAATTAGACAGGTACTAAACAGTTTGATAGTAATTTGAATACTGACAAGCTGGAGTGCTCACTGGTCCATGAACAGAAATGATAGTACAGTGTTCAACTTGCTTGAAGAGAAAAAGTCACTTAAATATTTTACATGCAACAGAAAAATGGAAAAGAAAGATATGCCGAAAAGCAAGATGAAACATGGGCAATATGGTACCAAGGCAGACCTGTAACCTACCTGTAAAACTTGTTAGCTAGCTGTCTGTAGTTTCTGCTCCTTAGCATGAGGCCCAGTTTAGCAACACTGACTGCAGGTAGGGGTGTAAAGTTAGAGCACACGGTCTGGAAACCTCTCTCTCATAGCCAAGATATTGGAGCAATTAATGTAGATGCTGGTGCCCAAGAAAAAGGGGTCATAAATGTGTCATAAAAGACATCTGCATGCACAGAAAATGAGAAGCATGCAAATGTTGAACCCATACAGGTAGGCTTGCTGCTCCTTACCACAGCAGAGCCTTTGTGTGCTCCTTCAGAGCATCCATAGTTATTGCCGCCTCCTGCTCCACACAATTTTTGCACTAGAGCTCTCTACCAGCAACCCATTTATGACATCAGTTCTCTCACCAGCCCTTTTGACTCACACGGCATGTGTACCAGCTTGTAATGATTAGTTCCTTAAAAAGAAGGCTACCCAGGAGCCTTTTCTGGACTGAAGGAGACTCATCTCTTAACTCATCTCTCTTTTATTGCTCCTACAGGAGATACTTCTTTCCTTTTCTGCCCTTCTTCAGGCAAATCATGCTTCCAGGAGTGGTGTCGCCAGCCCAGCAAGCAAAGGATCTGTTTTATTTAAGGTTTCTTTCCTACTGCTGTACAAAAACTAGAACCAAAAGCAGCATGCTGATTTTCTTACTGAGCCAAATAGAAACATACAGACATATACATACATATATAGACCCACCTTTCATCTATGGAAAAGCTGGCATCTCCAGCTTCTGAACACATCAACATGAGCCATTGTAAACAGTATTAACTCAGATGTGCTAGTCTGCATTACACCCACCAGTAAGAACTGCTGTGATCTGGGAGAGACTCTCTGAATCATTAAATATGTGCCTTGCAGTACAAGCTATTATCTTTCCTGCTATTATTTGCATCAGGAGAGGTATTTCCCATGTCACTCAAGCAATGAGATCAGGGGAAAAAAGAAAAGCAACGCAAAGCACCAGTGAAAGTACTTATGCAATATAAAAAGTGCTGGGCTAATGAAAGGTCTCCCCAGAAGGTATCTAATAGGCCTGATCCTCCTTTAGTGGGCAGAAATGCAGACAAACAAGTGGTTCTAACAGCCTGGTGTGATACCCAGATTCACAAACTTCCCTCTAGCATTTTAAAGAATGACACTACTGCTATCTTTAGGAGCGAGAGCTGAAATTTCAAAGCTGGCAGAGTCTTTTAATTTCTTTGGGTTATGAATGCTTAACTCCTGCAAATTTCTTTCAAAGTCCCTTTACAATATTCAAAACTGGGGTTTGTTTGAAGAACTACATTGCACTCGTGAGAGGCAGAGCTGCCTAGTGACTGGAGGAGGACCGAAGAGCAGTCACGGTTGTTCATTTCCATTCAGGACTCTTGCCTGAATCACTGTCCATCTGTAGGCTATACAACCTCATTTCCTCGGTTCATACACACACAAAATAAATAATGCTTTTTGTATTCCCTCAGAATTATATTGTAAAGTTTATTTAGTTACAGTATGTAAGGTTGGGTGTTTTTCACATAATCACCTGGAGTTAAGCCAGTCCCTCAGATGGAGACCTGCATCATTTAATACTGCTCTAAACTGCCCAGCCTGCATAATAATGATTGCCAATGATAAAGGACACAGATTCTAAAAACTTCAGTTTCCCACACTTTGATTTATCAAAATATACTGGAAAAAAAATGCTGGGGAAAAAAACACTGGACACAAAGGGTTATTTACTCTGGCTACTTCTCTCTCTCTCTCTCTCATTCCATGACCCTAGTAAACTCTTTATTTCTTTTCTCTTCCTCTTCATTTTTTCATTAAAATGCATTTTGCTTTGAAGTTATTTTTTTCTTCGCTGTCTAGCACTGTTGCACCGTCCACTAAAACTTCTCCAACTGACCCCAGCTTTCTGTCCAAAGCACAAATACACTATATTCAATGAAATCAGAAAAGAAGTAAAGCTACAGAGAAAAGCAGATAAATGCTTTGGCTCAAGCTGGTAGCTTCACCCAAACACAAGTTACAGGGGTACGTGCTGTTGCTTCTGCTGTCATGTCCAGAGTTGCTGCAGATCTGTACCCAAATACAACTCCTAAAAAGCAGTAAGGTTTCATGCTGGTTGCTGTAATAACAGTCTGACAAGCTGGCACGTTTGTGAGACAGACATTTATTTTCTGACTTCAGTAATCTGGTGTTGGTCAAATTTTAGAAAATTCATGGCAGTTCAGTTCATCAGATGAAGAGACAACAATGACAGAACACAGGAAGGGCACTTACAAACACATGTAACGACATATTTAAATCCTAGTGAAGGTAGACAAGGATTGACTGTTTCACTGAGTTATGTGTCAATCATTTTAACTTGTATGTTTCCAGAACTAATTTTTCAGCCCCGAGTTCCTCTCCTCTTGGCTTTCCCATAAACATCCCTTCTTCTTCCAAGTTCTCTTGTCCTCCTTTTAATTTTCTGGAATTCTTCTTCCACCTCATTATGATCAGCTCTAGGTAAAATATCATCTCCCCACTTTCTTCCTGTTCTTGTCCTTGCCTTTCTGATACTGCCTCTATGTCCATTCCCACTTACTGTCATCTCCCCTTCCCATATTTTCCTGCCCTTTACAGTGTGGAAAAGGTATTGTGATGGAGACTCATAGTTAAAAAAATCCTGATCTTTTAGCTCTCAACATTTTCATATCCTGCCTACCTCATACTTTGTTTAGTTTACCACTTATGCTAGTTTTTGCTTAGCTTTCTCTCCAGGCTCAGATTCCTCTATGAAATACCCTTGGGGATCCAGAGATCTCTTGCAGCCTCCCCCATTGCCTTTCCCTGCAAGAATCACTTGTCTTATAGCAGCTAGAACAAAAATGCCAAACAGTAAAGCAGAGGTAGACGGACAGTGACAACTACTCATACTTTCTGTTTTACATCACTGATTTTGGTGATATAGAGCCCTCACTTACGTTCATCTGCTGTCTAAGACTCTCTCAGAATTTTTTCTCCTGTGAGTCTCAGTCTGGAATTGGATGGCAAATAAAAGCTTCTAGACAACTAAACACTTGCCTTTAAAGGGAGCGCAGGTGCTTATTCCCACTGTTTGCAATACATTCAAAAATGATAACCCATCTCCACCCTTCTATGAAAAGTGAGCTGAAATTCAATGGAGCATAGGTTCCTAAATGCCTGAACCACATTTTGAAAACAGATTTTAGGAAGGTGTTTTTTTTGTTGGTTTTTTTACCCCGTTTTGGGGTTATCACCCTTTTCGGATCAGGGTTGCTCTTTTTTTCCCATCTTTGCTCGTAATAGAAGTGGTCAAACCCATGACCACTATTGCAGAGAAATAATATCAACAATGCTCAAGATTATTTTCCACTCTGCACTATTTAAATGTGTAAAACTAAAACGTCCAGACTCTGCTTTTAACTACAGGTCTCTCAGACCTAAAGAATTTTCTCTAGAAGATTATTGTTAGTCCCCTGTATATGTGTATCTTACATGTCACTGGACTGCTGATTTATCAGCACTACATAATGACACCTATTGCTTTATCTGTGTGAAATCGGAGGTCCAACTGGGTCATCTTCAGATGAGTCAGTCCAAAGGTTTCCTAAAGTCTAAAACACCTGACAATTAGGCATGACTGAAATGCTATCTCGGTGAAGCTTCCACCTAATGCTGTAGTCCTCCAGCCTTTTCTGGTGAGCATGCCTATTTCACATGGAGGTCCCATGGTTGTGCTGTCCTCAGAGCACGATCACCAAATCAAGCCACCTAGGACAACTGGGATAAATAGATTCAGGGAGTTTTAGGACCTAGTAAAATTGAATGCTTGAACATGCAGATATATTTTTTTATTCATTAGTCCCATGGCTATTGAATTTTTATGTATGGAGTTATTTAATAGCCACACACCTACGCTGCTGGGCTGCAGCAAACCCACCTTTGAGTGTTCACTATTTGTGGTTAATATAGATACTGAGATTCAGACCACCTCAGCGATGCTCAGTGACTGCCCCATCTATTCTGCACCTCGTGTGCTGGGGAAATGTGGGAGAGGAAGGAGGATCTCCCTTGAGTCTTTGAGGATGGTGAGACATGAGAGTCTAAGAAATGTCTTGCTGGGACCCCCTGTGGTCCATGCAGCCCAGGATTCCATCTGTGACAGAAACAAGAGTGGGTGTGGTTTAGGAAGAGCGTGCCAGCCAGGCCACTTCTGCCACCAACGCTCCTTACGCTCACGCAGTACCCCTAACTGCTGTGTTAATAATGTTAGAAGAAACTTCCCATACCATTTCCTTTTGCATATGTTTACAGACCTAGTGCCTGTGCATTTGTCTAATCCATTTCTGAACCTGCTAAAACCAAAGGCTGGCACAGCTCCAGCAATCAGCAAGTGAGGGTTCCTGACAAAGAGCCCTAGATAGGGGAAAAACACCTCATTCTGGTCTGAAGCCAAATACCAAAGTAATTCTGAGGGAAAAGTTGTAGGCTTGCCCCATTCCCATATCTTTCCCTGTTGGAGATATCAGGTGCTTCACACTCATCTTGCTGTTTGGGATGAGATAGTGATTAGAATC
>Ga0065711_1012549_pt1 | contig 10393 bp, 3 predicted proteins | sample Hoacrofraction12_FD_59098 | JGI IMG/M metagenome (GOLD analysis project Ga0065711, IMG submission 59098) | Hoatzin crop microbial communities from Cojedes, Venezuela - Epithelial fraction 12 v2 (version 2) | ecosystem: Host-associated > Birds > Digestive system > Esophagus > Crop | place...
TCAATTCCAGGTGAGCCTTGGCCTTCCTCGTCGCATCCCTGCATGCTCTCACCACGTTTCTGTACTCTTCCCAAGTGGCCTGTCCCTCTTTCCACATTCCATGGACCTTTGTCTTCTGCCTGATCTCCGCTAGAAGCTCCTTATTTAACCATGCAGGTCTCCTGCCTCCTTTGCTCGATAAAATTTAAAATTAAATTTGGCATCAGAATTTGTAAAAAATATTCAGCTGATAGGCAATTTCAGTGATCTCTGCTATGCCTGGAAGTAATTATCATTTGCAAAATGCATGTCTATGGAAAAAAAACCAAACACTAAAGAAGATTATTTCCCTGTGAACAGTGCATAGATCATGATGGAAAAAGGTTTAAAAAAAGTTTGAAATCTACAACTATTTTTAAAAGACATAAAGCCCGCGTTTATGTGTACTTTATGCTTGCCTGAGATGAGCAATAACTGCAAATTAAGAGCTTCAAAATGTGCAGTCATTTCACATTAATTTTATTTACTTTGTAAAACTGGGAATTCTGTATGGGACTTAGGAAGAAAGCACCATTGTGCCTATTACTATCCTGGTTATTAAATTAACAGTTTATTTTTGAGTCCAATAACCTATCTGTATAGCTCAAAAACATCATTCAGTAATGGACTGAAGAGAAGGAGGAGAAGTCAGGAATTCAAAGTGGCATTTCTCACATTTTTCTATATGAATTTCTTTCCCACTACTATTTTTAAAAGCTTCCAACCCAAGGAAAGTAAGAAAAAAGAATAAACAAGCACCTGCCTTTTACCATCCATCCCTGTGGGATAAGTACTGCTTAAAACTACTGAAAACAATGTCAATAAAATTCCAGTGGTTGTGATTCAGTCAAGCTTATAACTCTTTCTTGGAAACCTCATGAAACAGCAATGTAGTAAACACGTAACCACTTCTAACAAAGTTGCCTGCCAAAATAGCTCTATCTGGACAGACTGTGTCGAGTTATATGCAGGACGTCATAAGCAGCATTAAATATTATACTTACTGTAATATTAGGCCCTGTACTATAGATGTCAAAGTACTCTCGTAAAAATTAAAGTTGATTACAAGTCATGACATCTAGCTGAAATAACTAAAAATTAGTTAAAACTGTTGACCCAGTAGATATGCTATCATTAGAATGTAAAATTTCTAATGATACGAGCAAATTATTTAAATGCATTCCCCCTTTGTTGTATTATCAACAAACAATCTGCAGCAGAGGACTTTCATAGAATCATAGAATCATTAAGGTTGGAAAAGACCTCTAGGATCATCAAGTCCATCATCAAACCAACACCACCATGTTTGCTAAACCATGTCCTTTCCATAGCAGTATTTTCTCCATTATTCTAAACTTGATAAGAATAAATTATTTTTCTATACAAAACATCTTTTATGTTTAGATTCTGCTTAGCCAACAGAAAAAGATGTGTGGCAATGAAATTTTGGGTTATGGTGAATAATTAACAAATACTGTACACTCTTCTGCAATATCGTTTGTGGAAAAATGCAAGGATATCAGAGAGAGATCTGACAGAAATAATAAATCCTTATTTTTTAACACTTCAATATGTTTCTGAACTTTCAGATTTCATATAGCATCAGATGAATTTTAACAACAAAATTAGAAATCTTGAACTGATATCCTGTGAGGACCACAGAAAAATTATTCCTTATTTTTAAAATTTAAAAAGAAAGTTTAAAAATAATCTGTAGAGCAGGGTTGTGATGTTTTGCTCATAATTTAGCTTGCAATGAATTTTGAAGGACCTGTAAACTTATTTGTTGATTATTCTTAAATTTTAGCTATCTATTTGTTCAGCGTAAGTTTGTCTGTGCGTTTATTTGTTCTGTCTTCGAGTCTTCGGATGTATCTGTTCTTTTTTTTGTTGGTACTGTTGTTGGTTTTGATCGAGATCGATAATTTTGGAAAAGAATTTAAATTTGTAATACAAAAGCTATGTTAAAGCAGATTTCTTTTTGGGCTGGAATGCCTTGGCCTTTGAATGTGACTGAAAATCTTACACTGAAAAACTTTATGGTTAATTAATGAGCCACAGTTTTTGAGAAAACAGTGGCAGATTAAAGGGGTAGAAGAAGTTCCAGCCTATAACAGTACAGGAAAGACAAGGACCTGTTGGAGCAGGTCCAGAGGACAGCCATAAAAGTGGTCAGAGGGGTGGAACACCTCTCCTATGAGGAAAGGCTGAGAGAGCTGGGGCTGTTCAGCCTGCAGAAGAGAAGGCTGCGGGGAGACCTCATAGCAGCCTTCCAGTACCTGGAGGGGGCTTACAAGCGAGTTGGAGAGGGATTTTTTACAAGGGTATGTAGTGAAAGGACAAGGGGTAATGGCTTTAGACTGAAAGAGAGTAGATTTAGATGAGACACAAGAAAGAAATTCTTTACCAAGAGAGTTGTGAGGCCCTGGAACAGGTTGCCCAGAGAAGTTATGGATGCCCCCTCCCTGGAAGTGTTCAAGGCCAGATTGGTTGGAGCTTTGAGGAACTTGATCTGGTTAAAGATATCCCTGCTTACGGCAGTGGGGTTGGACTAGATGGCCTTTAAAGGTCCCTTCAAACCCAAACCATTCTAAAATTCTATAAATATTATGCCTGTAAAGTGATGACTAGTAAATCTCTAAGAAGCTCTTACAAAAGAGGAATATACTGTATGTCCTTATTCAGACTATATCACATGCCTGGTGTAAATAGCTGTAAGTAGTTCTTCTGGCTGCAAGACTTGTTATGAATTTACACTATCATAATAGTGTTCCTGGTGAATGAATGGTACTGTATCATCAGTGCAGTCTTTTAACTCCGTGCACATTAAAGTTCAGTAGCATGCAAAAAAGAAATCACAATGACTACTATCCCCTTTCACTATTTATTCAGACAGCGAACCATATCGGCACAGGAAACTTCACTTCTCTCCTGAAGAGCTTTTGGGTAGCAGATATCTTTACTGGGCACAAACCCATGCATTTTACAGAATAAATGATATGTACTTTTGTTCAGTAATACCAGATGCAAACAGGTCCAGGGGTTCAGATTCCATTTCAGGCATTTTGTCTATTCAAATCAATAAGAAATTTGTTCCCAGTTTGGGAAGAATGATAAATAAGAAATCGGCTCAGAGTGACATGTGTTTGGATACAGTCCACAGTTTGAAAATGTTAGTGTAACACTGTCAGTATTTGTTACGTAGAAGGGTAGAATTTTTATGCATCTGACTGAACTCTCATTCATACAGATGAGTCAGCTCTGGCATAAGTCTGGGAATAAAGCTCTGGCATAAGTTTAGCATAAAGTACTGTATTGGGTTTGTGTGGCAAGGTTTTGGTAGCGGGGAGGCTACAGGGGTGGCTTCTGTGAAAAGCTGCTAGAACCTTTGCTTATGTCCGAAGGAGCCAATGCTAACTGGCTCCAAGACGGAACTGTCACTGGCGAAGGCCGAGCCCATCAGCAATGGTGGTAGCGCCTCTGTGATAACATATATAACGGGCAAAAGTTGCTGCATGACAGCAATTGCAGCATTCAGGAGCGAGAAGACTATGTGAGAGAAACAACTCTGCAGACACCAAAGTCAGTGAAGCAGAAGGCGGAGGAGGTGCTCCAGGCACTGGACCAGAGATTACTCTGCAGCCTATGGAGAAGACCATGGTGAGGCAGGCTGTCATCTTGCAGCCCACGGAGGTTAACGGTGGAGCAGATATCGACCTGCAGCCCATGGAAGACTCCCCACACCAGAGCACACGGATGCACCTGAAGGGGGCTGTGACCCTGTGGAGAGCCCATGTGTGGAATTATTAGTAAAATTTAAGGTTTTACATCTGAAAACTAAAGTTTATATGAAAAAATGTAGCAGTGTTTACCCATTGAGGAAAAGTATGAAATCAAAAGGAGCTCTGAGGATGGGACACAGCTGCAGCAGGCATGCAAGAATCCACTAACACAGCAACTCCCTGCAATGTACCATAGAGGACAGAATGGAGTGGAGACTTCGTGGCCCTGCTCTGTGATGATAAAGCGTGAAGAAATGGTTCTCTAGAACTGATAAGCAGCTCATCTGGCCCCCTGAGCCAACAGGTTTTCGAAACCTTGCCAGAGTGTTATCCTCTCGTGAACTTTGCTCATTTTAATATCATTTTAATACCAAAACACACCTCCATCCCGAAGGCTACCCGCCTCCAAGGTGCGACCACCCCTCTTCAAGTCTGTGCTCTCGATTTTTCGTAAACTACACCTTTAAACGTAAAGTGAGAAAATTTTGCACCAATCATGATAAAAGGTATGTATGACTACAGTCACTCAAACTCCACCTTAAAGGTAGAGAGAATATAAAAATAGCCAGGGAAATGGGGGATTTTCGGAGAAGAAGATCTTCGGAGGAAAAGAAGATAACACCGTGAGCAAGTCAAGGGAAACTCCACCTCAGACTGCCCCCGACAGCCGGGATTGGTCGAAAGGCTGAGCCTTGCTTCTCCCCTCCTTGGACACCTTGGGTGAGACTTAAACTGAGCACTTTTCTCGGGAATAGTTACTCCCTAATGTTTATAGCCAGGCTGTATTATTTATAATCTTTTTACACGCTTTATATTTGCACATGCTTTCTTGCAGACAGTCACTATCACCGGCCATTCAAAAAACCTATATACCTGTTGCACAAATAAAACTGCACTGTTAAAGTAGCCAGTTGTCACAGTTTCTCACTGAATGCGACCAAATGTGTCCGTGCTAGTTCATGAGCACGACTGGACTGAAGGTGCAGACTGCTATTAGTGTATCCAGAATCATGGTAGTTTAACATACATATTAAATGCGACTGGACTGGTAGTGGCAAATTGGACATCACTCAGAATTTAAACCTAGCCTCCCCTAGCCTCTTACTTCAGTGAAGAGCATTAGAACACAAGGGGGTTTACTTTCTGCCAAATTAATGCGACACCATGCTGAAGCAGGCTCCTGGCAGGACTTGTGACCCCATGGGGGACCCATGCTGGAGCAGTTCATGAAGAATTGCATCCAATGGGAAGGACCCATGTTGAAGAAGTTCATGGAGAACTGTTTCCTATGGCAGGGACTCCACACTGGAGCAGGGGAAGAGTGTGAGGAGTCCTCCCCCTGAGGAGGAAGGAGCAGTAGAGAGAAAGTGTGATGAATGGATTGCAACCCCCATTCCCTGTCCCCCTGCAATGCTCGGGCTGAGGAGGTAAAGAAAATTGGAAGTACAGTTGAGCCCGGTAAGAAGAGAGGAGTGGGGGGAAGGTGTTTTAAGATTTAGTTTTCATTTCTCATTATCCTACTCCGATTTCTTTGGTAATAAACTAAATTTCCCCAAGTAGAGTTTGGTTTGCCCATGTCTGTAACTGCTGAGTGATCTCCCTGTCCTTATCTCAACCCACAAGTGTTTCATTATATTTTCTCTCACCTGTTCAGCTGTGGAGGATAGTGATAGAGTGGCTTTGGTGGGCAACTGGCATCCGGTCAGGGTCAACCCATCACAAATAGCTATTATCATGGTACTGCATCTGAACTGATAACATTTTCAGAAACATCTTTTTTCACATTTGATAATTTTATGCACCCAGACATATCCGGAAACCTTAAGCTAGGTTTAGTCTTCATTGACTTTAGAACTTGACTGAAGCAAACTGGAAACTTATCCGCTGTAGGATCCTGCTATATTGAATAATTAGAGATATGTCCTTTCAAAGGCACTTCACCCTAAGGAAGTGCCCACTACATTGTACCATTTTGCCTAAAGTCTCAGCTGATGATGCTCCTACATTAAGTGCCTCATGCTGGCGTGCTCTCTTAAGCACCAAGAACAGTCACTATTCCAGAATTCAGGAGTGAAAATACACCTTTTTCCAGAGAACATAGCTTAAATTTTGCAAGATGTTTCTCTGAAAGGGAAAACACAAATTTATTCTCCCTATCATGGCAACCCATCAAACTGCACAGGTTTTATTGATCTATCTTTCTTCTGCAACATACTATACGGAAGTCAGTAGCACTTCGTGCAGAGAAGAGAGCAGGTCTTTGAATAATGGCTATATAGCACAAGCTACATGTGTATGTAGCAAAAAATTTGAAATTACATACAAGCAAAGGTCATAGAGAAGACACATGCACATTGTTTAAGAAATTTAAAGGTACTGCTTTTGCAACTACAAAATGTCAATGTATTTATATGTTTGCCCTCCTACTAAGAATATTGTGAATACTGTTCAAATGCCTTTTGTATCAAAGAAAAATGTATTGTTCGTCACCATTTTTTGAAGGTAAAATTGAGATAAAGTTTAGAAAGTACTATGGAATTTGAAATTCCCTGGTTTTTGACTGCTTCATTTTCTCAAACCTTAATATTGCACTAATGCCTTTCTCTTTTTTTGTTTTTATTTTTTTTCTTTATTTTACCTAAAGACTGTACACAAAGAACATTTTGGGAATAACTGAAAAAACACCTACACAAGGGAGCAAGAATCCTCAGCTTGTATTGATCCTGGCATTTTCCCATGTTCCAAACAAATGAACAAGCCACAGGTGCAACCAGAAAGAGCAGGTGATCAAAACAAATTGTTATTGTGATGGGAATAAATGTGATTTTTTTGTCTGTAATTATTCATCTCAAGGCACATTGGTGCATCTGTTATATATTTACCAGCAGTGTTGATTTCTGCCAGAAATTTCAAAAGAATGTAAATCTCTGAATTTATACAACTTAAAGATTTATTCCACAGCTTGCTTTCGTGTCTGGCATCTTAAACCAACTAATCCAATAGTTCAACTAACTGTTAGTAACACAAGCAGGTCGTCTGCTGATAGGCTCATTACTCAGCAGCAGCAACATAGTGAGAGGAAGACATGCTGGGATTTCAATACAGAAAATACCACATCGTATATAGGCATTTCTTCACAGATCTGTTACTTTCTATGTGGTGGTTCCAAGCATTGTACCTTCTATTCAGCTTTCTAGCCTGCTATTGATCCAACAGGTTTATCCAAACCAGTAAATACTGACCATTTTATGAATCGTTTCTGTGACCATCTTATGAAAAGGCAGGTATTTAGAAGTGGGCAAGAGTGAAACCAGTATATTGATCCAATCAGGAAGGTACCTTCTAAATCCCTTAAGATCAAAATGTGGATGCTGTAAGAGCAGAATTAGTAGCTGAAAGGGTGAGACCAGTGTGTTGTTCCTAAACAGAATCTTTGTCCGGACACACAATATCGTGCTAGATGGACTAGTCTGGACTAGATCTGAAGCTGGACTAGGCCAGACTAGATCTGGACTAGATCTGGACAAGGCCAGATCCTATTTCTTACGTTCTCATCTTTACTCTGAGCACTATTAACTATTACATCTAAGAAATTCAACTGAAATTTCCGAAACAATGTATGAACTCCAGTTTCATAACTGTTTCTTGACTCTAGCTGTCACACCATAACTAAAATTAACCACATATGCTCTGCCCTTGCTGTTCCTACTCTCACCTCATTCTCTTAACATTCCCAGAGACAGCAAAGCTGGGTTTTCTTCCCACTTCTTTCCTTCTGGCTGCAGAACACTTGCATTTCTGGTTGTTCATTTAATTCTGCAAGATGAATTAGAAGTGCCAGGTGTTCACCAAATAGATTAAAGATTGTGGCAAAACTCTGGGAAGTGAGAAGGACTTAAATCCCATACTGTACTCCTCAAATACTTTGCAATCATTCTCATCATTAAATCACGTAGGAAGTCATAGCTACTGTGGCCTTGGCAACCTCTTTCCTTCAGTGATCCACTCAGCTATACCAAATGGACAACATCAGTGTAGGAAATGTTTTCAGGTTCATATATTTTCATGTGTATATAAGTAAATTTTTAAAATGACATGCAGCTAGTATAATTCTGAACACACTTCAGGAACACGCCTGGGACAGGAACTATTCTCATCAGACAGTTGTGGGTACCCTGTTTAGAGACAAAGGCATATATAGGTATAAGTTACTTTGCGTTAGCTGATCTCAGTGCCAGAAAACAGTCCTAGGCATCTTTGTTTATCTACTGTAAATATAGTCATATAGACAGAACACAATATTTGTGAATCAAAAGTACTGACCATTTGCTATATGTAATGCTATTTAAAGAACTTTATTTGTTTTCTGCTGAAGATTTTAAAAATAATTTGGAATGTGTCACAGGTAATTTTCTTGATAAATTTAGTTCTTAGCTGCTTAAAATCACTGTCAAATTATAATAGCACCTGGCTTATGAAACAGGATAAATGGCTCATCTTTAGCACTGCAATTCAATACCTAAATAAAGATCTTTTCTAAGAAGCTGCTTGAAATTATTGCTTTTGGGCTGAGATTTGCTACTTAACTTTTACTGTAGATAGCTTTTAAAAGGAGGGTCTTGGAAAACGTTGTGTATGGTTGTTACTTCTCTCCCAAGTGGCTTAAATGATGTTCCCATCTCCAGAGCTTGAAGTGTCTTTATATTCTTTCTCATGTTATATGTAATAGGAATTAGTGCTCATTAGAGTGGCACTAAGACTACATCTACATTACTAAATAAAAATGACAGGAATGTTGTCTGTAAGAGGGTAGTTGGTACAGGCCTAAAACCATGCCAGAGAACATAAGCAGAATTAACCACCATGAAATCCTGGTATACTGAACCTTTGCACAGGCCCTGTTTTATTTACTGATATACTGACGTAGACTTGGTCGCATAGGTCTCTCAGGAATACAATCTGTCACATGCAATGGGATGCACCTAACTCCACAGGTCTAGTAACAAGAAGGGGCATATTGTTCCACTGTGAAAGAGGAGAGAGAGACATATCAGGTAGTGTGCAGCAAGCTGCAGCAAGTACTGCCATCTCTCTCCTTCCTCCTGACCTGATGGACCCAATACTGTGGGCACAGATAATCAATGAATTCATGTGTGCTGTGGTGTCATGCAAGGTTGTGCTATGTAAGTGTTTGTAGGAAGGAATCTTGGTCTTTGGTAGTGGCAGTAGCAATGTCCCTCAAAAATGCTTGGTAGCTCACATACCATTTCCCAGCCACAGCAGAGATGCATACTAGTAGAAGTTACAGCTATACAAGATTCCTAGAAGAAATAAACAAATGCAGTAAATGGTAACCTGCACTTCTACTGTTTATTGCTTCTTTCTTGCTGAATCAGCTCTCTGGTTACAGAGCAAATTTCCGTAGATTCTTATCTGCAGAAGCTGAAAAATATCTGCAATTGAATGGACCTCTTAAAGGTTTGAAGTATTTTAGCTGTGAGAGTACAACCGTCTGAAACCACCAGCAACCTCTCTTGACACTTTTATAACAAAAATAGGCTCAATCAGCTTTTCAAATTTTACAAAAATGAAATTGCTTCAGGCGCAGACCTGATGCATCCAGCTTTAAACTGAAGGGTTTTTTTATGTCTGAGATAAACCACTGAAAATCTGGGTTTGTCTCATATTTGCTGGCACAGATAGAGAAGCTGCTATATAGTAACACTTTATAACCTTGTTTTTATTTCCTTCTATTCTAGATATAAGAGATCAGCTTCTCAGCAAATGCAAATTGGTCACTGAAAACAAGAAAAGTTATAGAAATTTACAACATACCTGACTGGCATATGTCTGTCTGCATAAGACCAGACACGTAGACCAGATACAGGTCCTACTTAAATTCTTTTCAAGGCTGTTGAACTGCTTTAGATTTTCAGTGCCATAGTTCAGAATATAGATTGCAAACTAAATTGTATGAGAGCTTTAATAGAGAGATGATTTAATCTTTGTCCCTGAAGAGTGACCTTTGAACTTCATCTTTCACAGGAAGTATGACCTGTTGCTATGTTATTTGAGAATTTTGTGGGACTTCTACACTTTACCCCACTACTTATTTTTATTGTAATTTTCTGTTTCAGGACTCTAACTCAACAGTATTTTCTCCACTGTCTCAGACAGATAGACACAGAATTGTACCAAACATAGACTACTTCAATCAGTAATTATAGTGCGATACATTCAGTCAAAATGCAGATATCAAAAACAGATCAGATGAAGCATGTTTATTTTTCCCCATTGATTACATATGTTGTAAATCGATTAGTTTAGGTCTAGGTATCTCCATTGCCAATCTTAGACGAGATGAATTCCACTACAAGCATTCAGAGCTGGTGGTCAAGGAACAGCTAGATTTCACACCAAAGTGAAACAAATATATAGTGCCTGATCTCAGTATAAAGCTATTGTAAGGGCTAGAAACAAAAAGCTAAAAACAGGGAAGCAACGATGTCTTAGCTAAAGGTAGCGAATATATATTTGATATAAGTGCATTGAAGGGTTTGTTTTGCCTTTCCTCCTTCCCTCCTCCACTCCCC
>Ga0065711_1013559_pt1 | contig 10393 bp, 10 predicted proteins | sample Hoacrofraction12_FD_59098 | JGI IMG/M metagenome (GOLD analysis project Ga0065711, IMG submission 59098) | Hoatzin crop microbial communities from Cojedes, Venezuela - Epithelial fraction 12 v2 (version 2) | ecosystem: Host-associated > Birds > Digestive system > Esophagus > Crop | place...
TGCTTCAGTTTGTGCCCGTTGCCCCTTGTCCTGTCGCTGGGCACCACTGGAAAGAGTGGCCAGGGCACACTGCTGGCTCATGGTCAACTTATCACTCCTTCCTTCCTCCCACACCAGCGGTACCGCTCAGAGATGACGAAGGAAGGGGAAGACGACTCTTATTTCCACCCTAAATTCACTATTTTGGCAGCTGGACCCTCGCAGATAAGTAAACACATCGGACCTTCTTAGGGAGAGTTGTGAAGTTCTTGTTTCTGCGCACTGACCTCCACCCCAATTTCTGGAATCTCTCCCTTATTTCAAAAGCAAAACCCAGCTGAAACATGCTTGGTTGCTACATCTTCGTCTAGACTTCAGGCACGTAGCACAGTTGGCAGGTTGAGGCCTTCTTGCCGAGAACAGTGCCAAGTAACCCGCTCGCCACGCCGCCAGCAGGACCTGGGGTAGGCACGGAACGCGGGGCAGGGTCGGGAACGCTGCGTTGGTGCTGTTCTCTCCACTATCAGCTGGCTGCTTCATTTGCCATGGTTGCTTCAGTCAGCTTTTAGAGGAACAAATGCAAAAGCTATTCAAGAAAGAAAAACTTAGCAAGATCCTCAGAAGTGCCGAACACCTTGACATTTGACGCCGTATTTATCGAGGACACAACTGAATGGACCAAAGCTCATGAAGTCAGCAGCACGCCGAACCAAATGTATAAATGAAACCCCTAACGATCACTTCATCACATCAGCCACTCCAGCAAATTAACACGGCTAATGACAGATATAAAAGGAAGCTGTCTGGGTTTGTACACAGCTATACAGCTGGTTTATTTTATATTTTGACTGGTTTTATGTAGGCATAGAGTAAAACTAGGGAAAGACCAGTGAGGTCTGGTGTCAAAAGCAAGTGAAAAAGCTGCACTGAGCAGCGGGAAGGTCCCGCCTGCTGCCGACGCGCGGAAGCAGGACTGGGCGCTCTCACCACCTCACCCCTCCCTCTCGGCTGGTGGGGAAGGGCTCGCACCCAGCCCGCGAGGGGCTGGTTATTGATGGGGGCTGGCTCGGCAGCAGCCTGTGCGGAGCGGGGATGCAGCACAGACCCCCGCAGCTGCCTGCTCAGGCTAGGCTGCACGGATCCCAGCTGGCAGCTCTTCCTTCGCTGCCTTCTCCCACTGACGCTGTCAGGCAAAACGCACACAGGGCAGCGCCTTATGGAATAAACAGTAGTTCCTCTCCATCGCCAGTAAAATGTCCTGCCTTTACCTAAGAATATTGTAACTGGTAGTTGGAGAGCTTCCCCTGTCAGCCCGACGGCCGCAGCGTGGGCCAGCGACGCCGTCCTCGCCGGGCAGCCCCGAGAGCGGCTGCGGCACGCTGGGGCTGGGGGCTTGCCATAGCTCATAACACCGAATGGAGTCATCCATAAATCCAACATCAGTAATCATAAAATTTTACCACTCACCTTATGTAACTTTTATTTTACACTCGATTAACTTTTATTACCAACTCCAAAGAATAAAGGCATTCTTACTGCAGAGAATTAGAAACAGCCTTTTGGGGGAAAAAAAAGAAAAAAGACGCATTCTAATATCAGAGGCTGCGTTCCCCGGCAGCTTGGAAATACCAAGAACAAGCACAGCTTAGAACACACGCAGCTAATTCGCAGCTAACAGACACAGCCTTACCTTGCTTGAGACTGGTCAAGGGACCCCATGCTTTACCAATGCGCCGCGCTCCCCAGGATCGAGCTCGAGGGACGCACCGAAGCCAGGAATCCCCACGCGCTGTACGCACAGTGACTCAGTATGACGGCAACTAATTTAGCAATTCTTATTTTCCAATCGCAGCAAAATAGACCCAAAGGCACAAAATCTTTATTAATCACCAAGGTGGATGTGTCTCCACTACGTACACAAGCAAACGACTTCCCAGGAATCTGTGTTGGTAAACGCAGGAGGAAGCCACGCCTTTCTGGATTTCCTTTAACTCATTCTGCTTATTTTGTGAAACTTCTGCACGTCCATCGCAACAGCCACGCCGAACAAGCGCTGGTTTGTGAAACCGGACAGTGCCCTCGGCCATCACGCCCGAGGAGCCGGGGGACTGCCTCATGGCTGCTTCCAATGCGGGCCAAGTCCTTCCTCCCCTCCTGTTTAGTATAATTTTATACTGGGTGGACATATTTAGGGCCTGAATGGTTTGACAGTAATGATTAATACCCTGCATTAGGAGATTCCAGTGAAAGTATTCAGGAGCACGCTGTGCAGTTTGGTTCTCATCAGATGGTCAGGTCTGCAGGCCTATTAAAAACAGCGGGAGAGCTGCAGACTTAATCACAGAGGCTGGGCCCGTGGCGGGAGGAAGAGCGAGACACAAAAAACGGAGAATGCAGAGAATGAGAGAGCAGGGGCACACGAGAGCAGTCGAACTCACGCTCAAGCCAGCGACGAAACCCGGTGAGGTTTTCTTTTTTAAAATCTGCGCCCAAAAATGATTCAAACACAAAATCTCTTTTCAAAGCCAAAGCGGGTGAGGCGAGAAGGCTGTACGAGACAGTAGCAAAGAGCCACAGGTGAGAATTCCTTACGGCCTAATAGCAAAAGTTTTAGAAAGCCAAACTAAGACCCAAAGCAGAACAGGTAACTGCAGTGCTCCATACAGCAGTAGGCCCTGGAGAAATGTGTCCAAACAGTTTTTAGGAGGGAAGTTGGAGAAAATAAGCCACCAAAAGGCATCGGAAGTCACTATGGTTGTTTGGTGCCTTGCTGTTAGCTCACAGAGCCAGAGTTGTCTCTGGAGGGCCGGAAACCTCACCGCAGAACACAGCCCAGCCGAGGTCCCCAGTGACTCTGCAGGAACGGCGAGAGCTTCAAGCAGGAACGGTGAGAGCTTCAAGCAGGAGCGGCGAGAGCTTCAAGCAGGAGCGGCGAGAGCTTCAAGCAGGAGCGGCGAGAGCTTCAAGCAGGANCGGCGAGAGCTTCAAGCAGGAACGGCGAGAGCTTCNAGCAGGAACGGCGAGAGCTTCAAGCAGGAGCGGCGAGAGCTTCAAGCAGGAGCGGCGAGAGCTTCAAGCAGGAACGGCGAGAGCTTCAAGCGTAGCACGGCTGAATCCTGCGCAGCCTCCTGACCCTCGGCACAGCAGGACAGCGTCTTCCTCATGCGTGCCACCAACGCCTCCCAGCAGAGGACTGCAGACGATCTCCCAGGCGAGGCCAGTATCGTAATCTGTGTAATTAACTATTCAGCATCCTCCATTTGAACTAATCTGGGGGGGGCTACACCAGGATGTTGAGCTTGGAAGTCCCCAGAGGACTCGGGACAGTGCTTCATGAAAAGGGCGGCTACTTTTTGCCACTTCTGTCGCAGAGTAAGAGCCCAGAGGAAACCAGAGACACCGAGGCGAGCACAACGCTCACCCGTAGGAAGGTACGGGCTCCACGCAGCGGGCAGGAGAAACGGCCACGGCAGCCACCTAGCTCAACTCAAGGGAACAGAGCTATGACCTAGTTTTGCTCAAGCGGTGTTCTCCAGGAGGTGAGGAAGCACTAAAGGCTGGTCAACAGGGCTTCACACAGTGCTGGAGCCTTTCTGACTCCTGGTGTTCCACGTGCTCATTGTTTTCCTCTCACCCCTTTCTCCAGTGTTCAGAGGTTTCAAATATTAACGGTCCTTGAAACATTACCCTGGCCACCAGCGTCCCAGTTCTCCCTATGGTTCTGTGCAGGGCTGGGGGCTACAGCAGAACTTACTCTCCACCACAGAAGAAAAACCAGCCCAACCACATGGAGATGCTACGTTCATCTTACTGAAGAGTCTGGAACTGCAGCAAGGGCTGGGTATTTACTCCTTTATCCAAAAAACAGACTTTTAGACCATTAAGTAGCAGATTGCATGCCTGTCTCGTGAGAAAATTAATGTTTCTGACAAAATGAAGCCATCCCCGCCAATTAAAATCCCAGGATGTTCCGCAAAGCCTAATGCCGACAGCCACCCCCGCCCCCCCCCGCCTCTCGGAAGCGGGAGCAGCACCGCAGCAAGCGGTGCCGGGGCGGGCGGACACGGCGTTCCAGAGGCTGGGATCTGCCCTGCCGCCGGGGAGCACCTCGCCTGTGGCTGCCGCGGCTCCGTGCCCTCCTGACGAGGACAGGACCGACGGACGAGAGGGGCAGGAGCTGGAGCCAGCTCCGAGCCCGGGCTCGCGTTTCAGGCCTGGCGTCACAGTCACAAGAGCGCGGTGGGGAACCCAGCTTACGGACTATGAAGAAAAGCTGTGAAATATCTACATGCTAAATGTAAAGCTCCGACAGTGTCGCTCCTTGAGACCAACTATACAGGGGAAACAGATTAATGGATTGCGACACCTTTTATGGGGCCGGGTGGGCCATTAAAGTGTTACACGTTACTCACCTGGTCGGCCATAAAGTACAAAGCGTGTTAGCAAGCAGGATGCAATGCCAGCAAAATGCTGCTCGATACCAAGCGGAGCAGGGATTCCTCCTCCTTTGAAGAAAATAGCCAAAACCCACAAACACGGGCAGGTGAAGCTCTGTTCCGAAAGCCACACAGACTGCAATAAATTGGCTTGTTCTCGGCAGCGGTGAGCCCTTCGCAGCTCCCACCGCAGGCAAGGGCAGATGTTTTGTACTTAGCGCTGCTGAAAACGAAGCCTTTTCAGAACATGGCTTTTCACAGGCTGCGCAGCGTCGGGGCCACACGGCAAACCTCCAGCATGTGAGTTTTTGAGCTCCTCTTACAGGCAGGAAAGCTTTATGTGCTCCTGAACCTGCAGAGCCGGAGCCTCCCCGTCGGGAGCAGCCCCGGCGACTGCCCAGCGGCCGGCAGCACCGGGCACGAACAGCCCCAGAGCATCCTCTGCCCCCCGAGAGCCCAGCACGTTTCCTCTAGTTTGAATCAAAGGACCGGCGACACGCTGTGACTGCTCTTGTATCCGCCACTTTATAGTTTTGGCAGTGAACTTTCAGATGACACCTCTTTATTTTCCCCCACAGGTACAAAATTTAAAGAAAAGTGTTAAACAAGGTCAAGACTTCATCCTCTCCCCAGAGCTCCTGCCACCAAGATCAGCCATGGGTTGCAGGAAAGCGTGTCAAGATGCACTCACTACTCAGCGTTCAGGTACGTGTATGAAACAAACTAGAAGTTACAACGTGGTGAATACTGTAGGTATTTTTTCTCCAAATTTTCAGTCATTAATACTCCCAATGTGTATTTGCACCCCATGAATCTCCAGTTCCCACAGATTTTTACAATGTCAATATTTGTTTGCAAGACCTTTGTAGGAAGCTGCATCCCAGCGCTGGAAGGGGCGTGCTGCCTCAGAGGCGTGATGGCCAGCCAGAGCAGGTTTCCTACAACCACCTCCTTGTGAAACAAAAAAAATAACATTGTTTTATCAAAGGAACAGAGCTGAGATCACATGTGACTCTTCTCAGTTGCTCTCATGAATCTGTACGGTTTAGAACATCCACCAAAAGCATTATCAGAAGATCTGACAGAACGGATCGCGAGCACGCTGATCAACCGGCGAACACTCTAGAACCAGCTCGATGGAATCACTACCTTCTGTTTATCAGAAAAAGGGGGAACTTCAGCTACTTTCACAGCGTCTGGTGAAAGTTTAGCTCCAAACCAAGCTGCCTGGCTCCTCAGGGAGAGGGCGTTCTCCTCCCGCGTCCCAGCCCTGGGGCTGCTCCCGGGGGCGCGGGGGACGGCTGCACCGCTGCCGAGGTTAGCATCGCTGTGTGGGCAACCGAGGGCTCTGCTGGGCAGGGCTGTCACCTTTCAACAGTGCTGAATTTATATTAAATACCCAATCATCATTAAAACCCCAACAACATACAAACGGCATGTAACAAAGCCCCTGAGGTGTTCAAAGTCTGCAAATCCCCTTTTTTTGAACGTCTGAGTAACAACAAACCCAAAACAATAATTAATTCTTCTCCAATGCACAGACCCAGTTCAGTAACAAGCGCTAAAAATACATCTGAACCTTAGAAACAAAAGAGGAGGCACAGAGCACTTTGAAAGTTTGCTCCAATGATTAAATAAATTAGAGCTGAGCTGCTAAGCAGGGAAGGACAGAAAGTTCACTACCAGCACGACACGACGTTGCCAGGTCTTGACTTGTTTACGAAGAGAAAAAGGGGGGAAAGCCAGCACATCTTCACAGATATCCAAATCCCAGGCTTTTTTTTTATTGTGGGGATTTATTCAGGATGGGGCTCTCGCTCCGACCTGTCCCAAGCTGCCGCTTGTCTCCCTCCCCGGCGCATCCCTGCGGCTCCCAGGCCGTCCTCCCGGCCGCAAGCTCCGTGACCAACAGACTCCCTCTGCTCTTACCAAAAACCTTGGGATTGAAACCCAAGGTTTCTTGCGAGACACGAGCAATGTTCCCTTCCCATATTGAGAATCATCAATGAGAAAGATGATTGTCTGAGGACGGGAACTCTGGATAGGTGTTGAGCGGCGAAGGGGATTTCACTCAGCCCTGGTGCCTTGGCACGTTTAAACGGCGCTCGCCACCCTCCACAGCCCCCACACACAGCTGAGGCCACGCTTTTTCACCGTGTTCGGAACTATTAATCCAACGCAACAATTCTCTTCTCAGACGTGAAAGGAACGCAGGGCTCCCTACGACAGCACTCTTCCGAGCCCGTGCAGGGATTTCTCGCATCCCACTGCTTTCCCATAGCTCGGACCAGCCCTGGGAGCTGCAAACAGAGCGAGCGTTACCCTTTTGGAAGCACCGTCACTTTTTTCGATTGGGTGCTTGAATGTGACGGACAGCAAGAGAACACGGGGACAGGACTCCTAAACACCCTACCGATATCTTCACATTATTTGGATTTGCAGGTTATCAGTGGGGCAGCGACTTCAGCGATGACCTCATTAACTAATGTGGCCCCATCAGCACCTCTCCACAGCCTTTATCACTCATCACGTGTCATAAAGCAGCCTGCTGACACCTCGCAGCGAATGCCGGTTGTATCTTATCTCCCGCAGGGCCAGGACCCTCGCGGGGAGACAGAGAGCATGTCTAGGAATGCAGCTAGGAGACAAGTTCACCAGCAGCAGCTGACAGGGGATGATTTCTCAAACAAACACTGAGTGGGAAATTAATGGGCTTTGGTTTGCCACTGACAATACTGAGCAGAAATACATTAGCTTCTGACTGCTATAATTTAAGAATTATTACTGTAATTTTAGACCAAAGCTACTGGGACACTTTCACTACTCCGCACGCAGGGTACAGCTGCTTTACCCTCCCATCGTCACCACCACACCAGCAAGGTCCAGCCTCTTTCACTTACAAAACACAGGCTTATTCCTGGTGGCTGGACGGTGGAATTCTCACCCCACATCTGAAAACTGCAACAGCATTTTCTCCTAATTTCTTCACGTAGAAACCCTTCTTCTGCACCTCACAAATTGGATACTGGGAGAAAAAGCAGCACACCCAAATACAGCAGCTCCCAACCAGCTGGAGTGGACGCTAAAATGCTGCCAGGATGCGTTACCTTGTTCTACCTAGCACTACTCTTCCGAAGACGGCTTTTAACGGCTGAGTTTTGCGAGGAAAACGGCACAGGGAAGTGGCAGAAGCGGCGTGTTCTCCTCTTGATGGACAAGGGACGCAGCACGGCAGGGACCGAGGCGCAGGGATGGGGCGGTCGCAGAGCCGCAGGGAACCCTCTGCACACATCGCAGTTGGTGTTAAAACGAAACACAGCCGGCACGCGGATTTTAGAGTAACTCAAATGGGCCTGTTCAATAGCATTAAAAAAAAAATAAAAATGAACAAACCCAGAAAAAAGGGAGGTAAACACAGCGCAGTGCACCCGGTGAGCACGGGTCACCAGGGACCGGGTCAGGAGGGCGTCCCAGCCCCAAGCGGCAGCGGCCGCAGAGCACGCGTGTCCTGTCCAACCCGGGCAGCCCGCTCTGCCCAGCGCAGCGAAGCCGATCTGCTGCTCGAGGCGTCGGCCTGGGACGACACAACACGCGGGCACTTGCCCTGACGGGTCACTGACGCTCTGCGCGACTTCCAGAAAGTTCCGTGGTCGTCGTCTTAACGCTTCATCTATAAAATTGTGTTCGTAATCTTTTCTCTGATGGGATTTAGACCTCTCGCCGTTCGAAGCAGTCGCTCTGGAATCATTACAGGAGGTGGGCAAAACCCCAAATTCCCACTCTACAGATGGAAAACTGGAAATGCAGTCACCGTGCGCGACAACCGCGTAACCTCTCATCGGGCACCCAGACAACGATCACCAGTGCAGACCCCAGACCACGGAACCACTCTGCACCCGACAAACGCCAGATTTTGCTAAATGAATTTACCGCTTCGAATTCAAAATGGACCAACAAACGAGCCCAACCACCCCCCCGAGATCCGGCATCGCGCTGCCCAACGTCCGTCCGACGCTGCCTGCGCTCTGCCCGGCGCCGGGGGTCGGCGGGATGGGGCGGTGGAAACCCACCTCGCGCACGCAGCCTGTCTGCGGCTCCCCGGGGGAAACACCATTCGTCAGCCATGGTTAGGGGTGCTTGTCTTACCGCTTTAGGATCCCTGGAGTCTTCAAATGTAGTTTGCATACCAAGTCAAATGTCCTTTTTTTTCCTAATTACTCTCTGCTTTTGAAGAGAGCGTCCTGTTCTCGGCTACATTTTTTTCTTTTGCAAGTGATCAAACAGCGTAACCAGGGAAGATCAACTGGTGGGATCCAACGGCTGTAAAGTTCACGAGCCTGACAATTTAGTTCCCAACAGCTAAACTATGAAAAATCACTCGATCTTCCGCATTATTTTCTCACCTCCAAAAGCTGTTATTGAGTCTGGAGACCAACAGAGCCCTTACCATCAACACTGGGACTCTTCCCTACGCCTTCTCCAGACTTCAAACCAGACTTTTTATTAAACCACACGAACCTAACCATCCTCCCTTAATTTCTCCCCTGCTGGGTAGCACCGTGTCGGAGCGCGAGCTGCCAGCAACACCCCGAGTCCTGCTGGAAGCTGTAAAAGGGGCTGACGAGATGCGCACAACAGAAAACATAAACGCGCCGGGCTGACATATTTTGCACGGATTAAACTGTCCAGGAACATCACGACGACTTTTCTCAAACGATCTAAACAAAAGCAAAACCCGAGAAGCCTTTTCCACACCCAAAAAGCTGGGAAAAGCCATTTTTGAAACACAAGTGAGACGAGGCGGCTGGCAGCAGGCTGCGCTTCAGCGGGAGCCGCCAGGCGCATCGCCGAGGACACGCCGCGCGCTCCAGAGGCAGCACCGTCCGACGGATGGTGGGCAGCCAGCAGCTCCGGGCGGCCGTGCCCAGCCCTGCCAGCTCCCCGGGGCTTCGCAAAGTGGCCTCTGGCCATCGTCCATCTCCTCCGCATGGTGTCATCGTTAGCCCATTAATCACCATCCATCTCCTCCGGATGGTGTCATCATTAACCCAATAATCACCATCCATCTCCTCCGCATGGTGTCATCGTCAATCCATGAATCACCATCCATCTCCTCCGCATGGTGTCATCGTCAATCCATGAATCACCATCCATCTCCTCCGCATGGTGTCATCGTCAATCCATGAATCACCATCCATCTCCTCTGGACGGTGTCATCACCAACCAATGAATCGTCACCCATCTCCTTCAGATGGTGTCACCATCAGCTGCTCCTGCTCAGGAGGTGCTCGGGACCCTCCAAGGAATGACACCGGGTCTCGGAGAGCTCTCCAACACGCCCTTGACGTGACGTGCTCCGGGATACTCTGGTGTCACACCTGTGTCACGCTGAGCCATGACAGCCTGGGGAATTTACCTGCTGTCAGACCAAGCACCACCAGACCTGGCCCCCTGTGACAGCAACTCTGCTGAAGAGCACTTGGGACAAAACGCAACGCTTTTCCGGCCACATCTCCATTACGAAAACCCGACCCTCAAATGACATTTCACTTCATAACAAATACAATATTTTGTTCCAATTCCTTCATCTTTAGACTTTTCTTCTCAGGAAGAATCACACAGAATCACAGAATGGTCGGGGTTGGAAGGGACCTCTGTGGGTCATCTAGTCCAACCCCCCTGCCTAAGCAGGGTCACCTACAGCAGAAAAACAGAAAGACCAAAAAAAAGAATATCTCATCATTACTTTTCTGTGGCCTCAGAATTTAAAGTATTTTGAAGTGTCACCTCAATGTGGAAGTGTTTTTCCTTCTTCTCCCCTGCATCACTACTGGAGAGAGTCCAGCGGAGGGCTACGAGGATGAGGAGGGGACTGGAACATCTCCCCTACGAGGAGAGGCTGAGGGAACTGGGCTTGTTCAGCCTGAAGAAGAGAAGGCTGCGAGGGGACCTTATAAATGCTTACAAATATCTGCAGG
>Ga0065711_1051411_pt1 | contig 10393 bp, 5 predicted proteins | sample Hoacrofraction12_FD_59098 | JGI IMG/M metagenome (GOLD analysis project Ga0065711, IMG submission 59098) | Hoatzin crop microbial communities from Cojedes, Venezuela - Epithelial fraction 12 v2 (version 2) | ecosystem: Host-associated > Birds > Digestive system > Esophagus > Crop | place...
GGGGGGGGGGGGGGGGAAGCAAAGGGAAATTCAGGTGCTGCAGATTCCTGCTGGATAAGCACTGGCACTCAGCACTTCCCGGAGCACAGCACACTGCTCCCTGCATGGAGCCCTTCGCACCGCTAATGTCCAACCAAACGCCTCCTGCAGAGGGGGGATCTTTTTGCTTCATTGGGTATTGAATGCAGCATTACAAGCCATGACTTATGGCAGGAGAAAAGCAGACACCCGAGGACATATTCCTCTGTTGCATAATTCCATGGCTGAAAAATGTGCCAGGAAATGCAGAATTATGACCGACACTTTCCCAGCTTTCCTTCTCATTGTCTTCATGGCCTGGTAGAAAATTGTGACAGCTGGAAGTGAGGAAAAAATGGAGCTTTATTGCTTTCCAGACTAGTCAGATGGCCTTCAGCAATTACTGTAAGAAGTGAGAACTGGTCCTCTTAACAGTTCTGTCGCAAACCTGTGGGCTTGGTCTGCTCCTGCTCCAATCCCCAAAGCACTCCTGGGGGTTGCTGAATGGTAGATGCTCCCCAGATCTTCCCGCCTGCAAATCCGCAGCTGCGGGGACTTCCTGCGAGCGTCCCAGCCATCGCTCTGCCTCCGCAGCGCCAGTGGCAGCAAAGTGGGACAAGCTAAGCTTAAAACTGCGTGTCTGGCAAAGCACCGGTCATTTTCAACCCCTAAGTGGAAGCTGTTCAAAGTAAACAGCAGGGAATAACTCCTTGCTGTTGGTTTGGGGTCGGGTTTTTTTGTTTTTGTTTTGAAATACGGGTCCTGTCAGCAGGCCTGTGCTAGGGTATATCCCTGCATACGCCAGCCGCTCCCTCGGCCCTCGGCTGCTGGGGCAGGCGGTCACAGCGTGGTCTGGCTGCCCAGCATGGAGACCGGTGTGGGGCCCTGTGCTGACCCTGCTTCAAGCAGGGTGCAGGGCTCAGCAGACTGGGAGTATCGATCGCAGCAGCACCCAGCCCTGTTGCACAAGTGCTTTAATGAGGCAACAGGCTCTTTCGAGTTTATTGCTTTGGATTACACCGTGTCGCCTCCTGTTACACTGCGTGAAGCCCTAAGCTGGGCTGACATGGTGTAATTCAGGGAAGCTTGATGTGGAATGACAGTGCATGATGCAGTGTGTGAGAAAATCAAAGTTTGTCTCTCCTGGCATCAACTACTCGCTCCCCGTTTCCGCAGCGGCCGTGCAGTCCAGTTTTCAGCAGGGGATCAGCAGGGTAGGTGTTTGGAAGAACTGGGATATTTTCATTAAGCAATTTCAAATCTCATTAGTAAATTTTCATAAAGTGATAATGCAGTGGCAATTTTAGCCTTATTGATCCAATATGAAAGTCACTCTCATGACAGAAAAATCTGCCTGTAAAAGCCTTTCATTTTGTACAGGCTAACAGCACATGCACCAGTGTGTTCTTAATGAAATGATGCAGAATTTTAATCTCCCAGAATCAGTTCAAAGCTTTGGAGTATAGTGAGTTAATACCAATGGAAACAGTTTTAAAGGTTCATTTTTACCTTCATAAAAACTGCTGGTACTTGCTCAAATCAAGAATCGTTTGGTTTAAAAACCCCACAAAACTAAACAAAAACCCCTCAAACTTTTCATTTCAGCCTGACAGGCAGAAGAGATTTGTGTTGTCGTGTAGCTCCAGATAAAAGCAGCATCTAGAGCTGTGTTTCAGTTGCCAGGACGACTAACCACTGCCACACGCTCAGCCCTGCTGACTGCAATGGGGAAATCAAACCATGTGCGATGGATCAGCCCAACCATCAGCCTCTGTAGCAAAATAGAACAGTAAAGCTATGGTGGTCTCTGGACCGTGCTCATACCTGGCCAATACTTGATCGGAAGAGAAAAAAATAGGGCCAGAATCTGTTTCTGATTTCATCTTCAGATCTTAAAGCTTTTTGCAAGGAGATAAATTACAAAAGAAGTCCAAATGTATATACATTTTTCAAGCTACTGGCTTTCCTCTGGCTCAGTCATTTTGCTCATGGTATGAAACCTGTTTGGCACTAGACCATCTGAAACCAGAAGCCTTGTCCCGCCCTGTGACTGATGGCAGGGGACAGAGGGAATAGGTGCAGGGCAGCGCTTGCCCTTCTCCCATCTCCCAGCTGGCCCCATCCCCGTAGGTCACAGCACGACGGACCAGCCCTGTCAGCAAGAAGGAAAGCCCCCGCCGCCACAGTGTGCTTGTTCCCCACGTCCCCAGTACAGATGTTTGGCCATAAACTCACGCTCAAATAGAAGACGACACTTTGAGGAAGATATAAAATCGACTGTATTTAATTCCAGGCTGAGACCTGCGTCCTCTCTGTGTGGGGAGCATCAGCTGGTGCTGAGCTGTGCTGGGTCTGAGGTGGGGTCAGCAAGTAATTCCAGCACCAGTTACTGTTACAGATGAGGACTAGTTTATGCACAACGAATTTAATTAGGTGCTGGTTTCTCTTTACTTTTTCATCAATTAGTGTGAGCACATAGTGGTTTGTAAAAAGATCAATAGGGTGGGGTTTTAATTACTTAGAGAACATTATTTACACTATTTATCCCATGGTCAGTTAGGTGGTTTGTGTTTATAAAAGGGACTTGGAAGTTGCAGGGCTGCTGCTGCAGCTCCAGTGAGGCTGGTTAACCACTCACTGTGTCGGGGATGCTGATTACGTGAGTAAGTGTTCTGCAGTTTTGTCAAAAGATGTATATAAATGCTTCCTAGAATTAATCAGTTTCTTTAGTTTCATACTGCATAAAGAGTTTCCAACTTTAAAGACTCTTTTCATGAATGGAAAAATATGAAATCAATTCTATTTATCTGAATGAATCTTTCAGCAAGCTCACGGTTTAGCGTGGGGGCACTGCAGGCAAAATGTAACAAATGCAGTAGCATAAAAATGATTAAAAGATGATGAGCAAGGTTATAGAGATAAAAAATGAGAGGGGAAAGAGTTGGAAAAGTGAAACAAGAAATTTGTGTGATACTAAAGGGTTTATCTGTTCTTCATGTTTAGTTCTCCTGTGTTCATAATTTTTTGGTCCATCATCAATCACTGTCAATTTGAAAAAGTGCTATACTTAGGGTCATTTATCCAGGGCTATTGGAGGCTAAAATTATGCAGTTTCAATCAAATATACATGAATAAAGACTGTCATTTCTGATTAATGACATGTGACTTCAGTGTCTTACAGAATCATCTCGCCATCCAAGCTTTACAAAAAGGTTATTATGTAAGGCCTTTTCTGTAATATATCTACTTTTCCTCCAAGAACACTGCAGAAGCCATTTCACTCACATTAAAATCAGTGCTGAGATCCCTTATTATGCCTGTGGTAACTGCTCCACAGATTTTGAGATTGCCAGAATAAGTAAATTTTTGTGGGACTTGAAATTACATTACTGAGGATGGTTACCAAGATTGTGGTTTTGGTGCTGTTTAATAGTTTGCTTTTGATTTTAGTTGTAAGAGAAAGCCTAGTCTTTTATGGGAAAAAAAAACCCCAAACATATAAAACACCGATCTCATGCAATGTATTCAAAAAAGTGCTGCACATGGCATTTCAGCATTAATTACCGTTTTTCATGATTCACCATCTCCCTTACCTCCCTGTGTGTAATGCAGCCCTTAGACGCATTTGTCTAAGAAAGGAGAATGTGTGAGAGTTTAGAAGCTTCAGGGAAATGTCACCAAAGGAAGGAAAGGGGAGAGCAGGGAAAGGAGGGGAGAGGCGCCCGTGCCAGGGGCTGCAAGAACTTCCCCACAGCCGGTTTGCGCATCTGTTGGTGTTCCCGGGGAAAATCTCACGGCCGCCTCTGAAGCGGCATGGCGGCAGTGCCGGGAAGCGCAGACCACAGCATGCCATACGTATGTTGCAGCCTCTCAGCTATACCTCACTCCTGAAAGCGGACTGCGTGTAGCAACCATGAGAGAGGCTCTCTCCTTTCAAAGCCGTTTATCCACTCCAGGACAGATCATTCCTTTCACAGGAAGCCTTTGCTTTGAGGGGAAAAAGAGGGAGCTTCTCTTTGCCATTTCGCCTCCCATTTCTTATGGCTGGGGCAGAGTTTATGGTCTTGCCAGAGACCTTGGAGTCTCTGGTTACCCACAGAGGATGCTGCAGGGAACCCCCTCGTGCTGCTGCATCACTGCGAGGACCCCACTCTTCAGCTCCTTCTGGTACCAACAGCAACTTTAGTGGTTGCAGCCCTCCAAATTCCCTTTTCTACAGCAGATGTGATAGTGGTTAGGCTGCAGCTGTATTTACTAGTCATCATAACTTTTTTTCCTTGGTGTTGTTGCTGGTAACGAGTGCTGCTCCATCAAAATATGAAAGGGCTTCTCTGAAGTCTGTTTCTCACATAAAAACCTGGAATTTTTTTTCCTCTTCCCTGAATGCCATTAACAAGACATACTTCTTCACTTGGGTGGCTATCAAACAGGAAAGTGTGTTGAAGGACAGGAGTATCAGAGGAACTGGGGAGCCTGCTGAGAGCCCTGTTGCCTGTAGAGCTGAGCAGGCAGTAATGCAACTTCTACCCTGGGTCATCCTTTAAAATCATCTCGTGCTCCTCTTGATCCTTGGACAAAAAGTCCACTGAGCAAATATTCCTGCCAAACACCTTTCCCTGGCCCTTCTTTTCTCTGCATACACACATGACTTGATATAGATGATCCCAGGTGCTATGTATTTGAGCTTGCATTTTCTAAAAGAAGACTTTTCCGGTCTTAAGTCTTTAGTAGCAACCCCAGCAAAACTGCAGGGTGAGCTTTGCTGGGAGCAGGCGGGTTGCACAGAGGGCTCCCGGGTCCGTTGCTGCTGGTGCACCTCTCGTAGGCCTGAGACCCCCGTTGCCACTGTTTGCTAACTGTGCTGAAACCTGCCGTGTAGCTCTGTGTCTCTCTGCACACAGTAGTAGAGACAGACTAGGGATAATCCAGTAGAAAGGCCTAACAGCCAAGTGAATCGATATTTATCATATCACGTCAGAACAGAGCTATTGGTCCACATACTCCCCTTGAAACCTCCTAGTTTTACAATTTCTTGCTCTTTTTACTATCATTTATAAAACTGGAATTTGTAACTCATACGAACTCCAGACAGTGAATGAGAGGAACAGCAATAGCAAGGGGTATAAAAACTAACACGTGGAAAGTTATTTAAAAAATACTTTTTCTCTAAGGCATACAATTTTTTCTATTTCTCAAGAAGATTAACGTAGAATTTTGTACTGCTGTGTAAGTTGCACAACACATTTTACACTTCTACTTTTCTTTTATTTTTTTATTACTTCCACGTTGTTGAGAATGTCTTTTGACCGCAACGGAAACACACTTTTCAGAATAAATGTTGAGATAGGCAGAGTGCTCCTTGGGAACTGTATTTCCAGCTGTATGAGATGCCACTGTTGGTGAATGTGCCATGAGCTGAGTACTGTCCCTTGGGAGGTGAGTGATTCCTGGTTCATGACAAAAAAACACATGGGAAGAAGCAAGCAGCTTTGGGGTGGGATGAGTTTGAAGCCCACAGCATCTCCAGGAGGCTCTGTCAGCTAATCTTTTGGTTGCTCTTTTCTTTCCAGATGCTTCTTTTGTAAAAGCCTTCTGTTGCTCTGCTTCCTGCAATATTTGAGAAGTTGCTGAGGTGCTGTTCTTCTCTTCCCCCTCCCAACCAATTGAAGATTCAAGTATGATCCCTGTATGTTGCAAATTTTGATTGTTATCCAAATGGCCAAACAGACCAGATTGAAAGGAAACTTCCCGAAAATGAACCACCATTTGTCTGAAAGTAAAATGTTATTTTCTTCCATTTCTTCTTCTTTATTGTTCATGGCACTGTTAGTTGAGAAAGACCTTTGTGTTTGGCTGTGATAATTTATGTAGTGTTTAGTGGTTAAGAGCTACAGACATGGTCAATGAGCTAATTCAATAATCTCTCACTTTGTGCTGAGTAAGTGATGTGTAATGGGAATGTGTTTGTACAGGTCCTAACTGGATGCAGAACATCATGTTGTGAGGCATTGTTCTGCTAGGACATCGCAGCAGCTCCAGGGGTGGGCATGAGATCCCCTAAGTGGTAACCGCCTCAAGACTGTGGATGCTGTCACCACTTAAATTCATGTGATCCTTGTAAATTAGCCTACGTGAGCTACATAGAATCAAAATTTGTTAATATATGTGTGTTAATGTCTGTGAAATGTGCACACACAAACACACACATGTATAATGTCTATTATATGCATTCGTGTTCCATTGCTAGCAATATTAATGGATAAATTTACCTACTGCAAAAAAAGGTAGTGCTCAAAACGTGAAGGTTTGGCTAGGAAAATAAATTACATGAAGGAGGAGAAAATAAGAATAAGAGGAAAAAACCAAGATCACAAGCCAAAGAAAAAAGATTTTTGGTTAATCGATACCCAACAACAGTAAGAGTAGTGAGGAATATGCAAAACCTACTATTTGCATTGCATAATGCAGCATGGTCCTATTTTATGCTATCTCTTCTCTGCAAATCAAATGGTATCCAGAATCATGGCATGATATAGTTGAATCGACTCTCATCCATTATGCTTAAAGACCACAACACAGGGCATCTGTAATATAGGACTGTACATATTTCTTGTGGTTCTGATACTATTAAAGCTACTTAAGTGTCATGACGTGTTTATTTATGAGATCATCAAAGCCACTTAATAACTTTGTCTTGGTTACTTGTTTACATCTGTGTAATACAGAGCCAGATTGTGCAGCCCACAGTCACATCAGCGAGCACTTACTCATGTAAGTTGTGCACTGACAAGAGGGTTTCACAATCTGGCCCATAATGTATCAAAATACATGAGGCCAAGATCTTATCACTTACAATCATGTAAATCTCTCTTTAATCCATTTAAGCTCCAAGTTAGGTACCTAGATATAAATCAGTGAAATTTCATTGGCTTCAGTATTTGATTCAGTGGAGCTACTCTGATTTACGCTAAGATCAGGTCCATTAGATTTGCAATTTAGAAATGCATTTGCTCCACTGCATGTATAAACGTTAGGATAGCTGAAATTAACATCACCACAAAAAAGATTATTTTCAACACTGGCTATTTAAGATATCTCTTTGCACAATATAAACAAAGAAATTTATGTTAAGAGTTAGAGGCAAGAAGGTTGAAGAGTCACATATGTCTTAACCTTTACACTAGCTATGAGTACATCAGTTCCTACAAGATGAACTGCATTATAAAGTAAATAGATCTGCTTTAAAGAAAGGTCAGGACACATGTTCTGCTAAAATCTAATTTCAGTCTCTTGCCCTATAACCTACTGCTCTCTGGAATACAACAGATATAATAGTAAAGAGCCCGCATTTAATTATCTGTGATATAAAGCTTCCTTACCCCCCTGAGAATATTCACAATAAAAGGTACTCTCAAAATATTGTGTTTACTTCTGTATAGTGAGTGCATTCTGTTTTAACTGCCTTTCCTACTTTCTGGAAATATTATTGAAGCACCTCTTGTACCCTTAATCCAATGTCATATTGCTTTTATGTCCTGAAAGACTAGATTGTTTTACAGATCCAAGCAAACTGCATTGCATACTGTTAGCTAGTGGTAGGTTCCTGCGAGCATATTAAGAGCAGGATTTGCTCATCATCCTTATGCTGTTTGCTGCTGCCTGTTTTTGAGATGAATTACATTAGGATTCAACAGCTTAATAATAACATTAATTTTGCCTGATACAAGCTGGAAGATCTTCAAAGTGAAGGGTACTTGCCACAGTCTTAGTGTTAGCCTGGCAGAGAAACACCCAAAGATAATGTGTAGATTTAAATAAAAGACTAATTAAGATGGGCTTAGTCATGTTATAACTGCTGTACCATGCAGTCCTAAATCAACATGTCATTTAGAAAGGAGCTAGATGGTAAGTTAGCTTTTAATGGTGATCATTCAAGCACCTGCCTGAAATATTTAAACAATTTTCAGGAAACAAAAGAGAAAAACACCTGTCAAGGGCTTAGATATAAATGAGGAAAAATTTGTCTCATGTTTGACACTGCATATATCATTGCAAACAGGCACATACAAACTATATTCTGAACTGGTATCAATTAGCCTAATTACTGAATAAATTAGAGTAACTCCACCACAATACAACAGCTGAGGATCAGGCCTGAACTGGCCCTAGCAATCCACGGAGTCCTGGAGGATGCTTTGAAAGTAAATGCCCCCATAAGAATTAGCATTTCAGCAGAGTCTAAGGGGTTTCTGATTTGCTTTTCGCAGATGGGTAAGGATCAATTCCCTACAGTTTGACTCCAGAAAATGACCGGGCTGACTGCATTCATAGTGCACACTGTTGCTGTCATTCCTCCAACCATGACCAACTCCGTTATCTTGAGATGTTTGTTCACTATGTAGTTGAATTAAAACTTTATATATTTATATATATATGCTTCCCTGGAGCCTTTTCCATGGAAGACAGTGATAGTCATTTAAGGTAGTATTCTGTCATCATTTGAAACCCATCATTTGCATTGAAGTCCAGAGTGTTCTGTGAAAAGGAAGAAAAGGACGGGAAAGGAAAAAAAGAAAAGGAAGGAAAGGAAACAGGATTGTTCCTAAAGCTGTCCCAGGAAAACAGAGAGCCTGAACTCTTACATCTGTGAGCAACGTGGGAATTAGACTGGAAATGCCTATGAAATTGTTACACAAAAAGATGCAACAATCTCTTTCCTTATGAAATGCATCACTGTATTATGGTCTTGTTGGAACACGCTGCTTTTGTAGAGTTCATGGCAGAAGCTCCTTGTAAGAAGCCCATCGCTTTCGTTACCACCATGTTACATCTGTGAACGTCCTCTCTGCTGCCAGTACCCCAGTAACTGAAGTACGTGCAAACTCTTGCAAGAACCAGGTGATTAAATGCTTTGCTAAAGGCTCTGCCAGGCACTGCGTGGTGATGAGCTTGATAGCTGTCTTTGAATCTTCAAGAAAAGAAAAACATCACAATATGGTAAATATTTATATCAAGTGTTTCGGTATTGCTGCTTGTCGATTTCCTGGCCATATACCTCCAAAAGGCCTTCACACCTGGTGACAAGCCACACTACAAGGCAAGTTACCAGGCCACTGGTAAGCACAGATATATTTTTAAAATTTTTTTCCTGTGTCTCTTTCAGGGATCACCACCGGGCCTCCTGTCAGTCTAGGATTGCTCTATCACAGCTCCCGTTGTAGAGCAAGAGGGCTGAGATGACCCATTGGTGGTGGTGGTGGGCTCTGAGTGGCCTCCCCTGTGGGCATTTTCTTGTTGTCTTTGGTAAGACCACAAAACTGTTGCAATCTGATGTACTTTAGAAGTATAAAAGATGTTAAGGCATGTGACTCTGCTGGTGAAGCTAGTTTAATAGTACCCAAAGGAGAACAATAAATTCCACCTAGAAGCAAGAAAAATGCCTCTAATTCTCCTTTAGGGAGCATCTATATAACTAACTTTCCTATTCCAGTGCACTGAGACCTAGCAGTCCCTGCAGAGACTGCAGGTTTTACTGTTTCAAGTTTTCTTAAAAACCTTAATACTTCCACACAGGAGAGTTCCTTCTGGGGTATTAAAATACAGATCCCTAGGACCTCTCTTCCATGTCTTGCAAAATTAATGGTAATTACCAAGAATGATTAGCAGGTTCAGTGCTTATTAGTCTTACTTTTTAAAATTCTGAAACAAATGTTTTTTCTTCCACTGTAACTGATGATTTTAATTTCCCTTCTTTGTAATAAAAATTGACGTTAAAGGATGCCCGAGGCAGTGTAATGAGAAAATGAAATTAGTTTTTCAGTTGGCTGGTCAAAAGCATTTTATACACGATAATAAACAGTTTATTTTACTCTTTTGCTTATGACATAATAAATGATAAAAACATTTTCTTGGAATAGATATTGCCCACTATGCTACAGCGAGCTCAAGCTGGGATCTTTTCCATTCACGGGGTCACATAACAACTCTGAGGAATGATTGCCGCCTTGATCTGCTTTTCTCAACCTTTCCTGAGTCATACACAACACTGAGTATGACCAAAATTTTACGGCTTTTTTTTTCCCTTCCTAAAGACCCTTCTCAGAGATGTAGGGTTAATTACACTGTGTAACCTAGGAGTGAATCTGTGTCAAGCCACTTCTGAAGAGTGGCTCAGAATTTTATATAGTATCCTTAAAGCCAAGCCAAACCCTGTATTTAAACCAAATCATGCTGTTTCATTTGCAAACCGTTCAGCAACAGAGGGAGCCTGAGCAGGAGCATCTCTCTGAGCCAAGCAACCCCACTGAGCCCAACGGGATGAGCCGATTCCTTCCCCTCTGTCTTTAACGTGGGGGGGGGGGGGGGGAAATTGGGG
>Ga0065711_1051412_pt1 | contig 10393 bp, 6 predicted proteins | sample Hoacrofraction12_FD_59098 | JGI IMG/M metagenome (GOLD analysis project Ga0065711, IMG submission 59098) | Hoatzin crop microbial communities from Cojedes, Venezuela - Epithelial fraction 12 v2 (version 2) | ecosystem: Host-associated > Birds > Digestive system > Esophagus > Crop | place...
TTTTTTTTTTTTTTTTTTTTTTTTTTTTGTCCTGTGGAGACTCAGGCATGTGACAGCGTGGTGTTTGAAGGTTGCAGCTGTAGGCTGGTGGTGTAGGGTGGCTGGAGTTCACACTGTGAATTCTGGTAAACATGCCAAGCTTGCTGTTCCCCCGTTATTAGAAATTTATTACTTAAAAGACATAAGTTTGAGTCATTCGTTGTATTATAACATAAAGAAACATAACATTCATGTTCCTGGCTGCAAGAACAGCAAGATCAGTGAGGGGTGGGTCAGGTCTGAGTGACTTTATATTGGTAAAGCAAGAATTGTTAACCCGTGTGTTTTGTACCCCTGCCTTGCTCAGCTTAATATGTCAGCGGGTGGATCAGAAACAGATTGCCTGTCAAGCCTAATTTTAGATATGTCACTTGTAACCATTTACTGATCTTCTTCAGGTGCAGATGGCTGAAGACAACTCGGATTTTGTTTTCGGATTCATATCTGGATCTAGAGTTAGTAATAAACCAGAATTTCTTCACTTAACTCCAGGGGTGCAGCTGCAAGCTGGAGGTAACTCTTCTGAAATACTTATAGTCCATTTGTAAATACAGTAAATGATCTAGCCTTTAGTGAAAAAGTGACTTCTGAAGAGGGTTTAGTTGCTGATTCTCTGCTGTGAGGAGTCTGTGTTTGCCATTATGGGCTGCCTTCTGTATTTCTGGGTACACTGACCCCTTTCCTGGGAGCTCTGAAAGGCAACCAGCAACCTACGCAGCTTTGTTAGATCTTGTGCTGAGGTCTGCAGTTACCATAAAGCACAGTCCTTAAACATGTGAAGTTCTTCAGATAGGTGTTAAGTTAATGTACAGCTTCTCAGTAGGAGTAGGAAAAAAGGCTTTAACAAATAGAGAAGTCTAACTGTAACAGTGTTGATACTGCATTTACATCAGTATCAATGAATTGGAAGTCTTCTGCTGACTAAACAGGTTATCACTGGTCCAGGCAGGGGAGATGTCTTTCTCTGCAATACTTAGTTCTTATGCAACCTGAAGTGAAATCTCAACCTTTTACTTGAATGTGTAGGGGGGTTTGCCTGTTCTCAGAAGGCTAAGGCTTATTTCAGTAATCCTGATGGTTCTTCGTGGAGTAACTGTAGCCATGTAAACAGCAAATTTGTCAGAGCACACCCTCCTTTTTCATTATTTACTCTGTGTAATAGGTTGGGGATTGTTAGCTGTAGATGGTTCTAGTTGGGTCTGTGGATTGTTAGGGCGAGAGCTTGAACCGCATAGCTGTGCTCTGCTCCAGCACTTCTTTGAAGGTTTTTAGTGGATACAATTTTGTATAAATGAAAAAAAAATGGTGTCTCTATTTCAGGTGACAGCCTTGGACAGAAGTACCTAAGCCCCAGGGAAGTTATTAGCAAAAAAGGTTCAGACATCATTATTGTGGGACGTGGCATCTTGTCAGCTTCAGACCGTCTTCAAGAAGCAGAGAAGTACAGGAAGGCAGCTTGGGAGAGCTACGTAAGCAGACTCGGTGTTTGTGCGGAAGACTGAAAGCAGGCCCCTTTCCTGATAATGAGCAAAGCTGATGGAGCTGCAGTCATCATCACACTTTGTTAAATACTCAGACTTCCAGATAAATACATAGACACTTCCGCCAGTAGAAAACTGCCCTTAGGGAGAAAAATCTGTTACTAACTAAATTATTTTTAATTGCACACACACAGATCGAGTTGTACATGTCATGGTTGGTTTTTTGGTATTTGAATATATGAAACCAAAACTTCATGCCTGGTTTTTAGCCTTAATAGCTTATCTCTGCTGAAAAATGTTGCACGAAACACTCCAAGGGTATTTGGTTGGCTGTTGTTGCTTTTGTTTCTTTTCCCCACCCTCAAATTCCTTCTGGCTGTGGAAGCAGTGTTTTGCTGTTCTTAATAAGCTTCACCTGCAGACCTGACCTGCTGCCCCACTCTCACAGGGTTACTCAGCTCTGCTGTTGCCAAGGAGCAGGTATGAGTCTTAATCCCACACTGTGAAACCGAATAATGTGTTGTTTAATAAATACTTTTTTTGCTACTGTTTAACTTTCACTGGATCTGTAAGTCTTCCTTCTGTTGCAGCGTGAAATAGACTTTTTAGAATACTGGGGTTCTGAAAACAGTTTCTCGTGTGTTCATGACTGCAGAAATTACTCGTGATTCTGTTTACAGGAGACACAAAGAATTTGTCAGAGCAACTAGTTGTTGTGTGCGTACTTGATTATAGTGGAGCTGTTGACTCCTCTAATGAAAAACAAATGTACTTTATTGACTTGTTGTGACTAGCTGGAAGACTCCAGGAACTACTTTCCACTCTTCTCAATGAATAAGAAGTAGAAATATCTTGTATGATTGGTTTTGATTGGAAAGGATGGAATAACCCTAAAAAATATATCTAGTGTATGTGTGGTGGAAATGGGCTTGAATGTTCATAGCTATCCAGAAGGCAGAGAGGAATGGTGATGCGGTTCTCAGCTGCTGCTGTTCCTGTGCTGCTGCAAAGCACACAGAGAAAGCCTGGTCCCTTTGTTAATACGCGTACCTGTAGGCTAGGAACAACTAGTCTAGTGAGAAGAGTATTTTGGTGTTAGTACTGGACCCTTCACCAAGCCTTTCAAAATAGGAGATTGGAGTTACACTGAAGTCAAAAGGAGACGTTTTGGTGATTGTTGGTTGGATTAATCTGTGCAGAGTGCCTAAGACCAAGGGATGCAGGCTTGGATCCGAGGGCTTTGCCTTATGCTTCTTGTATTTGTGCCATTGTGGTCTGTTGGCAGTCAGACTTCAGAAACATGCAGCTGAAGGATGTCCTCACTGTCTGGGCATGTTGAGGGTGATGACTTGACCCTTTCACACTCCACATGCCCTGGAAGTGTGCTTCCACTCCCCTTGATGATGAGGCTGTTTATGGGGCTTAGGAGTTGGTTATCGTGGAAAGAATGTTAGAACTTACTCTGTGTGTGTGTGTGTGTTGTTTTCTTTGCGGCTACCGTTTGCTTCGTATGTATCATAATTCACATCTGGAGAACTCCATCCAGGGAAGATGGAGGCTCTCTTGGCCACTTTCACAACTGGCACTCGATGAGTGTGGTGTATCTTATGCAGCCACCCTGCAACAGTCTGCGAGTCATGACATTTTGCATCAACTTCTAAGAAGTTCCAGTCCTTCTTAGTGAACGGAGGATTTGGGACTTGTTTACTGTCTTTTCTTAGTTATCGCACGGCCTTGAAGCCTGTAGCAGAAACAAGACTTTCTCACTTAAATTGTTTTGCAGAAAAATACTTTTTCCACCAGAGGGAGCTGAGACTCTGTTGTTCAGGAGAGTCGACGCCATAGCTCTTGCACAGTTAATATAGTTTCCGATGATGATAGCAACTCTAGATATGCTTAGGATGAAAACTTGTCTGGTTTTCAACAAGTTACACCCTTGCTGATGCCCTCTTTTAAAACAGCAGAGTTCACCAGAAAGCTGCTGCAGGCTGGAGGTCAGCACTGTACGTTGTTGTGCGCTCACTGCTGAAGCGCAAGCAGAATTTTGTGAGTTCAGTATTTTCCACTAACTATGCTGAATTGCGTTAGGCAAGTGGCTGCTATCCATGGAACTAAATCCACAAGCAGGCTCTTTAGAGAGTTCGTTTGTCAGGCTGAAAAAGCTGAAAAAATAACAATCGGATTTGGAGAGATGGATGTGATCTAATATCCAGTCACTCTCAGTGGATCTGTGCAACTAATTTTCTTTAGAACACAACTTCTGAGGAGCAGATCGATTGGAAAACTTCATTGCACAGTCCTTCATTGTGCACTCAGTAAATCATCCAGAAAGAGCTGTATTCCGGTGCTTCATTTGACACCAATGTCGCAAACATTTCAATTAGTGAAACAAAAGCATGTTACCTCCTCTATGCATTCTTCTGTCAGAATGATTATAGTAAACAAGTGTGTGCCCTTCCTTTGAGGCACCTGAAAGTGATTAAAAATCCATTTCAAATTAAGAACAAATGTTAATTTCCTTGCTTGCCCCCGCTGCTCGCATTCATCGCATAGTTCCTGCTGTTGGTCCCAACTGTTCCTAACATGGGAACTAGGTCACAATTTACAAAACTCATTTGCATCATAATATATGAATCTGAAAGTCTCGCTGTTCATTCTCTGATCTGATCGAGTCTAGGGTAGAGGCATCAGGCTGTATTTAAAGTACTGGGTTACCACATGATTTATGTTATCTGGCAAGTAGGCGTTTATATGAAATTGTGGTCCTTAATCCGCTTTGGAATATGGTTTATAACAGAAGGAAAGGATACTGCACTTTTCGTAGTGAAATAAGACTGTGACCCAGCGTCACCAGTGCCTGCAGCAGAAAGGAGTCTGGCTTGCTGCTGTTTCTAAGCAGCATAGCAGGGACTCTGTGAGAGACCAGCACAAGCTGGAACCATTAAGGAATTGTTGTGTAGCTTTTGATATTTGTTTGTAAAGTTTACCATGTCTCTCTGAGGTTGTGAGTATCTCTGTCTAGCACGAGAAGTGCTGTTTCAAGAGAACTCAGCCTGGGCACTTTAACTGATGTAACCGCATAAGTACAGTGCAAATTAAAATTCTTGCAAAATCTTGATAAACCCGGCACCAAATTAAAACCAGCCGAGTTAAAATTTCTGTCCTTGAAATTATGATTTGTGTGTCACAGTATCAACATTGCTTAATTAACCCATAATTCACAGGTCATATTATAGCTTCCATCACCTATTCTATGAACATTTACTTAAAACTTCATCCCAGAAAAACGACTGAATCACTTCCCTTTAAATTTCCTTGGAATGCCTGTTGCTGTGGATTTTTTTAGCAAGCGACACAAACATTGTATTTAGGGAACAGAAGCAAAGGAATGTGAAACAGCCAGAGGATGCTTGTTTCCAGATCGGAGTTTTGGAGGTCACCGTCTCAGGGAAGGGGTCTGTTTTGGAAGGCTTGTAACTGGACTGCGGGCTAGACAGGCTGGATGTTTTCATTTGTAATCACTCTGGTGGTTCTTGGTCGGTCTGTACCACTGCAACAAGTATGGCTTCATGCTGAATGCTGCAGCAGATTAAAACTCAGCCTGGTGCCTGCTCCGGCTTCAGGTTTTCCTCCGACTCTTTTGGCAGGCGTTTGCAGGCTGGGAGTGGTGACCCTACCTGTGTGGCTTTGTCCTCAGTCTTGGTTCTCTGTTTCTGCATGGCCCATGTCCTCCTCTGAACTTTTTCTCATAAGCTGATGCTATCCACAGCCAGGCTGTGAAAAGGCAGGGTTGGAGGCTGGCCAGTACGCAGAACAGGAGGAAGCCCAAGCAGGGCTGTAACTGCAAAGTTCTTGCTGACAGCATGGTCTTCTGAGCAGAAGTGTGCTGGTATGCCACAGCTTGTGTTTAGCCCAGACAATAGGTGTTGCAGGAGGAGAAGTCAAGCTGGTGCAGTCGCTTTGATCTGTTCCTGAACAACTAATAGTAGCTACACAAAAGCTACTTTCCCAAACGGGGCTATTTAGATGGGGAAATTCTGCAGTGTTCCCTGCAGCTGATCATTTCTGCTTTGCTGAGACTTACCATTTTAGGCCAATGATGGCAGCAGCCCAAAAAGCAACCTAGTTATAAGGGGGAAAATATTGAACAGAAGACCACCTTTGCTCAAATACTGACAGAGAAAATGTCTGCCAGCCTGGGAACCAGGCCTGGGAACCAGAAGCAGCCTTGAGGAGCACAGCTGGCATCTTTGAAGTGCAGCTGGGTACTGAGAAACCAGAGACATCCCAAGATATCACTGATAAGTGCAAAAACAAGGAGCTGTAACAGCAACTTATCATCCGGAGAGATGAACAAAAATTGTGGAAAAGGGGGAAAACATCCTGAGAAAGTAAGCATTTGTAACTGCCATTGGCTGTTCTAACTGATAGAACAGAAAAACAGTCTGATAAAACAAAAATTGGTCTGAGAGAATAGAAAACATCACCAGTTATTGGCTGTGCCAGGTGAAAAACAGAAATTGGCAGCATCTGTTGGCTGTTCTGGGTGGTGGGGTCCTACGCCCCTTTATGTCTCTGTGATATAAAAAGGACTCACTTTTTACTCAACAAGGAGCCTCTTTCCTGCACAGGAACCCCTTTTCCCCACGACATTTCCTCGTCAGAGTAGACCCTTGCCAGGGATGCCTGCCTGACTTCGGGCTCCGTGATGCGGATCATCATCCAAGCGAGACTTCATCCGCTGTCGACTGGCCCCGCTTCTGGCACAGGTTTGATGAGCACTTCGTACTGGTAACACTTTTCGATATACATATCTATATATATAAAAAGGCCTGCATGTAAGTAATTCCTGATAAGTATATTTACTGCTTACTAGTGGTAATTCTGCAGTAATTTGTAATATTGAAATATAGGCTTGTCGCTAATATTGGTTGCTGCTGCTGTGGAAATAAATGTTTGCTTTCTGATAGTAATTTGTAACAGTTTGTAGTATAGATATACTTGTTTTGCCAATCGTAAATATACTTGCCTTGATAGTAGTAAACTGTAATGAAGTAAAGACTGTAGGTAAGAAATCCTCCGTGTCTCTGTGCATGACAGAGTCCTACAAACCTGCAAGTGGTTGCAATCTTTGCACACCTGCAGGCCAGGTAACCCTTCTGGGTTGTGGCATTAACTGGTGTCAGAAGAGGGGTTCTGTGATACACAAGACATGGACACTTGGGAGCAGGCAGTAGAAGAGCAGCTAAAATGGCAAGAGGCTAAGGGGTGGAAAACCCCTCAGTGGGACAGGGATTGGGTGTCTGAGAACTGGTGGAATTGGGAAGCACTGCGAGAGGAGTTTCAGAAGTGGCAGGATGCTCAGAAATGCAAAGGAAAGGACGGCAAGGAAGCCTTCATCGGGCTTCTCACAGAGGCATTGGCAGCCGCGGGTGCTTTGTTTACTGCTGCTAGGCAGGAACTGGAAGCTTTACAGCAAGCCAAGGATGCAGAAGCACAAACAGGTGCTGTTGAATCCCATAGTTTTTTCCTGAATCAAATAGAATTACCAAGGCAATTAGAAACGAACCTCAGACCTCTGGCTATACAACAGCTAGAGCAAGAGTCTACATGCCTGGTCTCGGAGAGCGAGGTCATTGAAAAGATACACATACTGAAAATGGATAATGAGGAGGAGGGCTTTGATTCTGGCAGCAGGTCTTCCACCCCCGCTTCATTACCTGAGCATCGTCCGGATAACGCAGCCTCCCTGTACCCGAGCGCTAAAGCTTCCCCGGTCCAGCTCCCAGCTCCTGCTGGAGAAGAAGGTGCTCCCCCGACGCCTGGGGTCACGATGACTGCTGTGAGTTTTAACGCAGAACAGCTAAGGCAGCTGTCCTTGCAGTACGGCAAAAAGCCCTACGAGGACTGGGTGGGGTGGGTGGCACGGTGCTACCAGCTCGGGGCTGGAACCGTGGTCCTTAATCAGGCTGAGGCCAGACAAATATTCCTGGGAGGAAGAATATTTCTCCTAAACCCTGATGCAGAGGCCAAACTGAATACCTTCTCCCTGTTATCTTCCATAATACATGCTGTCAGAAAAATGCCGGGACCACGGGGATACCTCCCTCCCCCGCCCTGGAGTACTCCCGCTGGGTTTTCTGGCTGGGCGATGAGGCTGGCTGCTCGGGATGTCCTTAAGGGACAAGGGGATATACCCCAGGACATGATGGCTGTGCCAGCCACAGCAGCGGGGAAACTGAAACTCCTGAGAAATGCAGCACCCGGGGGGCCGAAAAACCTGGCCTTGATGTTGCGCCATGAAACCTGGGACTGGAACACCATAATGACCCAAGGGCTGCAAAACTGGACGGCCCTTATGGGGAGGCGACGAAGACGGGGAAGCACCCCCGAAATGGTAGTCTGTAAAAGGGAAGGTCCGCTCAGGGTCATCCAGATGGTGAAGGGGGGTCAGAGGAGTAAGAATAAGGGACAAAAGGCTCAAAATGCCAAACTTAATCAATCCGACACGAAACAACTCCCTAGCAAACAGGAGCGTGATCTGGAACAGAGGCGCTTACGGGACCTCCTGCGAGGGATCGGCTTCACAGCAGGCCAGTTAGAGGGGATGCCCATGTTCGTCTTGCAGAGACTGTGGGATAAGCGGGATGTGGGCCGCTCCAGCAGCCCTGGGGCAGGGGAGGGGCCGGGCAGCGTTAGTCCCTCTGCTTCCCCCATCCCAGATAACCTTGTTCTGTCTGGTCCCCCGACCCCGCTACCAGAAAATGAATAGAGGAGCTCCTACTGTTGGCCCAGGGAAACCCAACGAGCCCTCCCAGATATCCAAAATTTTTTTAATTAATATTAGCACCCCTGTATAACATTAATAGTGAATGGCAAATACTCTGTCTCTTTTCTTATGGCTACAGGAGCCTCAATATCAAGGATTAAAGCTGAGGATGCCCCTGGGTTAATTCAGAAATCTCGAGAAAGGATTTCTATAGTAGTGATTACTGGGAAAAGATGAGAGCCAGGATAAAATTGGCTCTGCCTGGTGGGAGGAGACTGAGACCCATAGTGGGAGTAGGGCTTTTAAGTATTTTGAGTACGGATATATTAAAATGCCAAACTATTAATACTCCATTAGGCTCTCAAACTCTCAGACCAGAACTCTAATTTCTATTGATAAAATACCTGCTGTGGAGGCTACTGCTTTTCTGCTAGATGCAGCACCCAAGTAACCTAAAAATCCCTTCACCCACGTATGACAGTACTGCATTAGCCCTGAAACCTCACAAAGCATAACTGCTCTCATCCAGGATTTAGGACAATGGGCTATTATCCAGAAAAATCATTCAGCATATAACTCCCCCGTACGGCCTGTCTGTGAGCCTAACAGCACCTGGTGTTTCATGGTAGACTGTGGTCAATGAAATGAAAATATTGGACCCTTATGTGCGGCTGTGCCCTCTATTACAGATCTTACTTTTTCTATAGAGCAAGCAGCCCAGCCTTGGATGGCTGCCTTGGATATAAAAGATATGTTTGCTGCAGTCCCTTTACAACCTGACGATAAAGAGAGATTCACTTTTACCTGGGGCAAAATACAGGTTGCTTTTACCCAATTACCCCAAGGGTGAAAACATAGCCCTCCGTTGTCACACCAGGCTTTAGCTAGGGAATCAGAGATGACATTTTAAATGGAAGTGATTCCCCCAGTAAGGTCCAAATCATGCGTGATCATTGTGGGAACTGTAGGATTCTGGCAAGAACATTTTCCAGAGTTTGGTATAATTGCTTGACCCTTACATGGTCTGTTAAAGAGCCGTGCTACCTGGGCATGGGCACTTATTAATGAAGAAGTATTTCATTTATTGATACGCAGTGTTTCAGAATATCAGGCTATCGGCCCCGTGATACCAGGAGCCTACATACGGGACATAGAGAGAGAGGATATCAATGGGACTGTAGCAGCGAGTTCCTGATAAAGTCCAATTAACTCCTATATCATTCGGATGAAAGGGGTGGCAAGGTTCCCAGTCGCAGTATTTGCCTTGGGAAAAATCCTTGCTGGCTACTGATACAGCCCTGTTAGATACAGAGCCCATGGCATGAGGAGCACCTTTAGAAATACAAATACTGTTCTCTGTTCTTAAAAGAATCAGAGACTCTGCTCCTATTCCCTAGGGACAGAATGGAGTAGTTCAGCTGTAAGGGACCTGCAGCTATCATCTAGTCCAACTGCCTGACCATGTCAGGGCTGACTAAAAGCATGTTATTATTGTCCTGACAGGCTTGGGGCATTGACCACCTCTCTAGCAAGCCTGTTCCAGTGTTTGACTACCCTCTCGGTAAAGAAATGCTCCCTGATGTCCAATCTAAACCTCCCCTGGTCCAGCTTCGATCCATTCCCAAGCATCCTGTGACTGGGTACTAGGGAGGAGAGCTCAGCACCTCCATCTCCACATCCCCTCCTCAGGACACTGCAGAGAGCTGTGAGATCGCCCCTCAGCCTCCTTTGCTCCAAAATAGATAAGCCCAGAGTCCTCAGCCACTCCTCACAGGACATGCCTTCCAGCCCTTGCACCAGGTTCATTGCCCACCTCTGGACATGTTCAAGGACCTTCACATCCTGTTTAAATGGTGGGGCCCAGCGCTGCACACAGTACTCAAGGTGAGGCCGCACCAACGCTGGATAATCCCCTCTCGACCGGCCGGTCACGCTGTGTTTGATGATCCCGGGGTGCAGTTTGCCCTCCGGGCTGCCAGGGCACACGGCCGGCTCCCATTGAGCCTGCTGCCACCCAGCACCCCCAGGTCCCTTTCTGCAGGGCTGCTCTCCAGCCACTCCTCTCCCAATTTGTACTTGTGCCCAGCATTACTCCATCCTAGGT
>Ga0065711_1010858_pt1 | contig 10392 bp, 7 predicted proteins | sample Hoacrofraction12_FD_59098 | JGI IMG/M metagenome (GOLD analysis project Ga0065711, IMG submission 59098) | Hoatzin crop microbial communities from Cojedes, Venezuela - Epithelial fraction 12 v2 (version 2) | ecosystem: Host-associated > Birds > Digestive system > Esophagus > Crop | place...
TTTTAGAGGCATTTCTAAGGTCCCCTCTCAGCCTTCTCTTCTCCAGGCTGAACAAGCCCAGCTCCCTCAGCCTCTCCTCGTAGGAGAGATGCTCCAGTCTCCTCCTCATCCTCGTAGCCCTCTGCTGGACTCTCTCCAGTAACTCTTCATCTTTCTTGAACTGGGGTGTTCGTGTGTGACCAAATGCAAGGCAGCATTTGCAGCGGCTGCTGGGTTTCTGGTGGGACTGGTGAGGGGTCTCTCCAGGGCATGGTGCACTGGGTCTGAGGGGAAGAGCCTGGGAAGCATCGGGAGAGGCGGTCTTGTGGGGCTGTGACGATGGCCCCAGCCAGCGTTGGGGGCTGGGGAGAGGAGAGGTGCATAGTGATGCGCTGTGCAGTTACCTGTGCTGGAACTGGAAGTGACCCTCGTGGGCTGCTGGCATTGCTGTTCCTACCAGCCAGTGCCTTTAAAAAAAGAAAGAATACAGTAGCTTTTCACATGGTTTTGCTGTTGCCAAAAATCTTTCTTCTGATGAATATCACATGATGCGTAAGCAACAGATTTTCTAAAAATATGCAGATATAATAATGCTGGCAATTTAGTATTGATTTTACAGAACAAGAGGAAGGAATTGTTATTCCTTTTTTAAATTTCTAATTAAGAATGAAATGCTTACACTGGCTGCCAGTAACGATGGGCTTGAAACCCACCACTGAACTGCTCATTAAGACCTTCACCCTCAGCAGGTCCTCACCAGAAAACTTGCCAACTCTTATTTGGCATTTTGTTGTTTTATTAGCGCTGTGTTTTATTTGGTTTGTATCTAGCCATGTCAGTGTTCTGCCGTGCTTTATAGATGCCACCCGCAGGCCCTGGAGTCTTAATTCAGCCAAGAAAAAGACAGAGGACAATTGTTCTGCAGGGGAGAAACTGGGAAAATTCATTAATGAGGAAATTGGTGTTTTATGTTGGAGAGAGTGAAAGGAAAACACTTCAAGCCAAGAAAAGAGATCTGTTTCTTGTCCAAGGCAATAGCAGGACAAAATAAATGCTGAAGAGAGAATGAGGGAAAGAGACAGCAAAAGAGATCTGTTAGGAGATACAAAGGGGCGAAACTGGCCTTAAAGATAGGAACAGGGAAGAAGAATAATTGCACTTAAGAGTAAAGTGGCCAAACAGCAAAAATGGAAGATGCCTCTCTGCATATGCTGGAAGGACATTAAAGATTTGAATAGCGTTGGTTAAAGCATCGTGTGTGTCGGGCTGAGCTAGGATACGAGGGATGTAAGGCTGCTGCAGTCATGGCTGTTCTATGCGATACGAGTGTTTGTTGTAGGACTGCATTGGGTTAAATACTGGGGTGAGCACAACATGACGGGAGGGTGATTAATCAAGAAGAAGGAAGACCAAAAAAAAGCAATGACTGGGAGCAGGGAACCTGCTAGTCAAACCTCAGAGTGGTTAAGAGGCAATGCCCGAGCTGTTAACTGGGAAAACGTTGCATTTCGGGCTATGGCCATGTTACAGAGCCAGTGCTGGGGATCAAGAGGTATGTAGGCATTTTCAAAGGGCGCTGGTGGACTGGAGGTCAGGCAATTGCTACGAAGGTGTTTGCAGGAACACACATGTGATCTAAAGACATCAGTGACTTTAGACTGACTGACTTTTAAAAAAAGCAAAGTTTTATAGATGAAATACACCCCTGGTTATTTTAATACCTTTTTTTTCCCCCTCTTTCTAGGTAAGTGTAGGAGCATAAACTAGCATCATAAGCCTCTCAAACACAATTAAGTATCTGAAGAAATGCCTTGTGAGCCTGATGGACTTTGCTTGTGGTACCAGATACAGGGATTTGAGCTCCATTGCTTGGGAGTTTCTTCCAAAACTAACCGCCTTGTATTTTCTCTCCTAGCTCTTCTCTTAGGAAACGCAGCCAACTCCTCACATCACGGAGACCCAGCATGAATGTTAACTGTGCTGGTGGGACAGGCTGGTCAAGAAGTCCGGACTCCAGTTGCTCTGTGGAAAACACAACTGTAGCGGTCCATGAGTCAGAAGAAAGTAACGTGGTGCTAGGAGGTCACAGCCCTGCTGCAGTTCCCAGGACTGAGGGTAAGGATAATGTCTTTACCTTATAGTAGTCTTTAAGGGAGATTTTTTTTGTTGTTTTTTTGGAGGGGTGTTATGTTCTGGAAAAATTCCAGTATCCCAAGGCAGTTTGCACTGGGGAGTGCAGAATGTGCGTACCCTGCCTTTGCCAGGCTGGTCTAAGGACAAAGATCCACAGCAGTGTTTAGGATCTTGCTGTCTTGGTAAGATCATCACATGCTGGCCAACTTGCAGCTCTTTCTGAGGTTGTCCCTGAACAGATGAACTGAAAGTGGCGGGCAGTCCTGATGAGCTGCGTGCCCACCGTGGACCAGGCATCAAACACTGCTGGCTTAAACCGCCGATAGTGTGCTGTGTGCTTCTGCTCCAGCGTTCCTGTGAGAGTAGCAGCACTCGGTGTCTGTGTCTCTGTATTTCTGGCCTTGTTTAATTCCTATGCTTCCTGCTCTTTACTCACTGAATCCATCTTGCTTTAACAAGGAGTATTTAAGCATCATGGTTCACTGGGAAATTTTTTTATCCAAAATCCAACTGCTGGCTCAATTTGAAAATGCAGCCTAGTTTTATGTCATATAGCATTACTCTGATAGTTATGTATATTGACATCCTTTGTTACTGTATGACTCAGTTTTCTTATCACAGTAGGAAATGTTACTATGAGATGATGTTTTTCAGTAAATGATACCTTACCCTTGCAGTATTCATTTGTCTCTCTCGGGATTAGATTCTGAATGCCGACACACTGCTTGTCCAGTAAGTCCCCAGATCAACAGCATGCTGTCTGCTTCTGAAGACACACACAACTGTCATTTCCAAGACGGAAGTAAGAGACAGTCAGAATATTTTAATACCCAGGAACGCCATGGATGCTGTGCTTTGTCTTCAAGCATCAATTCACAAACAGTGGCTCCAGAGAAAGTGACGCTTGTGGTGGATGGCACTCGCTTTGCAGTAAATCCACAGATTTTCACTGCTCACCCTGATACTATGCTGGGAAGGTGGGTGATTTCCACCATTTTCAGAGTACCTGAAGAGGGTCAAATGTTTGCTAAAATGGAACAAACCCCTAATGTTTACTTTGTGATCTCATCAGTACACACAAGCAAAGCGAGGTTGACCTCATTCAGAACTTGGCTGTGAGTGAAGCCTTGAAGACATGACCATGCATAGAGAGAGTTGGTGGTTCTCTAGATACCATTCTTCTATCAGTCCACTTTCTTCAAAGTGTGCACTTTCAGCTAGACGTGGTCTGCTTTTCGCTTCTCCCCAAGTGTTTGCCTTGTTTATAAGTTGTACATCTGTTCACAGCTGATAACTTCCTTTCCAGAGTGGGGAAAATGATAATGCTCCATTCCTCTCCTGCTGTTATCTTTTGATACTCTCCCAAAAGAGAAGTTACTCAGCCCTTTGTAGCATGGCTTAAAGGTTGGAGCCTACTGATGTAACAAGAAGCACTCATTTTCTGTATTGCCAGCGCTTACACCCACCTCTGACCAAAGGGAGCCAGGTTCTGTTGGGTTACTGACCCTTGCACAGGTCATTGTGTAAAACAAGGGATCGAGGCATGCGACGGTTATCTTGCATAGCCTCAGTGAAAGCGCTTTATTGCCAGGGTATTGTCCGGCCCAGGGTTGAATGGTCTCTTCCTCTGAGCTGTGACTTGTTCCATACAATGCAGTAGTTACAGCGACAGAGTCCAGCTATAGGAGGACTTAGCGGAGACAGCTCTTGCGCTGTGTTTACTATGTAAAAGACTTGAGTTTAGGTTTCAAGTTACTGTATATACTTGTCACTGCTGGTTTTGTTTAACCTCAGTGCACCTGTTGGTCTCTAGGATTAATACATATAAATATTCTTGTGCACTTACATAGATTTTTATCTGTTCAGGATGTTTGGACCAGGAAGAGAATATAATTTCACCAGGCCAAATGAAAAGGGAGAATATGAAATCGCAGAAGGAATTAGCTCAGCTGTGTTCCGGACTGTGCTGGTAAGGAGATGTTTGCAGATTGAAAAAACCCAATCTGTTTGTCACATGTGCAAGACTGAGCCATCTCCCAGGCAGCTGCACACCCCCTGGGACATATTCTTTTATTACCATTTTGCATTGTGATTTTAAAAAAAAAATTATATAGAATAGACTTTGGTATGAGTCATCATTTCAGATGTTTGCTCGTGTTGCCTTTTACCTTGCTTGTGTCATGCCATTGTAGTTCCTGAGCTGTGTCCTGACCTCGTGGTTGCATATAAATGCATGTTGCCTATGAGATGTTATGAAACCCTGTGCCATGGGAAACATTTTAACTGGAGCTCACAGTTTATCAGACCCAAGAGGATCTGCAGAGAGACGTAGATTCTTGGACAAGCAGGGCTGTTTCTGCTATCCACAGAACTATATATAGCCTCTGTAACTGTCAAATGTTGGTGAACAAAACAAAGAACTCATTAAAAATTATCAGAGTCCAAGCTGTAATTAATTTTTCTCTCCAAAAACTCTCCTTTTATTTACAGGATTATTACAAAACTGGAATCATTAACTGCCCTGATGGAATTTCCATCCCAGACCTTCGAGACACATGTGATTACCTCTGTATAAACTTTGATTTCAACACAATCAAATGTCAAGATTTAAGTAAGTATGGAGAGAAATCAGCTCTTAGGAGATCATCTGCGTGGTGTTGAGCACTCTGATCCTGATTCGGTGCAGTTCTTAACCATGTGCTTTAGCTGAAGCATGAAGGTATCACCTCCTCTAGGACTCGTGTGCGTTGCATTTAAACAGCTTCCTTTTTTGCTGCATCAGTCCAAAGTGAAGTGATTGAACCCTGCAGAATGCAGACACGTTGCTCAAAAAAAGCAGATTGAAATTGTAAATATGGTAGTCTTCTCTTGTAACAGAGGCTGAAAAGAAGAGCTTGCTGTTGCAGTCAAACAAAATGAAGGCTAAAAGCAGAGTTAGAGCTCCTGTCTAAAATGTACCAGAGAATTGTGAATAATTTAAGCTGGCAGATGATGGGCAGAGCAGGAACCGAAGACACCAAAGTTGGGAAGTAGTAGAGAGTTGCCAGTCATGAAGGGATCTGACTGGGAGCAGCTTTTTGGTGGGTATGCTGGCAAAAACAAGTACTTTTAACGTAGGCAAATCTGTGAAAGGTACTATACTGAAATGGGCCATATGGTATCATAGCACAGGGCTTCAGTGGAGTTTGCTACCCTGTTGTCACAGAGAAGGCGGAAAATGTGCTTTCAAGGGCAAAGGTTGTTGGTGCAAGTTCAAGTTAAGTATCATAATGGATTAATTATTCAGTCTATAACTGTTTTGTTATATTGATTGGACCTTGGTGGTTTTTTAATGGTAATGTAATGGTTCTACAGTGTAATTTGCTCCCATTCGAAATACAGTCTCATATATCTGATTTTGCCAGTTCTGGAGCTGGAGACTGTTGATGCGTCTGAACATATGTTAAGGAGTTTGCCTAAAGAAGAATGCAGGCTGTGCTCTTGAATGTGTCTGGAAAGTGTAGAGCTGAAACATATTTTCATACTGTGTAAAAAAGCTCATCATATGATGCATGTCTCGTTAGGTGCTCTGTTACACGAGCTCTCCAACGATGGTGCTCACAAGCAGTTTGACAGCTACCTGGAGGAGCTAATTCTGCCCATAATGGTGGATAGCGCCAGGAAAGGGGAACGTGAATGCCACATTGTCGTGCTGACAGATGAAGACACTGTGGACTGGGATGAAGATCATCCACCTCCAATGGGAGAGGAGTACTCACAAAGTAAGGGCTTTGCACTGGGTGTCCTGGCTCTGTGTTCAGCGCGCGCCCAGACATCTGGCCATAAGGAAAGGACCTGTTGCCCAAACAGCAGTCTTCCTCCCAGCAGAGATGCTGGCACATGGAGTCCTGTTTTGTACGTTCCTTCTGAACTGGCTGCTGCTAGAGGCAGAGCTTTGGTCTGACTGCCTGTATTGGTAATGACAGCACTCACTGCATCTTTTCCTTTTGTTTGCCACCTCCCCCTCAGCCTTTTCCTGGCTCTCTAGTGAGTGAATATTCTGCTTTACACACCCATCACCACCTGTTCTATTCAGACTGCAATGTCTGTCACTACCCTCTCACCAACGAAGTGCAGCTAATCCCGGTGATGAGAACAGGCACCTGAAGTAGTTCTTGGAAACCAGACCTGGTTTTTGGCACCCCCACAGCTGAGCATGTCAAAAACAGGGAGAAGGTCCCTCCTTGTAGATTCTAATCACTCTTTTTGTTTCTCAAGTCCTTTACAGTTCCAAGCTGTACAGATTCTTCAAGTACATTGAGAACCGCGATGTTGCAAAAGCTGTATTAAAGGAACGGGGACTGAAAAACATTCGGATTGGCATTGAAGGTAAAATAGTTCTTCAACAAAAGAAATTCTAAAACAGGTGACTCCAGAGTCAGTAAAGCCTGGTTTCCTCTGGACTCCAGGCATCTACTGTTTTGCTCTGTGTTTTACCAAGCATTTATATTCATGAATCTTCCTTCACCTCTATCATGTTACACTGAAATTGGCCAGGAGGCTTAAAAGTTAAGGGAAAAATGAGATATACATAGCATGTACCAGCAAGCCTTGTCTCTTCAGGACCGAGTAAACAGGAAACAGGAGTCAGACACTTCCACGTGCTGATCCAGGCATTCCCATAGGGAGCTTAGAGAACGCTGTGCTCTGTCCTGGGAGACTGTCTTCTATTTATAGTAGCTATGGTTGTTCACCACTGTGCAGCCATTGATCGTATGACTACACACAATACCGCATTGTCTTTTCAGGGGAAAAGCAAGCAAGCCAATAATGTGGAATGTGATCATTTGTCTGCTAAGTCCCTCTTGCCCCCATAACTGCTCCTGCCTGGCTCTGCTTCTGGGATCCCGTGGTCCCTCTGTGCAAGGCAAAGGTGCATAGTGCAACTGACGGGCTGTCTGTGTTTTCAGGATATCCCACCTGTAAGGAGAAGGTGAAGAGGAGGCCTGGTGGCCGGTCAGAAGTGATCTACAACTACGTTCAACGGCCGTTCATCCAGATGTCATGGGAAAAGGAAGAAGGCAAAAGCCGTCATGTTGATTTCCAGTGTGTTCGGAGCAAATCTCTAACAAACCTAGTCACTGTGGGTGATGATGTTTTAGAGGACCATGAGGTTATAATGCATCACCCCCCACAAGTAGATGAACTCGACAGGCTAAACGCACCATTCTCCCAAATGGCGGTTAACGATCTACCAGATTAGTCGTGGCTCAGGGCGTGGATAGTCCTGCTTGACGTGGGAAAGTCTCGGCATAGTTTTGCCAAAGGTGATGGAACACAGACTCCTACAAGGTGCTTTATCCTCCTTCATGCTCTTACTACGTTGTCATATTTCAAGCATGTTAATAAAGAGGCACAATCCATAGTCTAATTGTGCAATCAAAAGCAACATCTCCTCAGACAAAAAGAAATTATGCTGTTTGTTTCTACTACAAAGGCTTCCAGATTGGTGGGTGCTGAATATTTTACCTAAACTTCTAAAAGAGGAGCAGAAGTATTTAGAAACGTCTTGTTTGACTTGAGAGAGGAAATTCTGGGCCTGTCAAGACAAAGCTTTCCTTTACCATTGGGCACTTAGCTTTGCTTTTGTGATAATCAGTTACAAAGGACCGAACATCAAAGCAGGACAGATGATACTCTTTCATCAGCCAGCAGAAATGTAGCACAGTTGTGACAGCAGAATCCTGAGTGTGGAGGAACCTGTTTACACTGCCACCTGGCTTTGCATCCAGCGTGTTGTACTGCTGTTCTAGGGAAGGATGAACTAGCTGCCTAGGAAGCAGATGCCTGTTCATGGGAATTTCCCATATATACTTCTCCGTAAGATGGAATCACTGTGTTAGGGATGTTGTCTGTTAAGTTCAGTAAAACAAGTGGATCATGCTGAAGGAAGAAGCCAGAAAGAAAAGACTGTAGTTGATATTTTACCAAGAAAGTAAATCTGTTTAGTAGCCTAATAGATGTAAGAAGCTTTCTAGAGGTGACTGTGCATGCTAAAGACTTTCATTTGTCTCCTCCATCCCTTTGCTAAGACAAAAAAAAAAAAACCACAGTAGAGGAGCTCCCACTACAGACCATTTACTACCTGAGTAAAATCCTTGGTCTCATCAACCTTAGGCAGTCAGAATTGCTGTGGACTCTCCAAGGAGCACTGTGCTGTTGCACCTTTAAAAGGCCAGCTGCTTTCTTCCTGGTTTGGAGCTGACGACCATTTTGCTGTCAGGCAGGTAAGAAATACCAATAGTAAACCAGCCTTCCGCAGAGAAAAATACACGTACCTAGGAACACCTCTCCTTTGCTGCTCTGAATATATTATCCCAGTCTGTGGTTAAGGCTCTGTTCCTTTTGGATTCAGGGCAAATAAAGCTGTGACTGTAAGTATAGACGCACTGCGGGCTGGTTTAGCTCAGTTAGTTGTATTAGAGCCTAGCTGGTCCTGTTCCTGCAGCGTGGATTTTCCTGTAGGCTCGTTAACCCCCCGATTAGCACACAGTGAGTTCAGTACTGCCACAACTGAGCTGCACATCAACCAGAGCAGACCTGCCTTACAAAACCATCATTTCTGATGGCTGTGGAGAGGTTTTACGTACCCAAAGCGGAGTACTTAAACATGGTGCTGGTGCAAAGAAAATATGAAACCATTCAAAAAGAAAGAGAGAGAGGGAGAGAGCTCTCTTGCAAAGTTAAGTTCAGGTCTGTTCTTGCAATCGACTGCTGTTGAAACCAGTACCGCCTGCGCATTGAGTTACCTTGTCACACTGGGCAAAATAGAGGTAGGTATCGGTCTGCCCTTACAAGGTTTAATCTTCTGTTGTCAGGGTTGTCAAGCAATTTTTTTATTTTTCTCTATCTGCAAAGTGAATGGTAGACTTAGCACTGAAGATTGCTGTTACTGTTTGCTGCTAAGGATGTCTGGTTTTTTGAGTAACATGACGATACCAAGTACAGATTTTCCTGAAGGCTTGTGCGTGTCATTTTAGTTACAAGTAACAAAATCTCTGCCAAGGCATATACTTGCTGATATATTTATTTCCAATTTGTATGGATACAGGTTCCATGCTTTGCAGTGTTTCTGTTCTTAGCTTCTTTCCTAAGTGTAGCAAAGAGATTTCTTCTTTTTATAAGTGCCTATGGGAAGATTTCCAAAAGCACTTCAGGACCTCCTGGGAGTCCCAGGGGTTCAGATGCCCAGGTCCACCTGACTGCTTTTGAAAATTCTTCCCTGTGTGTCACCGGATCAGTACAGAGAAGTGTCCTTCAGTATCTGCACAGAGGTGGTGTGCAGTCCCTTTCCATTATCGCTCTAGATGAATTTCTATTTTTGTAGTAGAGAAAGGAAGACATATGGACCATTAACGTTACAGTTAAGGGCCAGACCAAACCCATTACCTGCCTTGGTAACAAGCTGTTCCCACAAGTCAGGTAAAGGCACTGGTGAGACTACATGCCCAGCAATGATGGAGCTTGCCCCAGGCTCTGTGGGGCTTTTTTGTGTGTATTTATTTTTACAGCAGTGCAAGTTTTACATAAATAGGTATTGGTATTGACCAGCTGACTTGGAATTGGAGTTTACACAGGTTCTGTTCTAAGGACTTGAACCGTGCATGTTCTTGAGCGCTACCCTACAGGACTGTGTCAAGACATCAGATGCCGAGCATCTGACATCGACAGCACCTTATGGGATCTGAGAGCTAAGTACCATATTCAGCCTAAACACATCCTGCCGGTGTCTGTCCATGAGCCAAGTGTCAGCTAGGCCGCCTGAAGGATTCAGCCAGTTTATTAGAAATAGTGGCCCTAGGCATCCAACTGCAGCAGGCCGTTGCCTGAGGGTTAGAGTGTCAATGCCTTGCAGGGACTTGTTGGTATCTGGGTGATCAATTTGGACCTTCTGCTTGGGATGGAGGTATCCAGCTTTTGTGACTTCCATGCAGTTTTTGTCACTCTAAAAAGCCACTGTACTTGATTGGCTTTCCCAAGTAATTAAAGATGAATTTTGGATTTAATTTTTTTTTAGTAGAGTCCCATTGGAACACTAAATGAAACAGAAAGAGTGTGCATTTGCTTTTCCTCCTCTCTTGGTCACCTACTATTCAGGTACAAGGTCAAGTTTTGTCTTACTCTAGATATACTGAAGTGTTGTTACCTGTCGTGTGTATGAGCTACAGATGTACGGTTTCTTTTCTGTATTAAAGTATAAATTATATATGGCTTGTTTGGCTCTTTTTAAAACTGTTTTAA
>Ga0065711_1051413_pt1 | contig 10391 bp, 9 predicted proteins | sample Hoacrofraction12_FD_59098 | JGI IMG/M metagenome (GOLD analysis project Ga0065711, IMG submission 59098) | Hoatzin crop microbial communities from Cojedes, Venezuela - Epithelial fraction 12 v2 (version 2) | ecosystem: Host-associated > Birds > Digestive system > Esophagus > Crop | place...
CCCATGCTATGTGCATTGGTGTAGACACACTTGAGCTGGGCTGTCAATCTCACCCCTGGCCTTGGCACGCCAAGCCTAGGCTCATCCCTAGTGAGCTGGGCGATGTCCCCTTCCCCCTTCCCCTATCGACTAACAGAAATCAGGTTTTGTTTCCTCTACCTTACTAAACCTTCCTAACACTCTTCTCTACTAAATCTGGTACAGAAATTTCATCCTGCTTTTGCTGTACAATTTCTCCTAATGCTTCAACACCTGTTACTGGTTTTGTGTCAGTGGGAACTCAGGTCTTTAAAATGGTGATGTTGTCCAATTACTATACTGCCTTGACCTTTCCTGGAGAAACCAAGAAGAGAAGAGCAGTGGTTGTTCCCAACGGTTGCTATTTCAATGAATCTCACACAGAAGTTCACAGAAGACAGGGAAATTTTTATCTCTGAGATGAGTGACTTTGACTTCCAAAGGCCTGCCGAAAACAATGAAGATGTTAAACTTCCTGAAAGATGTTAGATTTCCAAAATACCTAAAAAAAATTTCAACAAATATCATATGAGTATGAATAGTAATCTAAACCAGAGTGGTTTTATTGAAAATAAAGCTCTACTTTCTTCCTTACAAGTTTCCTTTTTTCAATTTAGAAAGATTACCCTGGCCTGTATAATCCAAACTCTAAAATGCTCTGTAACATGGCACAGAGGCAAACCTGTCCGTGTGCTCTCCTGCCCCTGGACGTTGCATATACAGTTAAGATAATTTCCACAGCCAGCTGGTTCAAATCTGCTTTCTTAAATGCTTAAATGGTACTAATTCATAGGACGCAAATCTTACCAAATGACAACTCTTTGCGTGTCATTTTGCCCCACAGATAATCCATTGTCTCTCATATAGGCCAAATCTGTGACCTTAATAAATTTTAAGAAGTGCCAGTTTGGATAAACAGAAATACATTTTCTATTTTTGGGTGGGTTTTTTAAATGCTGAATTTCACAGATTGTTACACCAGGCTTTTTAGGGCAGAGTATCGCTATAAACAGAAGTAGAATATGTTTTCAGTATTAGCTTCACAGCTGAAGGAGCTTATGTGCAGCTATCTTCTCCATCTATCCCTTGGGCACAAAGGCAGTAAAATAATTCCTAAAGAAGGGAAGGAAATTGTGTTGGTCAAGATCAAATTGCAAGCATGCGTAACTGGATGCACTAATGACTGTCCACCAGATACCGCTGCAGGAGGCTCGCCAAGATGTTAATTATCCCAAGGACTGGAGTTCGACGCTTAACAAACATCTCCTCAGTTTCGTTGTGGAATGAAAGTTATGACAGCTGCGAAGGCTGCAAAGGCTGCTTGTCTTTGTTGAATGTGGAATAGTGAGTAGCTTTGAGCAAAAAAGTGATCATAAACAAAAATCTCTGCTTGCAAACAGTAGCTGTTGGTAGGGCTGCTGTAGAGATAGGAAGTGTAACTCCATAGCTTCAGTACGTGGGGTCAGTACAAGGCTCCAAGGTTCACTTTGTGGCTAGAAATTAGCTCAGGCTCTAGAGGAGCGCGTAGTTTTGTACAGCTCTTTCCACTTTTGAAAATGTCGGGTTGTATCATAGAGACAGTCTCACGTAGCAGTGAAGTCCTCCGTGTGTAAAACGACTCAGAGCTGTATTTCGCGGTCTTTGCATGGCAGTCTGCACGTCGCAGGCTTTGCAACTTGCAAGTTGCAGGATGTCATTTGTAACCTCTCATCTCCAGACGTAAGAGCCAACAGACGGAGAGGCTATTTTGTTTACTGTTTTCTGAAGCAAAAAGGTCAGTCAACAGTCCATTAAAAACACTTCTGATGAATAAAATATTGCCCGTAAGCACAGAAGACTCTTCTAATCTGACTTCTGCTAAGCAAGCCTGCTATTCATCCCCCCAGTGCTGAGCAGCATACATAAGGAGAAGAAATATTTCAGTAAATAAACAGTAAATAATGTTGAGAAAAAACAAAGATATCAAAACAGAAGAATTACTGAACTGCAGTGGTTGAAAGCTGAATCTTCATCAGGAGTACATCCAGATGCCTAAAAACAGTGTGCACTTCAAAGCTCTGTACATGATGACAAATAACAGCCGTGTCATGGCTATTCCGTAATTGCTACTGGTTCCTGAAACCCCTGTGTCTCTCCAAAGGATGCTGTCCAGCTGTCTCAGCTGACCAAACTGTTGAGCATTTTCCTCTGAAGCAAGAGAACCTGGCAGCAGCCTGGAGCTCAGCCTGGAGCTCAGCCTGGAGTAGGCTGGCCGAGCTGTGAGGTGGGGAGAGCAGCTGCCGATCCTGTTTTTGTTTCGACGGCTGCTTGCAAGGAGGTATTTATCCAGCTACACTTCACAGGCTGCTCCAACTCGCCATGAGGCTTTTCTTTCTTTCTGCAGCATTCAAAAGAGGCAGCACTGAAAACTGTCTTCTCTGATTGCTCTGAATCACGTTCACTTGCTGTATTTTGCGTAAGCGTACCCCGCAGTGACCAAGGAGCTCGGAGTGGCTTTATCCGACATCGCTGCGCCTGCCCTTCCCCACGTGCACACACGCTCCTGCGTGCAGCAGCCCGTGGGGAGCATGTACCAGGGAGCAGCTTCATCCCTAGCCCCGCAGCAGCTCTTGGAGCAGGGGAGGAAAACCCTGCTCACCTGCACGCCGGGGGATGGACAGCCAGCAGAAGGGGCGACCAGTGAGGAACGTACACAGTGGGGAGGCTATCTGCTATGAGGAAAATCTCATGGACACTTGGAAACGTTTTATTTCTAACTGCCAGGGAAAATACTGACATTTATCTTTGGTACTGGTGCCAAGGTACATTTTGGCTTGCTCATGCTGAGGAACTTTCTGGCTTGGAGAGAGAAGAAAAAGAAAGCAGGTAGGCCACAAGGCTCCTTGCTGCCTCTGGGCTGCTGCCCTTCTCCTTACTCTGCAGCAGTTCCTGTGGGAGGGGAAAGAAGCGACTGCGGCAGCAAAGCACAGCAATGTACGACAGAAACTGGAAACAATAACCTGCATATTGGGGCATGGTGACCAGCAACTCTGCCAGGAGCTGGGGATAATAGCCAGGGCACGGTAACCCACACTAACAGCTGGGAAAACTACCTGATGTCCTTCCAGCTTTGCTGGCCTGTCCCCCTCTTACACCTTCCCGGGGAATGGTGTGGAGCTGCTGCTTGCTGTCAGCCCCGCCGCGCACCTCGGGTGACTTCTGCCATGCACCTCGGAAGACTTTCTCTCTGCACCGAACACTTGCCTCTGGGAGGTGAAGAATTTTGGTTTGCGTAAATAGTTCATATTTTATTATTATGACTTACCCAATCATAAATTGCATTCATTGTTTATTTTATTATTATAAGGTGCTATGTAGTTTATGTAAATATATTTGATTCTCTAACTCCAATTTGGACTGCTGGCTTTGCTTTCCTAGGGAGGAAGAATCCTTGTTTTGCGAAAGTATATATCCACCCTCACAGGAATCGCCAAAGGCTTGAGACCAAAATGCTGTCCTCCTACACTGTACAAAGTGAGGAACAGGCCATTGGTGATTATTCCCTTGGGCTGAACTGAGGATAAGCAACAAAAGCTGAGGAACATAGCCTGAAAAGGGGTGAATTTGTCTGCTTTCCTGTCCTGGTCCCCTCTTTGCTCTCTCTTACGGAAGAGTCAGTTTCTGTAAGTTTTTTCTCAAGGGAGCTTAGCCTGGGACACTGGGGTAGCTGAGAACAACTGCTGAGCAAGAACATTCACCACTTCAGTTTGAGCAAAATACTGTTTGCCCTTTTCTTTCTCGCTTGCCTCTCCCATTTCCCTGTTTCTCACTGGAGGGATGGCTGCCTGAGGCATGGGGGTACCAGCAGATCCTGCAGCTGCTACGGCTGTCGGGCCGGGAAGGGCACGCCAAGCCCCACAGAGCAGCCACAGCATACCCAGGACCCTTGGAAATCTGCTCTCTTTGCTAGGTGGTCCTGTTACCCTGCCCAAAGTACCCCTGCCCAAAGCCCCTTACACACAGGAAGATGCCACTGCACGGTCTGACCTTCTTCATAGGCATGTCCTACCCTAAGGCACTCTGTCATTTGCTTCCAGGTGCTGCTACACAGCGTGCTCATGCGCAGCCAGAGCCGATCCCCTTCTTACCACCATGTCACTGCTCTGAGATACAAGCAGAGGACATCTATGGACACCTGCAGAGGGAGGTCCCTCATTGTGCTTTCTGGTCCTAGCTGTGTGGTGCCAGCACAACTGTCCTTCATTCATGGGAAAGCAGAGAAGGAAGAGGCTCAGCAACTAGATGTGCAGCTGCCTGTGCCCAGAAAGTCCCAGGGGCTCAGCTGCTGGCACTCAGACTTGCCTTTCCCTGGGTGTCTGGCCCCCTCCTGCTTGCCCACAGCTCTTTTTTGGTCTTGCCTGTCTTCTTTGCAGGGGAGACTGGGAGGCTTGGGCCAACTAGTACTGCTTACACTGGGTGAAGTGGCTTGGGCTCTGGTTTCTGCATATCTGCAAGGTTCCTTACTCATCACAGACACCACCACCCATGGTGAAACCCCAGGTCCTCATAGTGGACCATGAGGGAAACTACAGCTTGCCACCGGCCAGGCCAGATTTCTCAGCAAGACACTTGATGCCAGCAAGAGCAGGAGAGCTCAGGAAGGGGAGCCCAGCTAAGCAGCCCCAGGCACGGCACACACCTGGGGAGGTAACCCTGACCTGTATACACAAAGGATCCCGACTCCCCATGCTTGTGCTTTTTGAGATCTCCCAGTTTTAAATCTGACAAATAAGATTTGCTGGACCTGTCTATGTCAGCTTCATAGTGTATACACAGCGGATCCAACACACCTAGCGTCAGACCTGTTGTGCACTGGTAGGTGCTGTCAGGGCCTGCCTTTCCAACTGGGAGCCAGATGATTTCGTCTGTGGACTTGTGCCTTAACGTGGCATTGCAGCCAACGTGCTGAGGTTTGTTTCCACTGCAATAACAAATTTGTGGTGGAGCCACTTTTCCCCTGAGTTAGTTATAATGCTGTTTCCTCGGACGCAGCAGAAGCCAAATAGCAGGAGGCCATTCCTTTGCTTGTCCCCACCAGCTTCTGCCACCCAGAGCTCAGCTGAAGAGGCTCTCAGTTTCAGTTCTCCTCAGAGGCACGTTCGCTGCTTTCCCTTCCAGACCACAGTACCGGATATTCCCTTATTGCTTCATCTCATGGATTTTCCCATCTTTTGTGCTTTACTTTCATATATTTTCAACATGTGCTGAACATTGGCCATAGTCACTTCTTCTCTTGCACGTGTCTTGTATGTCTGCTCTGCTATGGGCATTGACTTGCTCCTGTCTTTGGGATGGAGACTGTTACTGTTTGTATGGTCCAGCTACCTGGAGAACCCTTTTCATGGTACTACCTTAAATAAGGGATGGCAGTTAGTCAAATACATAGCTATTTAACGTATAAAATAGCCAAGTTGTTTGAAAAAGTCCGCTCCTAACTGTCCCAGACTGCTCACCCAAAGTTAAAAGAAACTTTTTGCTTTGATCCCCAAGTTGTGTTTCACGCATAGGGATGACAATCCTTCACTTCACTAGTATATTAGAAAGATAAAGAAATGTATGTGTATGTGAACCTCCCAGATATGAAAACAGTGAGAAGCATAGAAAAGCCTAGGAAGAAGCTAATATTTTGTCCTTTGAAAATGGGACTTGGGTCAGGGGAAAATCTGATGCAGAAAAACTCCGTTCTCCCACAACCTTTTCTTTCTTTTCCTGCCAAACGTTTAGCCCACCTCCTGATACTCTGGGATGACTAGGATAGAAGTGATCGCACCACCTCCACCAGATGACAGCAGCAGAGATCCCCTATTCACTGGGGAGAATCTACTGTGGGAATCTCCAGTCGGTTTAAGGTCATGCTCTCCTTCTGCGTGCATAAGCAGAGCAAACTTGGCAGGCTGAACAGTCTGTCCTTTAGGAATAAGGACAGATGAATGTAAACTCAATTACCTTGCTTTTTCATTCCAGTTGGGTTATTTGTGCTGCATACTAAGTACATCAGCATCTGGAGTCACTTTGAACAACAGGAGAAAGCATTTTCCGGTGTCAGAAGCAGAATTTTGTACAGTATTTATAACTTGCAAAAAAGTCAGGGGTTTGGCTGTGCTTTGTTTCCCACCATCCTGAAACAAACAAACAAGCCAAAACCTATGTAGAAGGTTCATTATCTCCAAGAGTTGAGGGTTTTTTTGGGGGTATAGCTAAATGGCTGAGAGCCATTTTGCCTATGAGCCTGTAAAACTAGAAGATGTAAAACCAGCTCCTGAATTTTCCTTACCATTCTCCCCACCACCACCATCTTCACTATCCATTAACCCGGCTCATTACTGAAAGCTGAAAACACAAAAGAAGTAAACATTAGTTAATGAGGTTTGCACCTGGGGGTGGTAAACAGAGCTGCTCTCCATGCCTGTGAGCTCTTGAAGGGAAACTCGCTACTGTAGGAAAGCAAATCTCAGCACAGAAAGGACAGGTCTGCCTGGGTTAGGGTGTGTGTACAGAGAATGGGAAGAATATCTTCAGTTTTCTGGTTTCATAATTAGACAGCGAATGATAAGGAACAAAATCTTTCCTAAATTTGTCCCTGCCGTTAGAAAATATGCACTTGCATTATCTTTGTTGTCATTGTAGCTAGAAGCAGAAATTGATGCTAATCTGATTCCTTACTCCGCTGTAGTTTGGGACATTTCAAATCCATATTTTTCATCCTGGGGTTTTTTCTCAAACAGAGAGAATTGAGACTTTGTCTTGAACTTAAAGAATCAAGACTTTGTCTGAAATGCAATAACATGGCGCATGCTAAACAAAACACGTCTTTGTGTACCATTGTTATCAAAACATTATAGCACCAGGAAACAGCTAGACATGGACTTCCCTTCGCTAGTTAACTGCTACTATAGAACCATTAAAGTTGAACTCATTTTACTTTTAAATCCTACTGCGGTAGCTGAATGCTTTGGCAAAGAAAGAAACAGCCTATAAGACGGTTCTTTACAAAATAGTAACTCACATGTTAAATGAGCATGTTTTCACCTTACCGTTTCCTTCATTCAATCCACACTTCATTTTCTGCGCCCAGGCGTGAATTCTATCCCGCCTGCCCCCCGAGCATCACCAGTGAGCAGGCAGGGGCCCACTGGGCCCCTCGGCCCCTGCGGGAACTGGGCGTCAGGGCCAGGCTCGCCCCTTCGGGCATTGGTTGCCACAGCCAGGCTCCGTCCCCGTCTTGAAGATGCTGCTGTGAGTTGTTCGGTGGAAGAAACACGCTGCATGGTTTGATTTCCACAGCAGAGTCTGCTCTTCCGGTGCTCTCCTCTGCGCAGGGCTATGGTCTGAAAGAAAAGCAAGCTCTGTAAAAGCAGACCTCCCTAGGCACACATTCAGGGATGGATTTTCTTCTTCTCTTCTTCTGGTGCTCAAATCAGGGCGAGTATTAACTCCACTGAAGACAATGGAGCCAAACCAACACAAATCGAAGGAGAATCAGACTGTAGCTCTAAGAAACATCTATTGCCATTACTTCCCAGAATTTATTGCTGCAAATATATAAATCTTTGTATTAACCGACTTCAAAGATCATAAAGCCCTAATTGTGTGCACAGCCTACTAGTAACGCAGTGTGCTGCTGATGCATAAAACATGCATAGATAGTACACAAATATACTCAGCCTGGGCTTAAATTTAGCTTCAACCACACAAAAGATATCTTTATAACTAAGAATGATGGGAAGAAAGATCTCATTCCAGACCAGATGAACAACTCATTTTTTCACTGATCCTGGATTTGGCTGACCTGACTTAAATGTGACCTAAGACATTTCTTAGTGCTTTGGAAATTGCATCAACATACTTGGGTTGGAGATGCCACAGTCAGAAAAAAATGGGGATTCTATTTTTAAAATTCTGCTGTTCCTTTTTAAAATAGATCAGTGAAGCATAACTCTTCCTATAGCTGTAATTTTTCAGGCTAAGCAAACTCAAGTAATTTCAAAGGCAGTGGGAACAAGAGGTCACTTGGGGCCAGACAGAAAAAAAAACTCACTCTCTGTTCTTTTCCAGTAAAAGCTTTCATCATGTTATTATTGTTGAAAGGAGTCAGCTTATAAATGAAAAGGTAAGCTTTTCCTTGCAAGAATGAACAAGCGGAAAAAATACATAGCAGTAGCGGTCTCAGAGGTGTACTGGAACATTAATGAGGGAAGAGAAACACCAAGGGAAATTCAGCTATGCATTTGCTCAGTACCTATCACTAGTGCAGGACTAGATTTTGCTGAACGACGACTGTCACTAGATAGCTGGTGTCAACAGGAGACTGCCAGGAGCTACGAACACCTTTCAGCAGCAGGAGGCTATGAGCCGCGCAGTGTACGAGCTTTTCCTGACATTACCCCTGGTGCTGAGAACTCCAAAGCCTTTCCCTGATAACACATAGCCAAAAGTCTTCAGATTTAAGGGGAAGAAAGCCACGTTCCAGCAGCATGACCCAACCCCCTTGAATACTTAACATGAATAGTATGGATCCTTGTTTCATAATTGTTTTCTACTGGACAGCTAGACATGCTTCATAAAACAAATCTTCTATGAGCTAGTGTGTCAGGTGATTTTTAGATCCTACATTTTGTACCAGCATCCAAATAACCCCAAAACACTGAAAAACCCAAGCATAGGTAGGTAGACTGTCCTTGCTATTAGGATGTGTATAGCTGAAGGATGGACTCCCGGCCTGAACTCACACCTTTGAGCATTGGCCATCCCACAGAAAAAGTTTCTTGGAGTACAACTCTGCCCTCACTTGACCTGTCAGCTGTAGCTCAGGTCTGCTGATTTCAGCAGACTCGATTCGCATTTATCGAAAAGTTATTGGCCATTCTCCTGGCAAGCCATAGGGTACACTCATTTTTTTTTCAATATCTTTTGAGGATGGGAATGGCATTAAAAAACCCCAAACAAATCCCAAGTGGCTTCCAAGTGGGTGAAGTAATGATAGTTCGTAACTGGAAAGGCTTGGCCTCTGTAGTGTAAGAGCCAAACTGGGGAAGCTGGGATAGACATTCAGGCTTTGAAAACACCAGCTATCTCATGTTTGTTTGTATCTACATTTACGTTGGGATAAACAGCTCTCAGCAGAAGAAAATGCAATTCATTGAAGTATTTCAGCCAAAGGACAGCAATTATAACAATAAGGCACTCCTTTCCCTACCTTCAAAGCATTTGTTAGTATCAACAGTGGACCCAAGACCAAGTCCTGAGGCTTAAATATCTTCCAACTATGCCAACTTGACACTTCAGAGATCTGCTGCTTGGATTAGACACCATGAAATGTTACAAACATTTTCTAGTTAGAGCGTTTTTGTCCCATTGATTACAGAATAGAAGTTATTTTGGTATGCTGCAATGATGTTGCAAAGTCCTTCAAGACAAGAGGTCTCCTCCAAGAGACATGAGTTTCTTCATGCTGTAATTGCAGAGTGCGATCGGCAGACAGACCGGGACACTAATGTATCTTTCATCTTGCGAATAGCTCAGCAGTGCCCTCTGAAACATCCACAGCTCCTTAGTTGTCAGGAAATGTGTTGTCTTACTAAATCACATAAATGTTCAATGATATTTTAACTTACACAGCATGGAGCATGCCTTGTTTCTAGGAAAAAAAAACCCAGATGTAAGGATTTGAAGTAAAAAATCCGTGGTGGTCTGGAAGTGTATACCAGGAAGGAATACCCTGTAGCTACAACTTAACAGGAGCTCTCCATCTTGGTGCTGACAAAACTAAGGGGAGCCTTCTCCAGCGTTCCTGAGATTTCCACGAGCTGAGCAGAACACACAGAACTCTTTGAACAAAATTCTCTTTTACTTTATAAACAAATGTCTGCAGTATATAAACTATTATAAAGAGTAATTTTTAAAGGCTCAGTCCAATATAAATTTATTACGTGGTTTAAAAATGCCAAAGGTAACTTTAAAAAATAATGGTGCGTTTGATTTATGCAGTGCCGCTTGATTAATGCGGTAATATGTTTTGATCCTCACTAGCATCTAAAGCGCATAGAGAGCATTTTTTCATCCTTCCATCTCAGTATCGATAATCTAGTTTAGAGCAGTGAGAGCGCAGAAAATTAAGAGACAAGACAGTAAATAGCATTTAATTCTGCTTTTGCCTCTTTGGCAGAGCTGCAGCAAGTAATTCCACTGGGTTTGATTCATTTTTTCTGCCAATGATACTTGAGCATTTGTGTAAAATACTTTAATATCTGTGGTTGAAAAGCGCAATATAAAGGTTAATTGTTCATTTTGTGTCTGTTGCTGGTAAATCTCTCCTGCTAAAGGGGGGGGGGGGG
>Ga0065711_1051414_pt1 | contig 10390 bp, 3 predicted proteins | sample Hoacrofraction12_FD_59098 | JGI IMG/M metagenome (GOLD analysis project Ga0065711, IMG submission 59098) | Hoatzin crop microbial communities from Cojedes, Venezuela - Epithelial fraction 12 v2 (version 2) | ecosystem: Host-associated > Birds > Digestive system > Esophagus > Crop | place...
TTCTAACTCTTCATCCAGGTCGTTGATGAAGAAGTTAAACAAGACTGGGCCCAGTACTGACCCCTGAGGGACACCACTTGTTACCAGCCTCCAACTAGACTCAGCGCCGCTGATGACAACCCTCTGAGTTAGCACAGGGGCTTAAGGAAGGTGGAGCAGCCCCAGTAACCCAGTCAGAGAAACACCCCCTGCCCATCTCCACCAGGACTGTCCCAGGAGAGCCTCAGCACCATGGGCTGGGGACACTCATCACCATGAGGCAGCGGGAGTTGCTCCCCAGGTCACCTCTCACACCGAGCAGAGCCACTGCATAGTGGCATGGAACACTCTGTGGGGTACAGGGGAAAAACATTTCAGGATTGCACAGAACTGGTTATGGGATATTAAGGTGGGAACCAGAGGTGGGGAATGGGATGGGTGAAGGTTTTGCAGGGAGGAACATGCATAGGAAGACAGAGGAATAAGGGGATAAAAGACATCAGCCATGTATGAACAGGTGTTGTCAGTACACTTCTCCGACTGTAACCTGTGCCTAATCAATGCAATCTGTCTTGTCTTCTTACCAAACGTCTTTCTAACCCTTTTCCTGAGTGAGGGATGCTCTGTGTGCACTTGTGTGTGTATGTGTGTGCGTATGTGTGTGTGTCTCTGCGAGTGAAGTGGGAGGGAGAGGAGAGCGATGACCCAGACCAGCTGCTGAATGGACTGTTTGACCAAGCCAAATTGCAGCACTGATGCACAGTGAGTGTGTGCGTGTGTGTGTCTGTGCATGTGCGTGTAAGAGGGTCTGTACTAGCAGCTGGAGAGAGGCTGTAGCCTTGGGGGTCCCTACGCCTGAGTGCCAGAAACTGGGAAGACTGGGACCCAGGGGCAGCTATTGTATGTCAGAACCCAGCTGCCGGAGAGATCCACATTGTACATATGCATATATTTCCAGCAGCAGACCTCTGTCCTGCTCAGCCAGAGAGAAGAGCAGGATGAAGAAATAGAATTAACATTTTCAGTTTTATGCAAACAAGATATTTCGACTGACTCATACAAACAGTGGATTTTTGCTTCAAAGAATATCTTCACACTGTTTTAAATGGGTTTTTCCTCCTGTTTTGAAGCACAGTATTCCCAGTGATACCAAAGATCTACTTCTATTTATTGCTTTTAGAAAAACTTACTAGTACGAATTTTAAAAGTATTCGCATTGACAGTAGAAAATGTCTGAATGCCTTTCTGAAACTACAAGTTTGGGGAGTAATTCAGAAATCACATTGGGGAAATTTTATGGCCTCAATAATGCAGTAGGACAGGTTAAATGATCATGATGCTCCCTTCTGGCCTTAAAATTTATTAACTTCCTCCCATTTTTCCTGTTAATACATTCGGTGATACTTTCCAACTACACAGCTCTCTGTGGATATTATATGGTAGCTGCATATAATTACTTCCATCTTAGAGCACGAAAAACTGAGATTCAGAGGAGTTCAGTGACACAATCACCATGCAAGAGTGCACTAGAACCTAGATTAGAGCTTAGATTTATTGACTGGCCATCCTAAATGTAGTCCACCAGCCTCCCATTCTCTGACAAGTTAGTTAAGTCCAGTGTTCCTTTTTCTCCCCTTCAATAAAATAAGGGCAATAACACCTTCTTATATCTATTTACCTATAAACTGCTGTCAAAGGCGATTTCAGCTCATGTGAAATTTCTTCAACTGTTTCTAAGCAAGCGACCTTGGGCAACGTGAGCCATGTAGCTGCAGTAATGTGGAGCTCATTGCAAAATAATCACCGTAGGATTTAAAAAACGTAATTTGCATCTTCTGCTGCTATACCTGGTACAATGGCATGAAACCTGCACCAAGTACCTGTACCCGGGTGGCAAGTTTAAAGCTAGCAGAAGCATTCAGAGTTGATTCAAGCTATGACTATACACGGTTCCAACGTACAGGTACCCCAAGTGCAGCTGTGAAGATCCACTACAGGGGTTTTTATTTCACGTGCACCTGACGTGTAGTCAGAAGCTCGTGGATTCTTCAGGAGGTGTGATTGTAACTTGCGTATACACCAATCTTATCTTTGATTGCCATTCTGGGTAAAAGTATTTAAATTTCAAATGGTGCATACTCATACAACATTTAATATGCATAACAAATAATTATGACAAACACTCTTCCTAATAAATAGTAGACAGCAAAAACTCCTTAGAATTTGCAGTTTGAGATATAAAGTAAATTGGATTTTAATAGTTAATTAAGTTGTTAAAAATTGAAGAACACTTTTTACAGCACATTTTAAAAATACATTTCGTGCATAAACTCCAAGAAGCAACTTAAAAAAACGTGGAATGGAAACACCCTGCAGTGGCTCAGGTTTCTCCTCTCCAGCTGAATTCAAGGGCTGAATACAATGAGCTGTTTTCCATGTCAGCTCAGCCCTTTTCTCCAATTTACTCAGTACCTACAGAAGTTTTAGGAAGAGATGATAGGATAATGTACACAGAATTGATAACACTATGCAGGTGACATCAAGTACCATGAGCAGTTCTTTCAATCAGCTCTCCCAGCAGCAGTCTGCAAGCAACGTCTGAGCGAAGATGCAGAAATCAAAAGAACTGAGAAAATACACTAAAGTACTTGCCTTCTTTGTAGCAAAACCAAACACGCAGGGCATCCACCCCCGGAAAATGAATTCATCACACACCGAGCCTTGGACTGTGTGACAAGTAGCAGACCTGTATACACGTCTTCCCGCCCTCCAGACAGGAGATTGCCATCACTGCTTTGTACACAAACCCGGGGTGCTCTTCAGTCTGCCTCAGTCCTACCAGGCATCTTAAATCTTGCGAAGTCCCAGACAGCAAACCTACCTACCAACCTTCCCAACCCCACATAGTCCCTTACACTTGTTAGGTCCTTCTGTACTTCATATTAGCTACGTGTGCTCAGAAGTGCCTTCTGAGTGGAAATGAGTGTCTGTTACCTACCTGGGAACTCATATGTAGATGAACAGGCACTTGGCTTCTGTCTGATTCCCCCAAAGAACACAAATGGTTAGAGGTGGTCAGAGGTGTGACTAACTTTACATTATATCCTTGTGATCACTTCCTGAATAACAATCTATACATAACAGCATTTACCACTTCCTTCCTCAGGTATCACTTTTCCAAGGTCAAAAATGCTAGCTTAGTTATCTCTTCTTATAAAGAAACTATTGTAGACATTTAACATTCTTTCTGAGGGGTTTGGGGAATTTTTTGTAACATACTCCAAATTATATACTCTGCTAATGTTGTCCTGAGATATTTTTTAGTGTATACTTGTACATTTTCTATGGACAGAAAAATGAACACTTAGTGACTTCAATAATCATGGCAACTACAAAACCAAGTAATTCATTCCTTGCTTTTAGTTTTGTTCGCTTACTTTGATTTTTGCAGTTCTCGGATACAAAACTTAAGCCAGAAGAGGCAAGGAACTGCATTCATTCACCCTGAGACACAAAGTATAAAATACATCTGCTTGACTTAAATTTCTCTGGGAAAAGCAGATTCACACACATCCTACTACATTAATCTAGTTATTGGTCTTACAAACTGTGGAAAGAGAAAGCATGAGATTTACTATTATTTCCATTTTTAAAGTACATGATGTGCTTAATTTATGGAGACGTGGCAGTCAGATATATGTGAGAAGAAGGAGAAAAATCCAGGCTGGAGGAGGAGGAAAGAGGATTCTGGGTTGTTAATACAGTATTTAAAGTTTTTATCTATATATTGCAGTTTTTTCCTTTCAATGAAGTGAGATTGGGCTTTGCAAATTAATGATTCTGTCAATAATTTCACAAGAAGAGAGAATTAATGTGGAAGAATTTTGCATTTAAACCAGGGTTTTGTTACCTGTATCAACATATGAGTTGATGGCAAATTAGACCAAAAATCTGCATAGAAGTTATTTTGATGAAACAGGGAGAGGAACGGCACAAAGGATTTTGGCAAGTCCTAGTTGCTTGGGAAGACAGAAAGCACACCCATCTGACAGAATTAGCACATGTATCTCAACATATAAACTTCCATTGCCTTTTGTGGCCAGGATTTTTGCCAGTTGTCTCCTCCTATACCCACATGAGGGAAAAAAATCTTCGGTATTAACATATTTGTTGAATGAGGCACATAATTCTGCCTTTCACTGTACATAAGCTATTCTCAGAGTTCCCAGCTGAATGCAGCTTTGAGCTTGTGGAAAGGATTACAGAATTTTATTTGAATAAAAGCTAGTGGTTGCGTTTTGTGCCTGGCACAATTTCTGAAATCACGAATCCCTTTTTTATGTATGGAGTAGATTTATACCAGCGTATATGGTAAAGGATTTCTCTGCCATTGGCAGAGAAGAATGTCAGCTGGAGCATCACCTAAGGCCACACAGTTGAAGTACACCTGTTATTCCATGCTGTAGTGTTCCTCCACTGCCATAAAACACAAAACCTACATTTTCGCGTGTGCATAAACTAATGGTAGATGACTCATATTATGAATTACTGTTGTGGAAGCCAAGCCCCAAGCATCAACCCATTTTTATGCAAGTGTGCCAAAATGTGGTTATATCCTTGAGCCAAAATGGAATAAAAAGACGCTTAAAAACACTAATAATTCTAACTTAATGATTATTTCTGTTTTTAAATGGACTTTAAAATTTGTGCATTGGCTCTGATTTCCACTTTTTGTTAGATCAAGCACTGGTTTTGTCAGTGTGGAAAAACTGCCACATTGCACTAACACTTCAGGTGTATAAGTACAGTTTAAAAATTGGGCAAGTGTAGCTTTAATATGGGGATGGGAACTAATTGCTCTTTTGTTGTAATATCAGGGCAAGCTGAAGGCAATTCACATTTTTGTGTGTCACCCTAATAGTTTCAACCAAACCAATCATCTTTCCCCTAGCTTTTCTTTCAAGGCTATATAAAACCCCCGAGTGTGACACCAGTCCAGCAGAATTTAGGTGGAGACGGTACCAAGAGATGACTTTCATGGAAGAACCATTTATTTTAGAAATTGTGGTTTTGTAGAATGGATTTAACTCAACAGAATGTTTAACAAGAAGATATTTCTATAGAAACCTCTATCTTTCTCTTGCCATGCCTTTTAATTAAGTCTGAAGCCTTGCATGGCTGTAATCAATGTACACAAAATAAGTAAGCAGGCAGCTGCAAATGCAGCTGAGGGAAAGAAAGGATATCATGGGTTTCTAAACAAAGACATGACAGATTTACTGGATGCAGAAGAAAATAGAAAGAGCAGAAAGAAAGATTGCAACCCAACAGGATTCTCTGATTTTACATTCTTCTCTTCTACTTTCATTCCACTGGAGCATGGGATGGATGCCAGAGATGCATCAAACTGTCCAAGTATAATTCAAGTAGTCGGGGAACAGATGTTCACAACAGTTTCTGGTCAGTGCAGGGATTTTATTACTTGCCCACAAGCTTTTACCCGCTGTGAAAACTGTATTTCTTGAAGATGCTCTATATCAGATTATATCAAATTATGTGTGTTCCATAAGGCTGAATGTCCCTAATTAACTAGCACTGTAACACAACATCTCCTTCCTTCCTCTTCTCCTCCCTTCCTCCAAGACTGAAGAGAAGTTACTTACACTGGCCAATATTACAATGTGAGCTTCAAATGCTCAAATACTTGAATTTGACTTTGAATGTTCGTGCCTTCCTACAGCGTGAACAGGTGGGAGAATGCTGGAAACTGAAGGTGAGCAAAAATTCTCCTTCCCTTCTCCCTTGTACATGCAGCAAAGGTCACTACTCTAATCCACCTCTTGCACTCTTTCAAAGGAAGCAGACAGCGTGCCAGCCCCAGGGCTTGCCAAAACTTTTTCCCTTATTATTTCCACAAAAAGTAAGAAAACGATAATTTCTCTAAGTTGATCATCTGGATGTATAGGTTATTTTCATTTAAACAGAAAAGGTAACCAAGCACATTAATGGGGCTTGACCATATCAGGATTTACATACAGAACCCAATACAGTGTCATGAGTGGAACTGGTAACAGAAAAAGAAACTACTGAAATCTGGAGAAGGGTCACTGAAAAAATGCCAGTCAATGAATCAAGTATGTGACTTTAGCAGCATAAAACGTTTACTGTGCATTAGGCATAAGCTTACACAGCAATAATCATAGCCTATGTACACACACTTTTGCTAGCTTTACATAGGTCAGCACTAGTGGAATAGCTGTAGCTTAGTGGACCTTTGTATCTGAAGTTTTTCCCATCTTCCCTGGAGCCCACACTGAGAACGTGCTATCACTGCAGCACTGCCAGCAGATTCCAGGAAAGGCAATTTTAAGCCAGCTGATGTTTGTCTAAACATGCTGCGGTGTAGTTGTAATAGCAGCCTTCATTGCAGATGGGAGAATTCAAGTCTCCATCACCATAACATACTTGGGGTGTTTGTTTTCAACACTTTCTTTCAGAAGGAAAATGTTTCTGGACTAGGTCAGGTAGGACTTCTGGAAGAAGACAAAAGATTGCACATTTCCTTGGAGAGTTTTTGTGCATATTCGGGAAGAAAAGGCTGAAGGCACTATGCTACGATGCACGGAAGAATCACAGAACAGAGGGACCTCAGAGGCAATGGAAAGGAACTTCCTAAGAGAATGGAAAGGAATTTCCTAAGACCAAAGGGGCACTTGGCAGTTTTTTATAAACTAGCATTACAGTGTTAACTGCAGTAAAGCATAGAAGCAAGAGCTCATTGGCTAAGACAAAGTGAGCAGGGGAAGAGCTGTGTGTAAAACTATTCTTTGTCTCGGTTTTAACTTCCAGTCTGTGCTCCCTATTCACTTAAATCTTTATTTTAAAAAGTGAAGTTCCATTCAAATAAAACAAAACTTTACTGATTTTGAAAACTTTCAGGTCTCTTTGGAGAGCTGACTTGGAGCCAATTGCATATATTGACCTCACAGCTGTGGCCTGCTTGTGGCACCATCTTGGCTATCCAAGAAGAAAAAAAGAAGTTAAAACTAATGGCCTACCTAGGCAAATAACACTTCTCTGTAGACTGGCCAGGAATACCTATTGCAGGAGAGGTGAAAATATTTCTTTCCCTCTTTCACTTCTCTTTAGTATTCCACAGAATATTTGACCCATGAAAAAAATGCATATTAGAAAAATTCATAATTTTTATATAACCTTCACTGTAGTAGAGGGAAATGTTGTACACTCGTTCCTTAAATGCCTATCAAATTGTGTATGAGTGGAAGATCTCTTCTGTAAGTCTGCTACTTTGAACAGAAGGATAATATAATGTTGCCTTACATCATTAGGGTCCGTGTGGTACATATGTTCATTTGTGTCTAGGAGACCTCTTAAAACAGTCCTGAAAAAAGTGTTCTAGTTGGCTCTCCAAGCACTGTCATATCACACCAGACCTCTGTGAAGAAACAAAATAAGCATGGTAAATAAAGGTTTCTCTATTTTTCTGCTGTCATAAAAGCAACAATGAGAAACTCTGTTCTTTGCTTAAACTAAAGTTTCTGAAGTGACTTGGAAAGACAGAATAAGGAATACACTACATAGGCTTTTTTTGCTCTGCACAAAAAAAAATGCTTCAAATATGCGGGCTAGGTAGCTAAGAAAAAATTTTTAAAAAGAAAAAAAAAAGAGAAATAAAACACTAAGCAGGATCCTTCTTTCCCTGCTTAAAATGAACTAACACTCAGATGTTGTGTAAATGGTTCCACACCATCTGGCAGCTATGAGGAAAAAAACAAAACATCATTTGCAGGTACTGTAGTTCTCACATTTTGAACAATGTACCACAGTGTACTAATTGTCATAACATGCAGCACAATATACAAAGATTTTAAAGTGCAGTATGTTCCCTCTCATTCATATTTATGCTACACAGTTAAGGAATGCACTCACATTGTGTGCAATCACTATTCTGTGTGTTGCCTGGCTGTGTAGATTGCAAGTGATATACAAGAGAGAGAGAGAGTAGATTATACAGAAATGGCATACTTTCCACAACGCAGCCTTGCATGGGTGGAAGTGTTCCATGGATGATAATCAGAGCAACTCTTTCTTCCTCCATGCCGATACAGGGAGCCTGTCACCACCTCCTAGCATGCTCCAGCACTCTCACAGACTGCAGCCTATCCTGCAACCATTTTCACTGATTCCTGACAGATCTGCACCGACATCAGCAAGACCCATGTCCCTCAGCACTTGGCCAAAACCCACATCTAATAAGAATCAGTGGATCAGTTCAGGATGTGCCGTTCTCTCCCCAACACAGTCCTGCATCCATTCACCTGCTACAGCGATGCTGAACATAGCCCCAGTATACCTACACCTATAATGTACTCCATTCAGACATAGGGAGATGTGTCTCTCTAATTACCTTGCATGATTATGGCAGGTGCTGGAAGCACCAGTGTCTGTGGGAATGAACCAGGAAGGAAGCAACAATAGTCTTCATAATAGCTCATGCAGGGTCTCTTGCAGAACCTCCCTGGGTTGCAATTTTTTGAAGCCAGTCAGAATGGTAGTATAGCCCTCTGTTTGTTTGGAAATACATGCCTGTTCTTATACAATTCCACTTATAAGAATTTAGAGACAGCAGGTAAAGGGCATTGCTCATGATCTGGAAATGGTGACAAGCAGGACCTTTCTAGGACTTGGTTCTGTCATAGTTTTAGAATCTAGAAGGTAGTGAATTATTCCTCACAATCTCTTCAAGCAGCTCTCACATTTTTGTAAACTGTAGTCTCTATCAAATGTAGTTAATCTGAGGAGAAACTCCTGAAAATTCCGGTGTTCCTGGCTGACTTCCAGTACACCTCCTTTTCCCTAAGGAAGATGTCATTAAAACTTACACAACCAGACAAGTTTGCATGTGTCAGCCAGTCTGGGATAGTTTTCCATACATATCTTCTCAGCCCACACCAAGGCAATTAGTTATTTTAACCTTCTTTCCCTGGAAGTTTACATTATGGAAATGTCTTGCTCTATCAGTTGGAGAAATGCATAGGGTAGTGTCTTCCCCAGCAGACTGTTATGCCTTCTGTCATCACAGTTTTTCTCTCATTTTTCTCTCCTCCACCACATTCAGACTTCATGTCTACTCCCGCTCTTTCCTTATCTGCTACCCATCCTACACAGCTATGCCCTCTTCAGTTCAGTAGGGTGTTTCCTTCATTAAGTGTGCATGCTACCAGGCAGACTCAGCCACAGAGCGAAGCTGGTATCTTACAAGGTCCTGCCTCTGCCTTCTGTGTGTCTTCATTACATTGAGAAATAAATTATCTTGTTAGTTACATTATTACATTTTAAGTTGACAAGTAAATCTTATTATAAAAATGTAATGATACAGTAAGATATTTTATTCATGCATTTAGCTCTCTCTCTCTCTGACACTTAATTATATCTACTGCTGCATGGTGATTTGAAACATAAATTTGGCAAATCAACTAAAATCCTCCATAATAGACTAATTTCCTGCCCTGCTCTTAAGGTTCTAGTTTACTGTACACTGAAATTACTTTAAACATGTGTCCAGTGAACATTTGAAGAGCAAAAGGGCTTGATGAGAATGAAAAAAAAGAAAGACTGTAAATGGAGTAATTCATTAAGAACTCTGAAGGCAATCAACTCTAATCTTCTGTATAGGATGAGAAAAGGAGTTTTGCAAAGACAGAAATGCAGTCTTCCCTACCATGAGCAACACAGTGCCCACGTACCTGCTCCACCACTGTACAGTGACCACATAACCAAAGAGCACTACATTATGGCACAGGGCAACTGAGGCTGCTTCTCAGCTTTTTCCCGAGCTTTGGCCCAGGGGACGTTCCTTCATATGCTGATGTACACACTATCGTTCACATGCATGTGCGTGCTGACCAGGGAAGTTGTGGTGCAACCTAGATGCTCCACACCATGGAGACCTGAGGACCGGCAGGATCCAGTGCATGACATCCAGATTTTTCCTTTCAGGTAGCCAGCATTCAGCCTGCATTCAGGCTCCCTACAGTTCCTCTTCACCTTGGTGTGGATAGCACCAGAGTCTTCTTGGGTCTTGAAAGGAAAAGCCATAGGCAGTTATCTAACTGTAAGCCCTTATCTCATTGTAGGAGCAGATGGAGTAGACAGTGACTGTACAGAGAGCCAGGGCCAGACATCTTGCAGGTAATTGAGACCTGAAGTCCACTTGGGCAGCAGCAGACCCATATGACGCTTCCCAAGAACTCCATCAGGTCGGCTGCAGTGACCATGAAATGGTCGAGTTCAGGATCCTGCGTGGAGGAAGCAGGGCGATAAGCAGGATCAAAACCCTGGACCTCAGGAGGGCTGACTTTGCCCTCTTCAAGGAGCTACTCAGAGGAAT
>Ga0065711_1051416_pt1 | contig 10390 bp, 14 predicted proteins | sample Hoacrofraction12_FD_59098 | JGI IMG/M metagenome (GOLD analysis project Ga0065711, IMG submission 59098) | Hoatzin crop microbial communities from Cojedes, Venezuela - Epithelial fraction 12 v2 (version 2) | ecosystem: Host-associated > Birds > Digestive system > Esophagus > Crop | place...
CCCCCCTGCCGAAGCAGGGTCACCCAGAGCAGGCTGCACAGGACCTTGTCCAGGCGGGTCTTGAATATCTCCAGAGAAGGAGACTCCACAGCCTCCCTGGGCAGCCTGGGCCAGGGCTCCGTCACCCTGAGAGGGAAGAAGTTCTTCCTCATGTTCAGACCACGGGGCTTGAGGCAGATCTGGACTCCCAGCCGAGCCGCTGTGTTCCTCCCTCTGCCTCCCCTCCAGCCATGCCTGGAGGAAAGTGGAAGGAGTGGAGAAGGAAGGGCACAGGTTTGCATGGCTGCAAAGCGCACCCACAAAGTCACCCCTCCGGCTGTGGCCATGCCATGGGGAGATGCCACATGGCTGAAGCACAGACTGGCAGATGGTTTTCACAGCCCCGCTTCCTCTGAATGTGTTTTTCCGTCTGGCGAAAGAGTTTCCTGATTGATACCTCCATTATCTCAGGATAAAAGAGCCAGGAGAGTTATCTGGGGTCAGGAAGGTGAGCACGCAAAGTGGGAGACTTGAAAAACTCCAGTGAACCTGGGGCTGGGGTGCTTTGAGGCCTTGGAGTCAGAGCAGGTATGTCCTCCAAAAAAACTGCCCAGGACTGAGCTCAGGGTTCGGGGATGATGCACAGACTGGCTGAGGGCTCCTGGCCTGGAGGATCTGAAGCGATTTCAACTGCAAAGTCCATTCAGATCCTGCAGTTTCAGGACTGAAACCCTATCACTGCCAAAGTCCACGGAAACTTTGTCACTGAGTGCGGAGGAGCGAGGATTTTGGTCTAGGAGCAGGAACTAGTTTAATTGGAATTAAGCCCCTTCCATCATGAGCAATTCTGGAGATGTCATTAATTAAACATCTGCAAAGTGTTTTGACAGCTCTGAATGTAAAACACGGCTTGGTGGGGAGATGGGAAGCCCTCCTCGGAGAGAGGGTTCCTGCTTGGGTTCCCTGACAAGCTTCCCCTCCAGCTCTGACATGGGGCTTTAGCACGGCCTGAAAATGCCGGATTTGCTCCGATACCAGACAGGAATTTAGTGTCAGTCTGGAGAAAGTGTCAGGCCCATCACTCTGCTCCTGGCTGCAATAGCAGCTTTTATCTACGATATCCCCGTCTCTCTCTCTCCAGTCTAAGCAGCCAGACACCAACCGCATTGCGAGCTCCTGACAATTTCTTGCTCAGTGAATTCTCCTTGGGGATCCAGGGCTCTGGCTGAGCACTCTATTAATAGAGCTCTTAAAAAAATCACACTGAAGAGTTCCATCTGAGAACTGCCATTCTGCTGAAATAGAGCCATTTCCTCAGGAAGGCTTTGACTGCAATGACATTTTTCACATTGTTTTTGGAGCAGCACAGCCTGAGGTTGGAGGGCTTCGCTCTGCATGTCTCACTTTGCTTTGACTTTTCTGTTTGCTTTTTATTCCAGCTCGGCTGTGGTGTTTCATTTCCATGTCTCATTTCTTTGAGACCTGATAATAGACATTAATATTCAAAACGTTCACTTATTCCAGTGTGTCACCCGGATCCTGGCAAAACCGAGAGTCTGGACGTCAAGTGGTTCAGACCGGAGAGCTTTGACGTTTCCATGGCAAACCTGGAATTTCTGAATAAATCCCTCTAGGGTGGAAGCATCACTTTTCGCCCAGCTCTCACTGAAATTTCACTTTGCCGCGAGCAGTGCGGGCTGCACCGCGCCGTTATTGAAGGCACCGTGAGCTCCAGCTCCAGCTCATTCCCACCAACGCCCGTGGATGTTTCCCTGCCAGGCTCACACGCGTTTGCGCATTGTCCTCTAGCGGCAAGCTGCGGTCTGGGGAGGCGAGAGGAGCTGAGCAGCCGGGCTCCCCGACACGCTCTGTGGCACCCCCGGTTCGCAGAACCCCTGGCTCTTGAGCGACGGAGCTGAGAGTCTGGGATCAGTCACGGGGGGTTTGTGGCCGCGCGTGACACCTTAGCGTGTGGTACCTCTGGGTGGCAGGTGACATCCCAGGGGACATTTCTCCTGATGCCTCCACGCTGCATGGATAACAGGTCTTCCTACAGCTTGCTTAAAAGCAGGAAAAAAACCTTGGGAAAATTCAGAATACAGACTAAGTGGGGGACAAGGTCCAGCTGATGTGAGCTACTGCAAGTGCAGTTATTGCCTTTGCTCGTCAGGGGCACAGAAGAGCAGGGGTGGTGGCAAAGGGCTGCCTTATTCACGCCAGCACAACGTGCTCGAGGTGGTCTGGCTCTGGATCTCAGCCTTGGACCTGAGAAGAGCTGGGACTGCGGGTACCAGAGCGGGCCAAATCCTCTCCGCAGACCAGAAATGAAACCGCAAACAAGCTTTAGGCTGAGGTCTGTGCCTGGCAAGGTTTCTTAGAGCTGTTGGAGTTTAAAGGCTAACAAAATTGTTACGGATGTATAGCTGGGGCAGGACTGCAGCTAAATCCTTACAACGGGCGCCGATGTCCCTTCTCTCAGAGCCACAATGGCTCTGTGGGCCTGGACAGGACAATGTGTTGGACTTTGACCTTGTCACTCCGCAATGCTCTTCCTGCAGAGTGAGGGAGGTGATGGGCAGCACTGCGCTGTCGCTCCTCCCGAGGTGCTGCCAATGCCCCGGACATCCAGACGGGGACCTTCCCAAGTTGGAAGACAGGTTGTTTGGCTGAGCCAAAGGGCTGGAGGCCGTTTATTTTCTGTCCTCAGCAGGTGCCAGGGCCCCCAGCATGTGACTTCTGCCCTGCTCCCATGGGACAACTGTTTGTGCCCTCTTTTTATTCCTTTCCAGATTTTGGAGCGTTCAGGAACACCCCAGTAGAGTCCCAGCTTGGCTGCTGATTTCCAAGGACAGCCAGTCCCTGCTGCAGACCAGGAGGACACTGGCTGTTTTTCACTACCAAGGTCACGGTGGGAACTGAGACCCCACTGTGCCGCGTACTGGAGGGGATAACAGAGAGGCAATCCCTCTAGAAGGGCTTACAGGGGAAGGAGGAGATGCAGAGAGCCCAAGGCTGTCTCAAAAGCACAGAGGCACCAGAGAAAACCAGGCATCACCAGGACTGGCCTGTGTGTGCCAGGGCATGCACTCATCCATGTCATCTATGACGCCTCTGTGGAGGGGACATTCACTTCTGGGATGTGACCTCTCCAAACCCTCCATACTTTCTCGCCATCCCTGGCTCCTCCTGAAGCTGGTCCTCCAGGTTCTGGGGAGAGCAGGATGCAGCCCAAACCAGCAGGACACATCCGAGGCAAGAGTCTGGTGCCTTGGATGTGTCTGTAAGGCCAGGGCATACCCTGGGGAGCCATTCGAGGTTGGACACAGGGGCAAAGGCCAGAGGAATGTTCTCAGTGCCCCTGCTCCCATTGGGGCCATACAAAGGCTGAAATGCCACAGTCAGGCTGTGCGTGATCCGCGCCCAGCAAGGGATCCAAGAGGCTTTCCAAAATGTGAGTGCAAACACTTGCAAACAGGCAGAAAGTGCTGGTGCCCAGCACACTGCTCCAGCTGCCTAACTGGGGCAGGGGAAGGATGGGGACTGGAGGTATCCGTGCTCCCTGACAGCAGGAAGGGCTGGTGCCAGTGAGGTCACACAGAGGAGGACAGGGATGGTTCCTCCCTGATGCCCAGCTTGGGAAGCACTGCTTGCAAAACACCATGGGGCAGCCTGGTGGATCAGTGCCCTGCAGGGAAGAGGGACAGCGGTGCAGAGCTAGGGAGAAGGCCTGTTAGGTGGACCAGAACCCTGGTTCAGTGTCATACATGCTTGAAGACCTTCCTTTTCGGAGTGCATGCATCAACTGGGTCACAGAGCCAAAGCCATGGCAAGCCCAGTACACCCAAGAGCAGGGTGTAGAAGAGGCTCTGGTCCTGCTTGGCTGTCCCAGGAGGAATTTCCCTTCCAGTTCAGACTTATTTTGAATTCGTCTGGCCCCAGCCCTTCTGCTCTCCAGGAGGTGGCTGACAGTAGTAGCTGATGAGAGACAATGCTTGAGATCTTGGGGAGAAACAGGCTGCAGCCCTCCTGCTCCTAGTGCTGGTACAGCTCAGGTGGGAGAGACAGTGAGCAGTGGACACCCCCACACCATAGCTATAGCTGGGGCAGCCCCGGCCTGGTGCCAGGCACCTAATCTCATGGAGGAGCCCAGCTTGGGATGTGTCAGGGTGCCATGGGCTCCCTGTGGTGGAAGCAATGGCCTACTGCTCTGTTGGGCGAGGATGTGGCAGCTGCCGGACTCTCTGTGCCCCGGAGGGAGCAGGGGACAGGGGAGAGCCTCGGGAAGAGGTTCAGCACTGGGGAAGGGAGAAGCTGTGGGATCAAGGAGCTGTGGTGCTCCAGCAGTCACCAGCAGGCTCCCACGGCTGGGGGTCCCCAGGGGACCCGAGGGTTGGGTGCTCCTGCTCTCCTGCCAGCTGGCAATGCTAACCCAACCTGCCCCTGCTCTGGCAGCCATTGGGAACGGGAGAAGAGATGGGAAAAGGGGTCGAAATGGACAAGGTCCTGCTCGTCTCCAGGATCTTGACCTCTGCATGGGGGCTGATGGAGGAGGGTGGTGGCTGGATGCTGCCAGACTGGAGCAGGCTAAATATGAAGAACAACACAGTGCGATCCAGAACTCGCTGGGCGGCCCGAGCTGGAGGCTTGTTTTGTTTTACTGTTTTGTTGTCTCTCTCTCCCCCTCTGGGTTTCGTGGCTCTGAGCTGCAGGGCTGGAAAATTATTCATCCAAACCACAGCTCCCACGACACCCTCTGTAAGCATCTGTGGCTCCAGACTCCGCTGCAGCAGTGGGTGGGAGGTCGTAAATTCATCATCGTCACCGAGTCGGCCTCCTGTTAGATGGGACGTGCAACGCAGCGGGCTGTGCCACAGGCGCAGCCGTACCGAGCTCACGGGGTGAAACCTGTCAGCCAGTTTTCACGACAAATCCCTGTCCAGTGCCTGTTCCACTGATGAGAAGGTCCCTTCATACCTGCCAGAGCAGCTGTGCTTTAGCTGCGGATGTCTGTGGGCTCACCTTGGCTGCTGGCTCTGCTGGAAACGCTGTTGTGTTGTGCTTGCCAGATGTGAGGGCTGTGGGATCGCTTGCTCGTGGATTTCTGGAAGCTCTGCAGACAGCAACATGCCTCCCCCACCATGGCTTTCACTTGCTTTCTTACGACTCGGACCCCTCACAACTCTGTGCCACAAGCCCTGGGTCCATGCACCAGACCTTCCTGGCCATGTGTAGCTGTGCCCCACGGCTGGGACTGCCATCTCTGCATGAACACACGAGATCCATGAGCACTTTCCCAAGGGGCTGCAGAAAGGTCCTGGTGCCTGGCAAGGCAGATGGACAGAGCTGTGCTGAACTGAGCCACGCTGGGACGAGAGATGGTGTGGGGCAGGTGCCAGCAGAACTTACCCCCCATCTCGCTCGGTCACTGCCATCAGGTAAGCGTGAACTGAGGGGTGGCCAAGTTGTCTCATGTGGATGTTGTCCTGCTCTGCTCCATGAAAAGCAAGAGCCCACAGGCAGTCTCTGGGAATGCCGTCCCATTCTGAGGCCTCTCTCCTGTGCCACAAGCTGTAGAGCCAGACCCAGACCCTCTCCATGGGGAATATGGCTTTGAGCAAAGCCCCAGGCATAATGACTCTGAAAGCCGCAGGGTAGCTCTGGTTGCAGAAAAATAGGAAAGAGAGGAAGGGGAGTTCCTGCCCCTCCTTATCCTTGGCAGCTGACCCTTTCTGAGGATGCAGTCCTGGCCAGGCTGTTGAGAGACCCTGGTAGCTGCGCTTGTCTCTGCAGAACCCCAGGCTGTTGTGGGGTGACAAACAGCCAAAGGGGCAAAGGTAGGCAGCAGCACGAGTCCCACACGTTGGCTGCCAGGCTCTAGAGAGCAAAACTCTGTAATCCTGCTCCTGTGCCCCTCACAAGGCTCCTGCTACCTCGTGGTGACAGCTCCTCCTTCACATCTTCACTGTAACTGGGATTAGCCCCACTTCCCAGAACAGGGTGCTCCACAGATGTTTCTGAAATCCTCTGGGCTAAGAGCATTTGGTGTTCTACACATCACAAACCATGCTGGGACACACAGGTGCAAATGCCTGTCAGTGTTGAGTGGAGATGGCACACTTTGAACAAGAGCCTGTTGGCCACCAGGCTAAAGCTTGCATCTGCACACTCCTTTGAGCTGTCACCGTGCTCAGCATCTGGGGTTTCTGGGCCACGAGCAGCAAAACAGAGCCACAGGCTGTGATCAACAGCACCAGCAAGGAGATGCTGGGATTGGTTCCAGGTCTGGTTCAGCTCTCCCCTGTCTGAGGGAATGAGCATCAGTCCTTTTCCTACATCAACAGCTCCCTCTCTCATTCCTGCTCAGGGACCTCTGCCTTTGTGTGCTTTGGAGGTCAGCTGTGCTGAGGTGAAGGCAGTGAGGAGAGGACTCTGACAAGTCACCCCTCAGCCTCCTCTTCTCCAGACTAAACAATCAGGAAAAATTTCTTTACTGAAAGAGTGGTCAAGCATTGGAACAGGCTGCCCAGGGAAGTGGTGGAGTCACCACCCCTGGAGGTGTTTAAAAAACAGGTAGATATGGCACTTCAGGACATGGTTGAGCAGGCATGGTGGTGTTGGGCTGATGGTTGGACTTGATGATCTTAGAGGTCTTTTCCAACTTTAATGATTCTGTGATTCTACGATTCTATGACTCTGCCAAGTGGATGGGATTGGGCCTTCAGTGTGGAAATATCAGTGTGTTCACTGTCCTTGTATGGGTTTGTTAGAGTGGACTTGCAGACTTATTGTCTTGTAGCCCAGGAACTATTTTTAAGGCCAGCTGGAGCTGGAGGGTGGAAGCCGGACACCAGGGTTCTTTCTGATGGAGGTCTAAGAAGGATGGTCATATGTGCATGTGGCAGCAGGACACCTGGTCTTTGAGACTGCTCCTTCTCGGGGGCTCTTGGGATAAAACCCCCAACACTGGTGAGATCCTGTGCTGCCAGGCTGGTCTAAACTTCACCAGCCTATAAACCCAAAACTCTGGACAGACAATGTGCATGTCATTCTTTGGACCAGATTTGACTTCCCAGCTTGCTTGCTTTATGTCAGGCCTCCAGCATGGACAGGCGTGTTCCCCCATGGGGCCCCAGAAGAACATGGCAGTGGGCTACTGCTGCAAACTGCACGCACATCATGAGAAGCCAACAGCTTGACCCCACCAATCCTGCCTACTGGACTGGGGGGGGTCACTGGGAGCAAGTATCACTCGTCCTACAGCACAAGTGTAATTTCGGAGTTACTGGTTACAGGAAAGTCATAAAGCCACCAGGCTTCCCATAGGCAGATGTGCAAGTGCCAGATTCCTCCCAAGACAACATCATAAATCCTTTTGTGAACATAAGCATATCCACTGAGTTTTGCAGGCCGTTTTCATGTTGAAAGTCTTTGCACATCTTCCTGGACAGTTCTTGGCATGGTGGCATCCAACAGGCAGCAGGAACGCTACGAGTGACTGCAATGGTCACTTGTGCAGGCTGAGCAGCGAGCAACCTGTCACATCATGGCGGTGGGTGACCCTTGGACAAAGATGGAGTCACACGGAAACATTTTCAAACAGCAACTGAATCCATGACAATCCAGGTCAAGGTGGATGAGGGTGGTCATGGGTAACTCAGGATGCTCTGACCTGTGGTGAAGACAGCATTGCACACAGAGAGTCTCCACGGTGCAGGAAAACAGTCGGCAGAAAACCAGCCCTGTATGGGGCTAAGGCTCTGTACCATCTTGGTTCCTTTAGCTTGGAGCTGGGAGCAGAGCAGGGAATGGAGGGAAGGAGAGGATGGCAAAGGGGAGTGAGCAGCAGAGAAACCCTGCCTGCAGTATGGAAGATATATTGTGCTGGACGGCTGATGGCTGCCCATGCTTAGGTGCCCTGTGTGTCCTGCTCTGGGGTGCAGACAGCAGGATATTTGTTTTGGAAGAAGAAGAAGCTGTTTGTGGAAAGACAGGGGCAGTAGGAGACAACTCAGCCCCCCATCTGGGGCTGTCTACTCCTTGCAGTAGGGCTTGGGACATCCTCATCAGAGCTGTTGTGTCTCCTCACCCCACCCCAAGGCAAGCAATGTCCTTACATGTGGCTGCATGGACAACCCAGTTCCCGGAGCAGCAGCCAGTGCTCTGCCGTGAGCCACAGGGCTGCCAGCTGCTTGCCAGCACGTCAGCTGCACCAGGTGGCTTTGCCCCGGTCCTTGGCTCTCGGGAGCCAACAGCTTCATAACTTCAAGCCCAGGCTTCATCAATAAATGTGCCTTTTCCTCGTAAAGCTGTGGGTGGGTTGGAGGCTCACTGCAGGGTGTTGCCTCAGTAACAGGAGGAGAAGCTGCTGTGTGCCATGGGCTGCAGTGTCTGGACCTGCCCAGGGCAACCTCATCCTCTGCCCATGGTGAGGGACACAGCTGCCCTTTTGGAAATGGCTGCTGTGCTGCAGCAGGGCAAGACCTCGACATCACTGGGACCCCACAAAAGCCAGCCCACCCTTACGAGCACACTCTTTCCTAGGGCTGTTTATTGTTTGTACCTAAGACTGATCCACCAGCCGAGACAAGCCAGCTCCCGCCATGCTCTGCCCACAGCGGTGTCTGAGACATCAGCACGCTTGGTGCCCATGGGCACATGAAAACCATGGTGCCCAGCACTCGTGTCAGAGCTCAGCAGCCTGCAAGTGCCAGGCCTGTCTGGGAGCGAGCCCAGGGCTGCCCTTCCTGTGCTGAGGGCAAGGGCACTGCAGGGTCCGCGCAGAGGTGCTGCGTACTGCAGCGGGGTCAGCAAACCTTCCAGGCACCAGGAATCCCAGGAGGTGGCCAAAGCAGGAGAGCACCCCTCCCAGCCCCTCGCCACGTCTGCACTGAGGGGCTGCAGCAGTGCGTGGCAGGACAGCACTGCCCATCTGCTCAAGGGACCCCGCGTTGCTGCAAACGCCATGTGGGACACGCTGGTGGCAGCGCTGGGGTGGGTCCTCTCTTGCTGCAGGGCTCGCTCTGTGCCAGGAGCCCCATGGTGGGGTCACCCACCTCACCCCAGCTCCTGGCTCCGGACAGGGCACTGCAGAGGTGGAGGGCAGGACAGTGCCAGGACACGTCGAGTGGTCTTAGGGCTGTTTCTGAGCGATGATGTCCTGGATGCAGGTGTACAGGAACATGTACTGGTCCTGAAAAAGAGAAAGGGGGGTCTGGAGTCAGGCTTCTGGCGGAGACCACCTGGATACAGGACTAACTCTGCAGTTTGCCTTAAAAGGTCCTAATTAACCAACAATGTCTGATGGCAAAGTAGGATTTGCTGTCCCAAGTGGTCCATGTTTGTCCTGTGTCAGAGTTGCCCAGAAAGGAAGAATCAAGCCTGGAGCTGTAGTTACACCATGTGGGTTTCCTCCTGCTTCATCATCCCCACCCACAACACCTGAAGGCAAACTGCACTGTGGCGTGAGAGGACCATAATCATCTGACTTCCTCAAAATGCCTCGGTGGCTTTTGGATGTGCTATGGTGTTTGCATCCAAAACAAGACCAAAGAGCATCTCCAGCAACGATGCAGAGCATTGAGTGGGGAGAGCACTGCCCAGCTGGAGTGCACAGGGTCTGGCAGTGACCCAAGGCCAGGAGGGAAGACCTCTGGAGCAGGAGTTTCCCTTGGTGATAGTCTCAGCATACCTGAGCCAAGGGCTGACATCAGATCAGGGTAGATCCCTGCAAGCCCTCAGAGGCAGACAGCAAGATGGGAGTGGGTTTAATCCAGTTGCACCATTTGTCTCTTTTTAAGATCACCAAAATGTTCCCAAGGACCCAAAACGTAGGTCCAGAGGTCTCAAGTGGATTTGATATGGGGTTCTGCTCAAAGGCCAGGCTACTCCAAAATGATGCTAGGCTACAAAACACCTGGGACAGACCACTGCCATGGTCTGGGAAGGGTAACTGAGGATGTACGTGATGCACAAAGCTTACGGGCAGGGCCAGCCTGCAAATGCTGTGGGTTGAAGTCACACGGCAGCCAGGACGGGGGGATTAGGGACTCGACAGAGGGGCCTCCGAACAGCTCAGAAATGCGCTGGCTAAGCTGCAAGTCACGAGGAGCCTCCTCCCCTGCCGGCGGTGGGTTTAGCCCCACCGGAGGGCCAGGAAAGCCACAGATCACACAACGGCTGCAGTTCCAGGTCACCAGAGCATGTTTTCAACGAGCCTGGCCTGACTGTGAAATCTGCAGTGACAGCCCAGGACTGACTTCAGACCGGGCACACAACGCCCGGCCAAATGCAAGGGCACAGCCCCGGAGACACGCACTGGAGCTGGGCGTGCTTAAACACCTGCTGGTTATCCACAGGCAATCCCTCACGGGTTAATCTTACCCCTTGTTGGGCTACTAACCCCCCCCCCCCA
>Ga0065711_1015438_pt1 | contig 10389 bp, 3 predicted proteins | sample Hoacrofraction12_FD_59098 | JGI IMG/M metagenome (GOLD analysis project Ga0065711, IMG submission 59098) | Hoatzin crop microbial communities from Cojedes, Venezuela - Epithelial fraction 12 v2 (version 2) | ecosystem: Host-associated > Birds > Digestive system > Esophagus > Crop | place...
AAGGAACAAATATCCCTGTGTAGGTCCATTTTGGACAATCGAGCACTGTGAACTGCACCCACACACAGAGGGTGTCCGTCCATCAGCACCTCCATCGCCATCACTGGAACTCTGTGCGTCAAAAATGACAGTAATGCCTCGCTCGCTTTTTCTCCACTCACAGATCTTCCACAGAAAAGCTCTTTATAAGTAGCCACCCTTTTTATACTTGGCAAAGCTAAGGCATGCAGCAAGGATACGGTTTGCTGATGGTAATGCAGCTGGAAAGCGGTAGAGCCAGGAAGGGCGGCCACCACACCCTCACCACGTGCAGCCCAGTGAAAGACACTGTTCACTGCTCAGGCACAGTCAGAGAATGAAAATACAACCAGCAGATGGTAAGGGTGGCACACAACATGCTGTCTGAGCCTCCAAAAAGTTCCACAGAGCTGCTTGAGCCACCTGGCTGCAACAGAGTACGTCCTGATGCCTTCAAACAGTCCTGGTTTCACTACTGAAGTGGCAGCATAAAACACTGTCCTTCCTAATGACCCAGTGGAGCCCACCCAGAAGATATTCTCTGAATTAGGGAAGTGTCTTAGCCATGTTTCAAGTATTAGGGTGAACTCTAAAGAGGTACCATAAAAGTTATTGTCATAGTAGCTCTTACACAATAGATACTGATTGTACTAATTTCAGGCCTGCAGAGAGGACTAAGGCTTAACATTTAACCAGGGGAAAATTATATTTCAGATCTCATTTACAGCTGAATCATTAGAACCAGAAAAGTAGACTGGAGGCAGGAGGAGATTTGACAAATGTCCACGTATCAGACAGCCTAAACTGCCTTTGCTGAATGTGAACAATATTCTTCAGCTGTTTTTGAGAAGGATGCCATTGAAAGAGGACAGAAATGACTCTGGATAGAAAGCTAAAGGTTTTGTGAGGTTCTTTTGTTGTTTTTGTTTTTACCAAAATCAAATCTTGCAAGTACTACTGCCATCCCATTCCTTGTGTAAAGTAAATAATGTTTTGTACCACATACAGTGCTATAATGTACATAAACAGCTGTCAGGGCATTTCTGGAAGACAGTGATTTTATTTATTTCATAAAACTCTGATCAGAACTATATGTGAGCAACAAAACAACAATATATAAAGGCTCAAGCATCCATTTTAGCTTTATACAACCATTTGGGAGCCTGAAGCTGTGTTTTGGCTTTGCTATCCGCCATCTAAATATCTCCAAAACACTTTCACACCGCCAGCATCCACCAGCAACAGATTAGCTCAGGGCTCTGTTGTGTATGGGCAAATTTCTGCCCACTGGGAGAAAAGTTGTGCAGCCGTGCTGGCACTGACTACCACAGAGATACTGTAAATATGAAGACCAGGCAGGTCACAGGGACAGAAACACTTCTCCTGAATTCATAAAAGCTGCTGTCTAGCCTTGTAGCTTCATGGCTTTCAAAGAGAATAAGAAACTAAACATATAACAAAAAATATTTGCAGACGTTCTGTCTGGTGAATCTGCACATTACAGAAGCCGGCAGGGTATAGAAATTTCATATTTTAGAAATATCATTGCTTACTATTGCAGGCTGACTCCAAATTGCTGGGTAGGTAGAGGTGGCCGTGGTGGAGGGACCTTAGCCACAGGTAGCAGTTTTCCCTTCTGTTTCCCCCGAAGATTTTCATCATGTCTATAAAAAAAACCACAAAACATCAAGACATCATTCATCTTCTGCACACGGCTGACAAACTATATATATGAACAGCTACCAGTATTGCCCATGATGCCGATTCCCTGCCATTAGTGCTGCAGGTCTTCCAGAACTTGCATTTAACTTCAGCATTAGTGAAATTTTTAAGTAGTATTTGTGGTAGAATACTTAAGCAAGACACAGAAGAGCTTTTTTGCTTCTACCAATGGAGTATAGTACTATATGTGTCCAAAAAATAGGAACACACTATAATTTAACAGCAAAATTCAAACCTATTTGCTACTCAAAATACAACTCCTCTTTCTTTGGTAACCATGCAATCCACTTTATAACCTTAGAGCGGTAAGGTATTTTCTGTTATTCCATATTTACACAAAGGTGTGTAAAAATTCACCAGGCATTGATAACAGCTATTATCAAAGCTTCCAGCTACTTTCATTCAGCAGTGATATAAAATCACTTCCTGTCAGTACCTCAAAGTATTTCCATGTAAAGTGCTGTGTCAAAAAGACTGTTACTGGTACTAATACTGGCACTCGACAGCTCCAGCCCTATGCATTTCTGTTTCTTTTCCTCTCCTGCCCCCTCTCCAATACTCCTCCCTATAACACACAGACACACACGATGTAAAAGTAATGGATCTGCTAACAACAGATGTATCCATAAAGTTTAAAATAAATCAACACTTTGCTGACTGCAAAAGGAAGTCACTTCACCTGTTACAAGGTGCAAGCAAAGAGGTAAGGATTACATTTTTGCCCATGAACATTACACGAACCTCATAAGCAGTAATGGCACGCGGATCGGTTTCGTTAACGCTCACACAGAAGCTGCAATTAGACTATGAAAATGCTGCACTACTGAGGTGGAGATGTTCCAAATCTCTAGAAAACTATACAGCGCTCTCGTTTCTAAACACCCGATGCACTTCAGCGCATCCCTGATGGCAATGCAGCTTTCAGAATTAAATCCAACCAAGCACAACCAGGTAAATTACACTCATAATCACGGAAGAAATAGGATTAGATTCTGCTTTGACTACAGTGAACAGGATGGAACTCTACCTAAGACAAGGTGAGACAGCATATTTTAAACTTGCCACGTACCGGATGACTTCTTGAGGGATATTTAGCTGGTCATATTTGAGATGTTCTCTCAGCTCACTTAAATAGTTCAAATAGGTGATTTTTTTCCCAAACTTATGGCTACAGTAAAAATAAAAAAAAAAAATCACAAAGAAATATTAAAAAGAGCATGGGAAGAACATTTATTTTCTATTACAAAAATGTAAGTGCTGATGCAACTCAAAATTAGTCTGTAATTGAAGCAGCAGGAGACATAAGAAGTATTTCATTTCATATGATCAAACATACAGAATGTATGCCCGAGAGTCTGATTTGAATAAAAATAACTGACTTCCATCCAGTGTTTTGTGATTTGCATAGATATGAAAAACACTGCTTTAAACGCAGCTGAGAAACAGCCTTCACGCAGCATCAGAAAGCTCACTGAAGACCTGTTAACTTCGGATAAAACGTTACACAGCCAACAGAACAACCTGTTTGTGTTATTTAGGTATTTCTCCCTGCCAAAACACAAAGTAACGGGGCTGTAGACACAGACTATAAAGCAGTAAGCAACAGGCGAGATTTTCCACGCATGGACAGTGTATACCCTTGAAGTGTTCGGTCATCAGTTTTACCTATTTTGAAAAGGGCTGGATAGTTCCTAGGACACATCCGGAACAAAAATGTTTTTCTATGAGTTGCACAAACCAGATTTCCAGCTTTGAAGCACCAAGTATCCCTAGTCAGGGCCTGAGGTTCAGCTGGAGTATGCTATTTACAGGCTGAGGCGCTCAAACAAGGTTCAGTGACACATTTACACACAGTCTGCAAGAATTTCGTATTTTTCCACAACACAGAGTATCTGTTCTGTAGTGAAGTGTCACGCAAAATAATAGCTGTTTATGATAAAAGTGTGCTTTGCTGCAGCTTCCTTTGATAGTGAAATTGGAGAAAAATTCTCTCGCACTAATGAATTCATCCCTGGGTTGTCCAACACGCATACGCACACCCCCTCTAGCGGGAGACGCTACAAATAAAAGCCACTTCAGCATTTTGGAGGCTTTCAGTTGAAACGAGCTAAATTTTGCTAGCAAAGCAGTTTTGAGATGCTGACGTGTGCCCGCGTAACTGCTATCCAACGCAGCCTGCCATTTCCGCGCCTCACCTCAGCCACGGACTGGCACGGGATTCTCTGACTGATCACCCCCCGTAACACAGGGCATGTTACAGAACACGTAATTTGTAACAAAGTCATGGGCAATCAGGAATTACTGCTGTTCCTAAAACATGCCACATCACCACCACCACCTAAGTGTCTTAATTTGAGAACAGCTGGGAGCTTCTGTCAGCTCACACACAGAAATGTGCTCTTCTTGCATTTTTTTTTTCACATTTTAGAAAAAATACATTTGACTTAACACTACTTTCTTGCTCATCTCTTACGGGACTGGAAAGGATACCAATCAACTTTTGGAGCTGCAAAAATTTAAGTATTTACAATTTCTTAAATGCTTTCACACAGAATTAGGTTGAAATACTTGTTACTTTTGTTTTTCACTCCAATAATCCTGTCATTCATCCAGTTCTTAGCAAACACATTGTGCATCCATCCCCACTCCTGAGGCACCATCAGCTACTGGACCTCTTGCTTCTGCCTTGCTCTTCTCATCACTGGTCTATGTCCCAGATCTCTAGCATTTATTTTACTGCCAGTTAAAATACAGATCTGTAGTCAGTCTTCTGGTTTCAAGAACAGCATATTCTGGAAGGAATTTTAGCTGTAATTGCTGTTTTATTTTCCCATGCTTCTTACATGTTCTTACACGTTAGAAGTTAAACTTCTCCTTTTTAATTAAACAGCTTTCTACCAGTCAGAATTGAATCAACTGCAAGTTACTGTATTGGACATTTTTAGTTATGGCTTCTCAAGATAAGCTGTTTTCGTCCTTCAGCCCTGAGGAGATTCATAATATACTCTGCAAAATGTCAGAATTACTTTGAAAGTGACGGAAGTCCAGGAGCAGAGACCACGGAAGCCCAGCCATCCCCGCACTTAGCAACAGCTGCCCGCTGTTCCCCGTAGATAACATCAATTGTTACCACGCAAAGAAAAAGAATGCATCCACCTGCACTACTATACCCTCCGTCTCCAATTCTTAGGGGCACTCCAGGGCTTATCCATTGCCTTTGAACACACAAGTAGTATCACTCCTATTCATCTCAGCACTTGAGATCAGAGCGAAAGTTAACCCTTTATTACCTGCTTTACCGTACCACCTAAGAACTGGGTCCATGGCTGGAGTTACATTGTGCTAAGTGCTGTCAAACGGGACAAAAAAGTCATTCATGACCCACAGAATAACCATGTTTTAAAAGTGATACTTACTTTAACACACCAGTAAAACTACTATGAATTGAGAGTCCCTTTTCTTAGCAAGAATTCAACCCTATTATTCACACCCAAGCCTAAGCTCGCCTTACTCATTAGTTCAAGACAGTTTAAATGGCTGTTGTGCTGCTACCTGACATATTTTACCTCAAGCCTTTCTAAAAGCATCTTATTAGAGAACAAACCATGGAACAAGAAAATGTGTTGAATAAACTGCCAAGTACCTTATAAGAGGCTTAAAGATATTCCACAGAATTTTTATGAAGTTGGTTGGATGTACAACATAGAGTGCTTTAAGGTTTTTCTTATACCTAAGAAAAGAAAATGAAACTGTTAGAAGATTTTTTTAATATCACAGGCAGTAGAACTGAATAGTTACAACTGAATGGGAAGTATTATTACAGGAACATTATACAGCATTCTTTTCAAATATATTTAAAAAGATCTAATTCAGAAGAAGCTGTATGCAAAATGAAAAAAACCCCAATGGTCAGTTTTGATGCTACAATAGCAGAGTCCTGGCACTAGACCACCAAAAAGTGCTGTGCACATCTCAACTTCAATTTTCAAAGCAGGGTGTGCTGTCCTGGGAAATGCTCAGGCATTTACATCCCAGCCTAATCTAGAAACACCTTGTAATCTTTTTCACAGCATCTTTTGAGATCTGCTTCTTGTTCCAGCTCCAAAATTGAAAAAAATCAGCCATGTGTGACCCATCCCCCCAAAACGCACACGCACATACACCCTCGCTATCAGGAAAGAGCTATTTGTGTATATTTTTGCTTTCAGTCATGTTGTCCTCTTGAGGTCAACTCACAAACAAATAGATCAAGTAACAACTTGCAAACAAGACTGACTTCATCAGGAACCTTCAGCTCCCCCGGTAAGCATGCATTTTCAGAGAACAAACATCAGAACTCTAGTTTACACTGTTAAAATGCTATTTATCTTGGAGCTTTGACCTTGACTCCACCCTAACCAACTAGAATATGAAGCCACGAGCTGCAGCCATCGTTACTCCAAAGGTCAGGCATACAGGAGCACAGCAGTCCCTTCGGGGATTTACATACACCAACCAATGAACACCGCAAGGGTTGTGAGACAGGGACAGTTAAAAACTAATCTTCCCTTTTTCACACACAACACCTACCCTTGAGATGATCAAAGGTTCAAACACAACTGTGAGATAATCGAGAACGATGGCTAATAAGGTGCCACGGCTATTTTGTTAAATAGCGCACAGAAAAGGCAATGGCTCGTGGTTTTGTTCCTAAGGCTTTTAATAACTCTGGATAACCACCGCAGCACTTGGGCCATCCCTTAATATTGTACAGAAGACACAAGAGACCCAACAGCAACCATACCATTACAGGAATTTGCAATGGTGAAATGAACTCAGCGAGCTTTGGGCAGATCAGGAAAGATCTGCTTCCTTCACGGAAGTTACGGACCTTACACAACCAAAAGAGTAACCCAAATCTTTTGGGGACTTACTTCCTGTCAAACTCTTTGTAGGCTGTTTGTAACCACTTCAGAGATGGCTTATTCAGACTCTTCAGGCCATAGTGAAAGTAGACAACCGTATAATCATTCTCTACATACTGGTCCAGAGTATACTTTAAGTACCTGAGGAGAAAGACAACATTTTAGTTTTAAGAGAGTTTACTGGATGAGATTTTTCAAGCAGTAACCGAGAAACAAAATGCGCTATTTTTGCCCAGAATGCTAGTGACTGCAAACTCATGTTTCAGTCAATGTATTTATCCAACAGGTTCATCTTGCTCTAGTGGCAGTGTTGCAAATAATGCCACATCACTGGAAAGCCTGAAATCTGAAAGAATGTATTTAGTTACAAAAACGATGGTGCTCATGCATCTCTAAAAGATTAAGACAATATGGGACTGTGTTTTCAAAGAAATTTTTAAAAAGATGCATCGTAACTGACAGTGACTTCTATTTTGCTTTCTTCTCGTCTTTGTAAATTCCTTACTTCTAGCCAGGCTAACACTGTCATTTTGGCTTTTCAAAATAATAAAGTAAAAATCTTGGGTTTTCCTCTCAGTTTAAAACTTCTCAAATACTTGAAAAATCCATTAACCCTCATTACTGCCAATTACAAGTTGTTACTGTAAACTGTTTTCTTGAATATATTTCCTTTGCCCTTGTTTGTGTTGTGGGGACTGCGTTCATAGACCATTTCCCTTAAAACTGATGCAAAGAACTACACTACTCGTCCCATCTTGAAATAATACCGCACATTTTATAAGCAGATTTCTGTGTGTTCATTCTTTTATGGTGTAGTTTCAGATTCTTTTCTCTTCCTTTTCTCCTACAACTGACAACGCTGCATGGCCTATTACACAGCTCAATGATTCAACTAAAGCAACGATGGAGCAGTACAGTCTGGCCTCATCTCTCGCTGTGTCAGATTTCAACTTTCTCATGTCTTTCCCAACACCATCTTCTCATTCTGCGACAGAGCCCCAGCTATTGCTATGAACTGTATGTTCATTTGATCAAATAGACAGTTCCATGTGCCATTTATTAGCCTGTGGCTATCTGCAAGTATCAAGGCCACTCTATCCACCTTTGCATGGAAAAGCCCATAACTTTACTCTTACATTGTACTCCCACAGCCTCATTTGTATGCTTATTCCCTCAGCATACTGTAAATCTTCGACTGCAAATAGCCTGGGACAAGGACTGCCACTGCAATTAATATAACGCTGTTCTGATCCCTGACTTCAGTATTAATGGTATTTTAATGGAAGAAGTAGCAGCAGCACTCCTTCAAGAGTTGGTTTTTTTTTTTAAAAAAGAGTTTGAAATTAAAATACCTCTAAACAGATATTCTTACATACAGAGTGCTCATGTTTTATTTTACAGCATGTAAGTTCCTTGGCACACTGCATACAGAAAAGCCTGTACTTCTAAAAATAATTGAGATAGTTTTGCGGGCATAAAATCACTAGTATATTTGTACAGTCAATTACCTGTTCCAAGGCTGCAACAGAATTGCAAGAACATTAAAAAAGCTTTACCAACTAAAGTCTTTAAGTGATTTCACCACAAAACACCTAGCAATCTAGGCCTACTCGGCAGTTTTTCCTCAAAACTCAGCATCGGGGTCTAACTACCCAAAGGCAGATCACTTCATGGTTTTATTGCTAGCTTCACATTCAGACACGCACCTTCAGTTCTCTCTTGGCACAGACTTTCCAGCTGAATTTGATGTGGGCTCAGGTACTGTAAAACATGTAAATGGTCAAGTCCAGAAGATTCTGAGGGCTGGAAGTCCTAGTTTCACCACGGCACTTCCTCGCAGAACTGAGGAAGGGTTCTTGGATCTGGTGGCAGTGTGGCTGGTCACACTTCTTTCTTCCTATTCGTCCCTGCAGGCAGCTCCTCCAGGCAGGAGCTGACTGGTGTGGCTCTTCCTCCACACTCCCCCCTATGCTACACAGCAAGCTCCGGCTTATGGCTGTGGAAACACTCTAGGTGTGAAGAGCACACGAATGCAGCAACGTGGTCTCCAACACATCTCTTCAATAACCTGCCTTCTAATCCCTCTCTGTTTCTGAAAAGTGGAGATAACAGCACTTCGGTCCTTGCCAAGGGTGGTGGGTACTGACGGTTGAAAGGTGCTCAAACATTTTGGCAACTGAGGCTGTACAAGAACTCCCAATAGGTTTTAAATGCTTAACAAGGAGAAGACTCCCATGGCAGAAGACATCTCCTTGTAGTGACAAACTAAAGGCAGAAACATGTCCTGGTACCTTGATGCAGCAAGTTTATAAGGAAGAATGTTGTGATTTTACATATTCACCACCTCTTTTAACACAAAAAACCCAAACATTGCAAAGTGAGATACATCTAAAAATGTTAAGCATAATGTACCNTACGCAATAGAGATCTTNTTATAAAAAGAGGAAAATCACTAAGATGGAAATAACTAAACAGCNCTTTTNCTGGGTGATTCAGGAGATAAAGAATAGCAAATTAAGGCAAACACTGCTATTCATGAGAATGTATGTACGGATCACTAAAATACTAGAATTTCTCTTTCATTGGTCCTCATCATAAATTCAGTTTTTTAAATACTATCACAATTTATTAATAAAATGAAGACAAGTTAATTTCAGCACACAGTGAACTGCTTCTTCTAGTCAAGATTCCAGGTGAAGTAACTCTGGCAGTTTCATCCACATCTCATTCACTTAATATTAACATTAGTAGGTCGTGCATCCTTTTTCATTTCATTCCTTGCCTCCTGCTTCTCCTTCCTGAAAGCTCATTCACCTGGAAACAAGCTAATAGAAGTCCACATATAAAATGAAAAGTAGTCCACGCAGGAGATTAAGAGAAACTTACTCCAGCAATCTGGTGTGATTGAGCTGATGGGAGGGGGGCATACGGCAGCAACTGAACGTAATCACCTTCCTTCCAGAATTGTCATCACCTAGTGAACAAGACAGATAGTCAAGACATTACTCACTCCTGCAACGGGACTGCAGTGATCGAAAGGAATGGCTTGTATCTTCCGACGTCTGGGACTACCTCTATCTCCCATCATTACACAAAGCATATTGCGAAGCTTCACTGTCAAATCACGTCGCCCACAGAAATGAAACGAGGCAGCTGCTGGGCAAATGAGGAAGGTAAGCTGAGAAAGGCATAATCAAAGGTGGGTGGGGGTGCTCAGCTGCTGACAGGGAAGACTTCAGTCCTGCAGTATTCAGTCATGGAAGAAAACAGGCCTGCTTTCCCTAGTAGTCTGGGTAGCGACCTGTTTTCAAACTCTTCATGCCTTCTCTCTGCAATTTATCAGAATATCTCTCTGCCTACAAGCACTGGGCATCTGCTTTGTCACACATCTAAGTAAGATTTTTTTAACTTAAGCTGTTTTAGATACTCTTTTCCAGAAGCACTGCTATGTTAGGATCACATTTCAAACACAAGCAAGGCATACAAGCGTGCTTTTCGTAACCTGGAGCTCCCTGTGCCCACCTCTTAGTTCCTCTGACAAAGCATAGATTACTGCACTCCAGTTCATTCACTCTTTGCCTCCTGACAGCTTCACCCACGCTGTCTGTATAGATAAGGCTGGTGTTCATGCCATGCCCACCCACACCCAAGTGCCATGATCTGGAAAGCCAGGTGCAGAGGTTAACTCCTGCGTACACTGAAGGTAGCTTGGCGCGGAAGACTGAGGCGGTAAGACTTTAACACG
>Ga0065711_1051417_pt1 | contig 10389 bp, 4 predicted proteins | sample Hoacrofraction12_FD_59098 | JGI IMG/M metagenome (GOLD analysis project Ga0065711, IMG submission 59098) | Hoatzin crop microbial communities from Cojedes, Venezuela - Epithelial fraction 12 v2 (version 2) | ecosystem: Host-associated > Birds > Digestive system > Esophagus > Crop | place...
GTGACGGAGCACTGGAACAGGCTGCCCAGGGAGGTTGTGGAGTCTCCTTCTCTGGAGATATTCAAGACCCGCCTGGACAAGTTCTTGTGCAGCCTGCTGTAGGTGACCCTGCTTCGGCAGGAGGGTTGGACTAGATGACCCACAGAGGTCTCTTCCAAACCCTAACATTCTATGATCTGTGATTCTGTGATCTGCTAGGAAGGGGAATCCTTACATAGATTCCTACATCTGCATGTCTGTGACTAGAGTTACTGCAGTATATGGACATCTCTTAAGCTCACTGACCAAGTAATTCCACTGAAATGAATGGACATTGAACTGTATAGACCTATTAGCATATGAACACATGCACACAAAACTAGGTTTCCATGAGGAATGGTGGAGGCCAGAATCTAGCTAATATTGATGTTCATCTTGGTCATCTGGTTAAAGCGATTATCAGACAATTACTTGGGAAAGCAATGGGCTGAACCTAATATTTCATTAGATCACTCCATAAACCATGACAAGTTAAAGCTAATTATTTAAAAATAATCTGTTATTAATTTTGCTCACAAAACTGCAGATGGGTTATAAAATAGTAGTAATAAAAACTCCATACATATTTATTAATTTTAGAAGTCACAGACCAACTATTATATTGCTGAAAATAAATCATTCATATTAACTTCTAAAGGAAGTATGTGCCAATAGCTGCATCCTTCAGTGCATAAGTCCATCTTTCTTAACTCAGACACTGGCATTCGAACAAAGGAGAATGATTTTCAAGATGCTAAGTTTCTTTAAATTATGAGTTTAATCTTCGTTCTAGCCAATCACGCTTGAAATGTTTAAATTTAGCAGACAAAACAAGTCTGAAAACTATTATTTTCTTACTCAGCAAAAAGAGTTTTCAAACTCTAGAATCAAAATTTCAATGATATGGCTTCAGAGCCAATAAAAAATAACAGATTTAAAGCCTGATGTTTCCATTAAAAATTTAAACATATATCTTGTTTACTGTCTTCTACAAACACTGTGTTGACCTTACAATGCACTTTGGGGTTCCTTTTCACCAGATAAAAATATAAATACGTATGTTGTTCATAGCCTTGTTGTTATGTAATATTAAAAATATGTATTCCCACAACAGACACTTGTACTGTACATAATATATTGTCCTTTGGCAGTTGAACAGTTACAGCTCCGTTAATTCATTTTCTGTGTTCATACAAGAATTGCACCCTTTCGTTTGTATGTTAAAGCTATCAACTTTATGACAGCCCCACAATTTTTTTGAAACTATAGCCTAAACTTTGAACTTTTTAATATCAATTTTTGGTTTACTTCAAATCTGTGAAATAGGTTTACTATTTTTTAACATGTTGCCGCTTTTACTGTCCCAAAAGCCCGGATCAAAAGACACATTATTTTTGACTGAACAAATTGTGCTTTAGGCAGCAAATCAACAGCATTGTAATATAAAAACACAGACAGGAGTTTTGGCTTTCAGTTGTCCTATGAGACAGGTGGTTTACCCTATTCAGTTTGTCAGAGTTGATTACAAGACAGGAGCTTTTCCACTTTTTACGCTTGGATGAAGATTTTTCAGGTGACAATACCCAAGGTTAATCTCTTAATGGACAGTAGACAAGATTTCACCTACAGTGTCACTTAACTTAGAAGAGTCCACCATTAAATATTTAGAAATGTCAATCAAACACTATTTAAATTCTAGTTAAATGCATCTTTTTGATTCTGCTTTACTTACTTAATTAGCTACAGAAATATCAAGTAATCTGGAAAGTTCCTGGGGACACTATGGAAGACAAAATAAAACACAACCCCAACAATATGGGTTTTTTTTCAGATATGGAGGGTGTGTGGTTATTTACATTATGTTTGTGTAAAGTAAGTTTTCACACCAGCCACATACTCTTAAGTGCTATTTAAAGCTTTATGTAGTTACAGCGCTTCTCCATCGAGAACTACAGCTCAAAAACCACAGTATGTTGAAGAAGCTTTAAGAGTTCACACAGGGAGCTTAACTGTTTCACTATTTCTGAAAAATAAGTTACTTAAAGTACCATGGCAATGACCTTCATGAACCAAGAAACCTTCTTCCGAGCTCCTCCCAACCCCAAAGACCTTCCCTCAGATTTTAGCTGCTTCCTTGAAGCTCCCTCCTTGTCCTCCTCTCAGTCTCCTGCCCTACAACAGCACCCACTGTTCACAAGCCTTGAACTTACTTTTATAGGGCCATCCAAAGCTGAAACCTCTCTCGTTGTGCCTGTCTTACAGCTGTAGTTTTTATTATTTATTTTTCATTATTTTAAGATGCTTTATGTTTTAATTTACTGATTTCAGCAATATTTTTCAAGAACATGTTCTTGAAGCCCTCCTGTAAAATCACAGGTGACCTTACACTTCCTTCATGATTCATGTTAAAAGCAAATGGCAACAGCTAATCAAGGAAATTCAGCTTTGCTATCTTAAAGTCATGTTTCTCTCCTTGGGACCCAATTCAAAATATGTATACATCTTAATTGCACTAACTCCAGTGAATCCCACACAATTCAGAATTAGGGCTAATGTACAAGTGCTACCTATGAATACAGAAAACCTCATCACTGGCTATTACATATATAAGTCCCTCCAAATTTTGTCTGGTGTTTAAATAAATTAAAAAAAAAAAAAGCTGAAAATGAAGCAAGATAGACTTCTGAATCCTTGATTTACAGAACAGTTCACATATTCCACCTTAATATAAACAGGTGCCTTCCCCATGGTTTCTGACTCCCATATATGGAGCATTTTAAGGGTGCATTGAATTCTCTACCACGTCAATGGAAGTTCTGCATGCAAATAAAATATCAGAGACATCCACAGGCTGGAGGACAAAATTTTGTCATGTGGATATAGATGTTCCTGCAACGGTATATTCCAAAAGTGGAATGCACTTCTTGTGTACTTTCCTTTCACAGTCGCTCAGTACTGAAATAAATAAAAAAATACCTACAGAAACAAAAAGAGTATGGAGATTATTAATTTGTCTGATTTATTTCACAGTTTCCCTCCATTTCTTTTATTTCATTAATTCAGTGTTAAGATCCAAATTGTAACAAGGCATGCAGGTAGCTAGGCAATTTAAACGTTCTAAGCTTTCAAGTAACTCATGTTTATTTCAAGCATTATTTTATGTGAATAAACGGGCAAAAAAATAGTTATACTACATTCTTGAAAAAAATTAGATTTCAGAATTTTTTTTTGTCATATTTCATGACCTGCAGTAAGTAAAGAAAGATGCAGAGAAGGATGGAGTTTACTTAGATGTCAAAATTGCTCCTAAATTTTAGGTGTTATGTAAGAGTTGTTTCCTAAATTTATGCTGGCACGATCTCTTTCTGATTCCTTGACTAATCAGAGAATTTAAGCACTTGCTTTACAAGGAATGTTTCACCAGCTAGGGGAAGCTAAATAAGGATGGACTGAATCTTCCAGTTATTTACTGTAAGTATTTCAGGCTCTTTGGTGTCATATAATTTTTTTTACATTGTCCAAACATTGCTTATTTCTTCAGAAAATGCAATTCTAGTCAGCCCTTCTATTGCAGCTAGCACACAGATAGGCTTATAATCTAAATATAAGACATCAAGATAGAAAAAAGAAACACAGACTGTGAAAAAAAAAAGTTACATAACCCACACATACCTAGCACAGCTTTTTTTTTTTTTTTCCTCAGGCCTCAAGCTACCTTTGCTTTTAATAGTGGATGTGCAGCAACAAAGGACTTTATTTTCTTTTCTGCTTTGAATTTTGCTTTTTAAACATCCTCCTCTACTTCCCGGAATACTTAAAGCCTTCTAACTGCTGGCTGGATGAAAAACACACTTCTTCCTTTGTTAGTGCCATTCTGGAGTCCAAGAGTTGGTTTCCATGACTTCAGCACTTCTCTCATTCCTATATTCCTGTTACAGCTAGTAATAAAATTTGCACTGATTTCAGAGATAGATTTCAACCAAAACTGTATACTTTTGCAAATGCCACTCTGGCTGCTTGAAGACATTAATCAGAATTTACAAAGTCTCATTAGAGATGTGGGGATTCTGCTCTGTAATTGGCAGGTTAGGCTGGTTGCTGACTAATGATTGGATATCCAACAGGATATACAAGGCAGAGAAGTTGGATAATTCTTTCAAAACCAAACTATTTTTCAGTTAAGAGTTTTTCTTTACATTTCTCAAGTGCAAATGTAGTAAAATGTAATGTACAAATCAATAAAAAAACACTGCCTTTGCAGAGGGTAAGTAAAAATACCAGCATATTTGAAATTTTGTTTTACTGATGTTTTTGAGAATTTGTACTGCAAGAATCATTCCAATGTAGTATTAATTCACTGGGCTTTGTATAGGAATGCAAGAAATTTACCTAAAATATATAATGATTCAACTTTGATCATACTACTCCAATTATATTGTACAGACCAGAAAAGACATAGTAGCAGTTTCAAGTAGGGTATGGTTGAGCGTTGGAGGTGTTCTGGGCAAACCCGTAAGAATAAAACAGAAAGCTTTAGGGAGCAACAGTGCACACTGCCAGGCAAGCAGTAGAGTAATACGAGAGTAGAAATAAAAGTTATAAAACTAAAAGCCTGAAGTAGTTAAACCCAAGCTGATTACTTGCCTTATCTCAAGGTCATCTATCCCTGTCTGTCTCCATGAGATTATTATCGACTTTTCAAAAGCCATGATCTTGAACTGTTCTCAGCACAACTTAATACTGTACATGCTTCTGGGAAAGCTTAGCTTTCTAGTCTGACTGCAGTTATGCTTTATACAGTGCTAGTCTTCTAACTTCAGACAGGAGGTTCATGGACTGCTTCAGTTTTAAGGGTAACATGTGAAGCATTTTTATCTAAAATGAATGGAAAAAAACATTCTGGACTCAACAATTCTGTTTGGATCCAGACAGCTTCGCTAGTTCTGTGAATTCCCAGGCCAGTACTTCCACAGTTCTCTTTTCCTCAGGAAAGTATTAACTGCTGCAGAGTAAGGTGTTTCATGTGACAGGAGACATGCATATGGAACAGCAGGTCACATGAATGTCACTGACTGTTATTCTAGGCACTCAATAACTTACATGCTGCTTTCAGTACATTTCAGAAGGGAATGAAAACACTTCTAAAATTAAAAGCAGTGCTCATTCTTAGGATAAATAGAGCTGTTTTATAGAGAAAAAGAATTTGTTGGAAAAGATACCATTTTTCTAGTGCTTACAGGTTTTTTCTTGATTGCCTACCATAATAGAATACGGATACTTCGCACTTCTTTCTTCCATACAGTTAGACTACTGACTAATGTCCAAGCAGGAGTGCATTTTGAATGGCTTGCTCATTTAGAACTCTTATTCAGATACCTGAATATTATTTTATCTTGAAATATGTCAGTCATGGGGACCTTCACATAAGGCTAAGCCTGTGGGTCGGTCTTTCCCTACATGGAAAACTGTAGGTGTAGATAAGGCTTTGCACATATTTATTCTACAAATATTTGTGAACAGATGGTAAACTGTTGGCATCGGTAGAGATCTGGACAGACATTAATGACAAGGATAATAAAGCAGTTTTCTAGAGAAAATTCAAGCCCTTAGCACTAGAAAAGGTCCAACATTCTTGAGTGTGACTAACCAATATGGCAGAGGAAGTCTACTTTTCTCTAGAAGAAGGCAGCATAGCCTATTTTTACTTTACAGAGATCTTACTTTCCCAAAAAAAGCAACATCTATTTCTTCTTTCCTCACCCTGTTAAAGAAGATGAGACACCTTCCCATTCTGTGCACCAGAGAGTGGATCTGCTTCAATGGCACGGCAAGCACCTCGCTGAGCTGATCTTAAAGGGTTGTGTTATGGCTCTTCTGATTCTGAAATCCATTCAGTTTGCTAATGCCAAACATTTGATTGGCATTCTCCCCATCATACTGAGGAAGTAACTTTCTGGCAGATACCCTCTATATATATTAAACAACAGGCACTATAACACAACAGTCTCCTTAAGTCTTAACATTGTGAGAAATTGCAGAGTTAATTGCCCTATCCATCTATTTTTCATGCTTTGCTTTTTAAATGTCTAGACAGTGATACATTATGTCATGATTATATGCATGAACAATCATAAGCTGTCAATGCATTCACCCTACACAGATCTTCCAAATGGAAAAATACTCTCAAAAGATATCAGCATCACAAAACAGCCAAAACTCACAACAAAAAACATTATTTTAGAGAAGAAATGGACAAGAGAAACACAGAACTAAAAGGCTGCAGCTTTCTTGCTAAAGTTAAAAATAATTTTATATCATAAATTTATCATTCAATTATACATTTAATACTTGTACAGGCCACAGGAGTTTTAAATATAGTTTTGGTAAAGGGCACTGGGACTTTAAAAGAAATGCAAAAATGGAAACAGAAACAACATAAAATTGGGATATGTTGTTTTACAAGTCTTCACAGAACAACATTTCCATTTTTGTTGTTAAGGCTCTTCTTGTCTCTTAAGAAGACGACTGAAATAAGAACAACTTATCAATAGGAAACAGAAATGATTCATAACAATGGCAGCTGACAGCAGCAGCAAACAATTCAAGCAGTGAAAAGTAAAAAGTGAGGAACGTGTCATGGCATTTACTGGAGCGCATCTGTGGTGGGTTGACCCTGCCTGGATGCCAGGTGCCCACCAAGGCCGCTATATCACTCCCCCTCCTCAGCTAGACAGGGGAGAGAAAATACAACGAAAGGCTCCTGGGTCAAGAGAAGGACGAGGAGAGATCATTCCCTAATTACCGTCACAGGCAAAACAGACTCTGCTTGGGAAAATTAGTTTAATTTGTTACCAATCAAACCAGAGTAGGATTATGAGAAATAAAACCAAATCTTCAAAACACCTTCCCCTCCCTTCTTCCTGTGCTCAACTTCATTCCCGTTTCTCTACCTCCTCCCCTGGAGTGGCACAGGGGGACAGGGAAAGGGGGTTGTGGTCAGTCCATCACACATTCTCTTCCTCCTCACTCTTCCCCTGCTTCCAGCATGGGGTCCCACCCACGGGAGACAGTCCTCCATGAACTTTTCCAATGTGAATCCTTCCCGCAAGCTGTAGTTCTTCACAAACTGCTCCAGCATGGGTCCCCCATGGGGTCACAAGCCCTGCCAGCAAACCTGCTCCAGCATAGGCTCCTCTCTTCATGGGTCTGCAGGTCCCGCCAGAAGCCTGCTCCAGCGCGGGCTCCCCACAGTGTCACAGCCTCCTTCAGGCCTCCACCTGCTTTGGTGTGGGGTCCCTTTCACAGGTTACAGGTGGATATCTGCTCCACCATGGACCTCCATGGGCTGCAGTGGGACAGCCTGCCTCACCATGGTCTTCACCATGGGCTGCAGGGGAATCTCTGCCCTGGCACCTGGAGCACCTTCTCCCCCTCCTTCTTCACTGACCTTGGTGTCTGCAGGGTTGCTTCTCCCACATATTCTCACTCCTCTCTCCTGTTGTACAGGTTTTTTCCCCATCTTAAACATGTTATACCAGAGGCACTACCACTGTTGCTGATGGGCTCGGCCTTGACCAGCAGTGGGTCTGTCTTGGAGGTGGCTGGCACTGGCTCTACCAGATACAGGGGAAGCTTCTCACAGCTTCTCACAGAAGCCACCCCTATAGTCCCCCCACTACCAAAACCTTGCCACACAAACCCAATATGGTATTATATTGCTTGGCTATAACAGAGGACATTTTTTGGCAGAGAGACTGCAAGAGGGTTTAGTCCAATTCTGCAAGCCATTTGTGAACAATTTTCCTTTGATACCGTTTCTATTGACTTTTCTTGACTTGGAATACAAAGCACTACTTTCTGCTAATATTACTTTCATTTGTCCACTTAATATTACTTAGTGATCGCAAGAGAAGATCTTGCTTGTGCAGTCAGTCTTAAGCACAATTTAAAAAAGAAAAGCACTGCAGAAATCTAAATACTAATAACCAAGTAAAGCTGTTTTGATTTTGCAAAGAGCAATAAGCTGAGGTTTGCACCATTTGATTCCTAACAATGGTGGCAGTATCTTGTCAAGATACTTAAGCTCTAGTAAATTTTCAAGTTGGTAAGTCCAATAAAATAAGCATCATACACAAGCTACAGTATACTTGCATATAGCTTCTCGGAATATTTTATGATCTGGAGAATCCATTATGAGTAAGTGTCTTTGAGCATAAGGTTACATTTAGCTGAATATGTGCATGAAACTGATGTGCATCTGTTTTCAGCTTGAACTAGTTGTACTTTACAGAAGTTAATTAACTTTTCTTTTACACTAGGCACTAGAAGTTCCACTTCTATCACCACTGAGCATCAATTCAGATACACAGCTCATAAGTTCTCAATGCATTCACCCTACCCATTCCACATTATGAAACATAGCAGCTGCTTTCTTTCCCCTGCTTGTTCTGACAGAAGGACATTCCTTTTCAATTTTCACCAGTGGCTTCATGTTGGAAAGATGAGAGTTTAACTGTAGTACTTTTGTCAGTCCTTTTCTTTACAAAAGACTCCTATAAATCTGACCCCAGAGAGATTCACAGCAAACACAAACCTCATGTGGCTAAACAAGGCATTTTTGCATTACCAAGGAATGTTTAATTTTCATAATTCAACAACTCGAGTGTCATCTCAAGCCTCAGCCATCAGCCTTCCATCACTGATTCACATTCTCTAACCGCAGTTAACTTTAAATTTGCGTTCCCCATGCCCCCATTTAGAAATATGCAACCTTTCAGGAGGCTGCTGAATGTCACGCTCATACTAATCATTAGTGCAGTCAGTCCATTAGCAGAAAAGGAAATGCTGTTGGGTTCTTTGAACGTGCTCCTGCCCAGCTCATGAAGGGATGTTCATGACTGCTACTTCTACTCCTCCACGCAAAATTACTATTATGGGGCTATTATGACTATTGTATGGGCTTTTTCAAAGAAGATAAGATGTTGTGATAAGAGGTAAAAATAAATCATATTATTTCCATCCTTACAGTGTGGCTTAATCCAAAAGACACTTCAACAAGTTAATATTTGGTGAAGAAGGGGATAAAAGCTAGTCTTTTAAACAGCTAGTTGCAGTTCCAAGAGAGTCCTAACAGTTGAGTTGTGACTACTTTTACATTCATGAAGAGCATTTTCTCCTCTAAAAATCCAAATGCCACCAGAACTATTTGTCCCTGCTGAACAGCTATTTGAGCCATTTGAGTCAGACTAGCTCCAGAAATATGTTTTAAGTGCCCAACTCACATAACTTGGAAGAAAACGGATTTTGGGAAAACGCTGTAAGCATTTTTTTAGGACCACAAAAAAATATTAGTAACAAAAAATGTAAGTCCTGGAATGTAAAAAGAGGGGAGGGGAGGGTGGCAATGGACTGTAATTTAAAGTTAAGGAAAGGCTTTAAGAGGTTTATTATTAAAGATTTAGCTGCCATGGACAGAGATATCACTGTGGTCTGCACATCACATTCTAAATTTTTACTTGGCTGTTTAGTTCAAATCAAGAGTATTTTCAACTGTAACTATTTCCTTGTCCTTTCATGACTTTGCTGCTGATATTCATCATTTGTTCAGATCAGGAAGTCTGACCAGGTGATGGCAAGAATAGCAGTATAAAAGTTGATTGTACAGAGAGCATAGAAATTAGAGGGAGAATAGAATATGAAAAACTTTGGGGAGTTTGCCACGAACCATGTGATATATATCTCTAGAAAGCAGCACCAGACATACACAACATTTGGAATATCTCATGCTTCTACTGCAAGAAACACAATGCAGATGTTTCTTATTCTATGAAAGTATATGAATGAGATATTGAAAACCACGATACTCCCAGATCAGTCTTAGGAAGACAGTAACAGCTTTTTGTGTCATTAGAGAAGTAGATTATTTAATTGCAGACCTACAAGCCCAAACCCTCCCTCCTTATATTTCTGAATATCCATACTTATATGTATAAGGAATTAATGAAATTAAATATAGATATTTGCCAGTCATCAAAGAGAAAGATATCCAGAACAATGGAGGCCCAAAGACATTACATTGAGTGTAAAACTGATCATTGCCTTTTTGAAGAGTTCTGATAAATAGTTAGAAATACAGGAGGAAAGTTTGGCTGGAACTGGGGTTATCAGAAACATCAATCATCCACAAAAAGCAATGAGAAAGTCAGCAAAAAATACAAGTATTACAGAATCACAGAATGGCAGTGGTTGGAAGAGACCTCTGCGGATCATCTAGTCCAACCCCCTGCTGAAGCAGGGTCACCTACAGCAGGCTGCACAGGACCTTGTCCAGGCGGGTCTTGAATATCTCCAGAGAAGGAGACTCCACAACCT
>Ga0065711_1051418_pt1 | contig 10389 bp, 9 predicted proteins | sample Hoacrofraction12_FD_59098 | JGI IMG/M metagenome (GOLD analysis project Ga0065711, IMG submission 59098) | Hoatzin crop microbial communities from Cojedes, Venezuela - Epithelial fraction 12 v2 (version 2) | ecosystem: Host-associated > Birds > Digestive system > Esophagus > Crop | place...
ACCTAAGTTCCAAAAAAAAAAAAAAAACAAACAACAGACAGAACACTCAGCTCACAATGGCGACAACGGTCTCCAAGCCCACAGGATTATCTAGGGTTTGACTGAGAGAGCAGGGAAGAGTCAGAGCAACCAGAAGACAAGCGTGATGTCTGCAGGTTCGATCAAGGAGGTCAGATTTTTATTCTCAGCTCAGTCACTGACTCACTGAGCGCTCTCACATCTTCCTGCTTCTGTTATCTACATCTTCCTATCGCTCCAACACTCGCAATCTCTATTTGCTCTTCCAACATTTAATGGATTTGGAAATAACTACAGAGGAGCAAAGACGCTAAGACGACCTTCATCAAGCCTAGTCTCCTACACACCTCTGGGGAATTACATGTGTCAGGTCCAGCTCCGCACCATCCCTCGGAGAAGCCGGGCTCTGTCGGCCGGGGAAAGCCGGGATGCAGAGCCAGCCCTGCCAGCCGCTGTCCTGTGTGACTCACTGATGCGACACCCGGGAAACCCGCGGGAAAGCTGGGAGCTGGACATAGGCTTCCCCAGCCACCAGGAAAGTACATGAGTCACAAAACCAGTTCTTCTCTCCATTCTGCCCTAGATTCCACATGGGAAATGGAGGATTACTTCATTACACTCTCCTTCATAACTCCCTGCAACCTTTGAAGATAGAAGCTACTCTATGAACTGCACTCTAGTGTGGGTGGGGTTTTTTTTCCCCACAGAACATCGGACAGCAGTCAAAGCAGGAGCAGACTCTGAAGACTATTCTTGATAGCAAGAGACAGTTAAAAATCCTATTGAGGATGGAAACACCTTTTTTTACAATCTGACATCATCTGACAGAACCTGCAAGGCAGCTCAAGTCTGGGTCTTTCTTTCTTGGCAGAAATCAGTTTTTCAGATCCCACATCTATAAGCCTTACCAGCTACAAATGTTTCTTTTGAGGATGGAAGAAGCATAAAGGACATGGGAAGCAGCTCCCCTCCCTCCCTGACACATGGCGTGCATGCATGCTCTAGAAACTAATCATGAACTCTGGCTGCTCCTCCCATGAGGATTTTCCTTTCCATAAAACATGATTTTGTTCAGCTTGTGAGTCTGCACTTTGTGTATCAAATACTGGAACACCACCACCCACCCACCCACTCCCCGCAAAAAAACCCCACCACAAAATAAACCCCACACCTGACCTGCAATGGAAGTTTCTGACGTGGACAAAAGAGAAAAGTACAAGAGCGTAAGAGCTGGTCTCTAAGCCGGCATGAGTAACCTGCCCGAAGCACAGCTGATAATCTTCCAGGTTAGAATAAAACGAGCCCAGGTCACTAAGCTGCTACGCTGCTAAAATAGCTCCCCGGAGCTTGCGTGTTAAGCTGGCTCTGCTGCTGCTCCGCAGACCTGCCTTCCCAGACAGCACCAGCCACGCACCCGGCTCGGGGTACGCTGCAGAGAACCGACGGACTGGGAACTGCTGTGCAAATACATCTCCCTGGCTTGCTAAAGGGGAAACCATTAAAACAGCAGGATGGAAACCACAAAGTCAATCAGGGAACTGAACGCAGGACGCAAGAAAATTGTTGTAGGAGGCAGTCCTGTGGAGCTCACAAGCATCCTATGTGAACGATGTCTTTTTCCCAGCGTTAGCATCAGTCAGAAACACCTCACTGTGACAAAACTGTCCAAGTCATACTGAATACAACAAAACTCAGACTGTGAATCCATTACTGCTGTCTGCTGGAAAGCCTCGTGTGTGATCACCGTCAGACAGCGAGATCTGCAAAAAAACCTCGCCACTTCAGTACCAAAGCACCATTTATGGAAAACCCCATCTTCAACACTTCTGCTTTTAAGTCTTCTCGTCATTGTCAAAAAAAGAAGATTCAAGGTATCCAAGTTGCCTCAGCATTTCTGAAAGCTCTATCCACTGAACCTTCCATGAGCTGGAGGATCCCTGAAAGCCAGGCACGCTATCTGCAACTCTCCAGTAAACAGTTCCTGCAAGCACTGTACTGGAGGGTTGTCACAGGCTCACCTGGGCGCCGTTTGGTGCAGTCAAAGGTTCATTGTCTCATGACCATGCACAGTGCTCAACAGGAGGCAGGCACCCGGAAGACATGATACCCATTTTTTTCTGAAATATTTTTCCTCTGCTCTCCAGAAGGCAGATCCCTTACGTTCAAATGGGAAAAGAAAAAGAGTCTTACTCATCCTGCAAACTGCTGAGAAAGCATATCTATCATGATCATAACAGTCAGCACTTACATAGCACTTTTCATCCTTAAAGCGCTCTGCAAACTCTAATCAGATTAACCTTTTCCAATTAAAGTTACAGTGAGAGCTTTGGAAGATCCATCCTGACACAGAAGGGCTCACCTTCCAGCTTGTTAGGAGCTAAACCTCCTCTTGTTCAGCCAAAACAGGTCTTACCAGGAATTTATCTGGCCAACCCGTAGCTAAGCAGACTGCCTGTGCGCTCTTCAGTATATAGCTGCATCTCTGGATTTCAGCAAGATTTTTTACACAAATTGCAGAAATAAGAGAAGTCAGGCAGTCTTCACCTGTGTTCTGCCCCAGTTTTCCATTTGCACCAGAATTTTGCCAAAATAGAATTAGCTGTTCATTAGATAGCATTGTTTTCCCTTCCAAGGTGAGGGACACTTTGAGGATTGAACTCTTCTGTTTGCAACACGGCAGAAACAAGATGCAAAACCAAGCAGAATACTTCCTTATTTTCTGCTGATTAGATGTAACTAAAAGTAACATTTCCCAGCCTTCATGAACTAACTAAGTGCCCACCTTTACAGTCACAAGACAACAGAACCATATCCGAATTCCAAGCCCCTGATTCAGTAGTTGATATGCTATATCCCAGCCGTAACAGATCTCGCAGCCTGGAATTTATGAGCCATGTATCTTGTCCTCCAAGTGCAAGGAAGCAGGAGACTAAGTGTGCTCTTTCTGGGGCCAAACACAATTGGATTCCAAGGCAAAGCACCAAGCCCTGTCTGAAAGAACAGATTACACTGGACAGACCAGCTGGAGGAAAGCAGGAGGAAGGACTGGCAATCACTACCCAAACTCCTGAACAAGAAAACAGACTGTGTCTAAACCTTAGATTTCATTGATTTGCAATTAAATGGTGCAATCCCTTCTCTCTCTCTCTCCTTTTCTTCGGCACGGATAGGTAAATATACCAGCCACCGTTACTACCTCCCTCCCATACCGTCACGACAAACATTTATCTTCTGATCAGCTGCCCAGCACTGCAGTACAACAGCTGGAGAAAGCAGTCCATAGGCATCCTCAAAGCCAAATCGAGACACAGATGATACCCAACCAGAATAATACAAAAGCAATCCCTTAATTTGTTTTTTGCTGACCCCTCCATCCAGGCCTCCTAAGCACCAATGCTCTAGAACAACGAGTAAAACCAGAAATACTACAACTGCATTTATCTAACAGAGAAATGAACACACACGCGCACACAAATTACCTGCTGCAGGCAGCTTTCTGCAAATGCATTTAATAAGCATTCATTTATTTGACCTCATAACACATTTAACGTCAGCAAAAATATTTGACCTTTTAGAAGTGGACAAAAAAAATATTCAAGTGAGATGGTATCAGAGCATAGATTAAGATTAATTACAATTCCTGTTCTCTGTACTGTGCTGAGAAGACAAAACAAATTGATCTCTCTGCTTAAGGCAGGCGAAATACAGATTTGCGAACTATGATCTTGGTGGGAAACCCTGGTAAGAAACTGCCTTGAAAAAAACTTCAAGTAAGCTCACCTATGACAGCCATAAGTTACAAAAGCTGACAGTCTGACTGCCTGTGTGCACTATCTGCCAAGCGCTCTGTCCCCATCACAGTAAGGGAGAGGAGGGGAAAAGCAATAGGAAATGCATTCCTACATCCTATGAGCACACCTAACAGCTTGTAAGGATCCATTTCTGTCTTGGATGTCACATCGAAATGCATCAAACAGGATCCATGGCTCTCAGCAATGCAAAAACCAACGTCCTGTATTTTCTTCTGTCCTAGCAGCAAGCACATTTGGATTAAAATGCATGTAACAGCTAACGGTGCATCCATTCTACTGTAGAACAAAGGCATGAGGATGATTTTAGGCTGTGCCTCTGGTTTTTCAGAATGACAAGTTAATATTCATCAACATCACTGAGAGCAGGCATGAGTGGAGCCATTCCATTCACTATAAAAAAAAAGAAAAGAGATGCTTTGATTGCTTTATCATCATGCCCAATACTGTTAGAGATGAGTATCTATCACCAGCAACACAATTCGGTGTTTTTGTTTTATCATTCTTCAAGAGAAATTTATCTCTGGAATGAACTCACTCAAGTCCATGGAATAGAAATCTGTGCATATTAATTAGCTCACGACAAGTCAGAAAACTGGCTTAGACAAAAGGAAAAAATTCTAGGGAAAAAGTTTTATCAACATCTTTTATCGTGGTTATCGGCGAGAGAATCAGCTGAATGCGCTACCTGCACGCAGTGTGTATGTTAGGGCTGCCCTGCTTAATCCTGTGAAGTTTTAAGCAGATGCCACCTTCATGAAGGAAAAATCATGACACGTTTTGCCATTCAAACAACTTTTTGGTTTGGTATTCACCCTCCACCTGTCCAACCGCCACTTTGCACATGAAGCTGACAGCAATTCAGGAAACACAAAAAAGGAGAAATGCTAAGTCTGTGCCAAACACTTGCTAGACGAGGCTAGTGCTTGTACAAGTCCATATGCCACAGCGGCACAGAACAAAAACTGTCACACACAAGGCTAATTTTGCATAAAACCCATGTGCAATGAAGCTCTAATGCAAGTGTTCCTGTTCATTCTGGCAGGACAAACAACAGGTTTGTTGAGTCTGAGTGTTTGTTTTAGGGACTATTTGATTTTTAAGATAAGAAACTTCAGTCAGTTAAATACTTCTTAGAACCTAGCAAATGCTATAGCAAGCTGCCTGTAGTAGCCTTGAAAAAAGTCTATTTGGAAAAATCACCCTTTCTTCTTTGGTGTCTCTCCTCACTAATACAGAGCGAGCTAGATACGTACTTATGCCGAATGTAATGAAAGCACAAGAGGAACCAGTTTTGGAGAGTTCTCCATTTCTACAAGGTCACAAACCGTAGCAGTCAGCGCTGCTTCAGGGTCCTGGCATTCTTCTAGCAAAATGCTTGAGGTAAGCACACTTACTTACCAGGGTTTTCCTGACATGGAAACTGCCTCGACATTGCTTAACGCATTGCAGGTTAAAAGGAAGGCTAGTCTCTAAGGTGATAAGCTGAAGCTGGGAGTCGGGGTTTAAAGCCCAGTTTTGCTGGTCCTCCCTTTGGCAGAGAAATTAGTGTCAGAATGTCAGGTGCTGAACCCTCAGAGACACCTGACACAGCTAAGGAGCTTCACATGCTGATAATGTAGTAACTGCAACAAAAGATCCTGGTTTGGGGCAGTCCTGGAGATCCTCACTGCCACACACGACTGCAACAGCTTTGGAAAAGATGAAGCCAGTTCATCTGAAGGTAGGAGGGCAGGCAGTATGTTATGAAAGTCCTCAAAAGAAAGGATGGCCATTCTGAATTTAACCACGGGACATAAAGGAAAGCCAAGAAAGGAGTTTAAATAGCATATGGGTGTACATAATGTACCTGTACTCCTTCAGCATCCAGTTTCTGAAATGCACCGCTTTCAAACCCTTGATAAGATGACACTGCAGGCAGCTCAGCAGTCCTAGCACGACCAACAAAAGTCATTACTGATACATGAACTGTAAGTGTCCTTCTCTAATGCCTGCACTCCTTCAGCTCATTCTCCAAACCTTGCAATCCCTTGGAGACAGGAAAATAACAAGAGAAATGGTAAAAGACAGCCGGCAGGAATCCTCTGCATTTACTTTTATCAGATACATGGACACAATTGCAATACAAACAATAGGATGGAGCAGGTTTCTCACTTGGACCGCCTTCAACTAGAAATGTACTTATCCCCCTTTATTCCCCTCAGTATCTCCTAGCAAGTTACCGCATTGCTGTGGGCCCTTGTTCTCTCTTCTGCACACTGGAGACAGCAGCCTTTGCCGCTGGGAAGCATGTTCTGATTTGGGAAAAAGGATATGGATGGATGGATGGATGGATGGATAAAGGCGATACCGATGGCAAACAGCATTGCAGACAATTGCCAGGTACCCACTAGAGGGCATCAAGAAGAGCCTCAGCACGGAGCAATGGCGGCCTGTCTGGTCATAGTGAACCCAGGCACACGCCAACCGCGCTGCGCCTGCCCTGCTCCAGGTACCAGGGCCAATCTGTGGGAAACACACCAGAGTTCCTGTTCTGCTGAATAGCTATCAATACTAAAACCGTCATTACAATTATATTAATCATGTTTGGGGGGGGGGTGTTTGAGGTTTTTTTTCCCCTTCTTTTTTTAAAAACAGGCCACGTCAGTTGATGGTCTGTCAACAATCTACCCATCAAAAATGGACTCAGCATTGCTACAACAAGCTTCCTGGTCCTTCTCTGATGGAGGGGATTTCTATGGAGACAACGTAGAAGGTACATAAAAATGAGCTAAAACTTAAAAGTAACAAACAGCAAGTCTTAAACTCACTTTGGGTTGGAATTTAAGCCTGTCTAGCTTTGTCACTGTATACGCTATTAAGCAAAAACTTTCTTGTATTGAAATACAGTGCACAGCTGACCGGAAAGCAGAGGAACAAGTTAAATCAGTGAAGACAGCGCAGAGATGCTTCTTTCCTGGCTGCAGCCTACAGAGACCAGATGACCATGAGAACTTTCTGACTTTCTTTACAGATCTCGGGCTGGATTCGTCCCATTCAGTGTCAGAAGTGCCAACTCATCTCTCCCTGCAATTCAGAACAAAGCACACTGTTCAAAACGATCCACTCGGACACACCATGGACACCACTGGGAAGCAGGGTAGGGAAATAATTCTGGGAATTTTAATCAAATTCTTCCCTTTACGATTTCATCTCAAAAGGCACAGGACACCTAGCACACACCATCTCACAGGGCTGGCTTCAAAATTTATTACCTTTTCCGAGCCTGTCTCAGAAACCACATGAATAAGGACTGCAAGATTCAGCCTCCACCAAAGGCTGACTGACACCTCTGCCTGAATTTCTCTTCCCACTCTCCTACGAGTTGCCTGGCAGCGATATTTTTGCAATGCAGAAGAGCCTGCACTGCTGATAACAAGCAGCATGGCAAGCGTTCTAGCTGCAAGCTGCCCACCTTTGCTCTGCAGGTACGCGCCATCACAGCTGAATTCAAGAACCAGTTGCAATAGATGCCAGCGTGCGTTACCAGACTGCAGGAGCAAACACATGCAGAAAAGCATCACGGTCGGCCAGGACAAATTAGAAACCAGCCAGCACTTTTGCTCCTACCAGCAAATCCCACTTGTGCCACAAATAAACAAAAACTGTAAGCTGAACGAGTTTAAAACACAAATGACTCCATTTCCTCCTTTACATTTTGCAAAAACTCATGCCAGCACCCCCCACAACATAACAGCCCTTCATCTGAATTGGCCAAGTAGATCAGATGCACTTGAGTGAGATAACAGCAACGGCTCCAGCAAGCTGTAGGAGGTAGCTCCTCAAATCATGCCCACCCTTCTGCTGAAGAAAGCTACACGTTCAGTGCGATGGCCACATTTGGAGCCATCGATCAAGGACATCGCACTTTGCCAGTATTACACATACACAGTGTTCTACAAAATGAAAGACGACCCTCGCCTTGCTGTTCTAGTACCAACCTGAACTAATGATATCAAGGAAAAGCTCTTCCCATCCAACTGACCAATTACTGACAAAATGGAAACAATCTTTATCTTCCCTTCCTCATTTGTCTGGATTGTAGAACAGCCTAGCTATCCAAATCACCTCTTATGGTTACATTTCCTTTGTGCTCCTCACATTGCTCTACTATCTTCCTTTTTGGCAAATGTAGGTATGACTAGGATTCAATTAATCTGGTCTGCAGGATGGATCATCTGTTTCTCTGATAAAGGCTGGGTACTGACAAGCAACACAGTGAGAACGTTTATCTATTGCAAGTATCCTTCCAATATCCTCAAAGTCATTTGTAGTCGAAAGAAGATCTGCCACAGCTGCCTGTCATGACTTACTATTTGCAAGCTCCCCTTGTCAAATCCTGTAAGTTTTCATCTGCTCACGAAACCCATCTGCTCAGAGGGTCCTTCCCAGAAGCATCTTGTAACGAGCCTTGCACTGCCCAGCAGCACATCTGTCACAGGAGAGACAGTGACTTCATCTGCTACTCTGCTACGTCTGTCTCTTTCTGACTAATGCTAAGGACAAGATGTTGAATTTTGACTGATCTCTGCCAGTAACACTTTTTATGCAACACATATTAACGAGGTACATACTTTCCGTGGCAGTTCAGCCATCGTCCTTCCAGCTTTCATTGCCACTGAAGGCATAGCAACCCACAAGTCAAGGGGGCAGCCGGGTGAAGATTTATAGCTTGAATCTTCACATGACAGATACTTTATAACTAAATCTAGTTTAAGACAGTGAAGTCAGCTGTTACCTTGCCAATTTTTGTCATTAGTTCCTCCTGGATATCCTCACTAGCCTGCATGTTACTGCCAAGGTATGTGAACTTACTCACCTCTTACAGTCTGTGCCCACTGACGCATGCTTGAGCTGGGAGTTCCTGGGATTCTCGTTAAGGTTTTTTTTCTTCTCCCACAGTTAATTATTAACTCCATCTTTTTTTGTGATGCTGGACAATCTGTTTTTAATAACGTATTACTAAAGGATGGCTCAAGCAATATTCCATCAGTGAAACTTCAATCTTCCGAAGTTCTGTGGCCGAGCTATGCAACACCTAGGTCCTACCACGCTACATTTTTGTCCTCATAAATGAAGTCACTGCCAACGTGAAACAGGAGACGTGAGAGTGCGGCTCTGACACCACTCTGCCTTCCCTCTGAGCAGATCAAAAAGTTCTCTGAAGGGCAAATCCAAAGCATTCTCAGCTTTTGAAACTTTCAATAGCCTTTGCTCAACCTCGGGAGAATAGTTCTGTGTAAGTCAAAACTGCAGTAAAAAAGAATGTCAAAAAGCTGCATACTTTTGCGAGCCAGCAAAACATCTCACCTTTTAACATGCTATACCAATACTCAAACAGGTGGAAAAGAATCAGTCTCTAGGTGGACGCATAAGCCTGCGTGGAGGGACCGGAAGGCAGCTCTTACAGGTTGCATTCCCATAACTTCCAATGACTCACATCGCCTGGCACTACCATTTGTTAAAGCAAGAGTGAAACAGAGATAATAGCTATTTACTAAAAACAGAGGAGTGTGATTAGCTTTAATTAGCATTGTCAAGTGACTTGAGATTGTCAGGTACAAGATGTGGGAGAACTAAGTCTCATTAATTATGTTATTTCCTGCAGCCTTAAGTGGCTTGGCCAGTCCAGTGATGCTTCCGGAGACGAAGCTGCTCCCAACACCCGATACATCCCATATCGGTGGGTGAAAACACTCTCAGACTGGTCTGGCAGATGCAGCTATCAAGCAGAGGGTCGCAAAGCCAGAACGCAAGAACAACCAGCTCACATACTGCAGGGCAACAACCCAGCCCAACAAACGAGAAATTAAAAGGCAATAAGACACGGCAGAAAACACTTGGAGAGAGAACCAAACCTCGTGCAGGACAAAGAGCAGGGACCGATGGCGCAACAGGGAGCATGACTCAGGCCCAGGACCCAGCACTCCTGAGCAGCAGCCCACCCAGAAAAGTCTATTTTCTTACCCCCAAAGATGACAAACTATAGAATGCCTCTGTTTTGGGGAGAAAGAGATACAGATCCTCAATCAACATCACACCAACAGACATGCTGATTCACCAGCTAAAGTTCTGTTCTAAAGAAATGAAAAATACTGGAGTCGGAATAGTCCATCTCTTCTATGGACTCACCTTGGTTTCTGGAAAGAAAAGGAAACCTATCCTTAGCCTCTAGTTACTGTGATTAGATCTAGAAGACAAGACCTTCAAATTGAAAAGAACAGAAAAGCAAATATCCTGAAGGATCAACTTACAGGTTTTCCCCCTCTGTTGAAGCGGGGGAAAAAAGGAAGCTGTGTATTTTGATATGGTTTCAAAGCAATAAATACACTCTGCTACAACCTTCTCCCTTGAACCTCCACTGAGCAGCTCCGCAGCAACTAAGAGAATTGAACTCTCAATTCCTCCATCCAAGACTCCACTTTGTGATGCCTCTTGAAGCCCACTGCTCCAGTGCTTCACAGTTGACCTCTAATGAAGACTCTGCTTAAGTTCAAGCAAACACAGGTTTGCCACCCAATGG
>Ga0065711_1051419_pt1 | contig 10388 bp, 6 predicted proteins | sample Hoacrofraction12_FD_59098 | JGI IMG/M metagenome (GOLD analysis project Ga0065711, IMG submission 59098) | Hoatzin crop microbial communities from Cojedes, Venezuela - Epithelial fraction 12 v2 (version 2) | ecosystem: Host-associated > Birds > Digestive system > Esophagus > Crop | place...
GTGGTACTGCAGATCACCCCTTTCCCATTTGTGATTATCAATTAGTCTGCAGACTGTGTTCCAGCACAGTATGGAAAAAAAAAGTTAAAAAAAAAAATATGGAGAGCTGTTTGTAACTGGGATATTTCCAGGGATCTGTGAGAACTTCTGAAGCTAGTTTCACCTCCTAATCCATCTTATCACAACTACTCTCTAACAGGTATTTTGCAAGTGTAGTTACAGAATCACAGAATCGCTGAGGTTCAAGATACCTCTGGAGATCATCTCATTCAACCTCCTTGCTCAAGGCAGAGTCAGCTACAGCAGGTTGCCCAGGACATGTCCAGTTGGGTTTTGAATTACTTCTGAGGATGGAGACTCCACAACCTCTCTGGGCATCCCATTCCTATGTTCAAACACCTTTACAGTAGAAATCAGTGAGAAGAGTCTGGCTCTGTCCTCTTTATTCCTTCCCATCAGGTATTTACACACATCAGCTAACCATATCCAACTCCAAAAACTTGCTCTTTTCTCTCCTCCACACCTCTTTTTCCCGTTACTACTTGCTTTAGTCAGTGAAACAAATTCTAGTCTTAGGGAGCTGCCACAGTGACACACAGAGCTAACAACTGCTCAGGTGTGCCCAAGTGTTTGTTTGCTCCTGTTCTGATCATCTCTACATGACCAAACCTTGTTGTACTTCACAGTGACGAAGAAACAAGTATGCAGACACCGTATTTATCAAAGCTGGCATCAGAAGACAGGGATGAAGGACTGTTCTACTCGTCTTCTGTATCACAAGCTCAACATTCACTAAAAAAGCCTCCTCCCCCATCCTGTATAGAAGCCTGCAAGGTGAGAAATACTTAAAAGCATATGTATACGGAATCTCGTGACGTCTGCCTGAATCTGCGGGCAGCCTGAGAAGCATGAAAAGCTGTCACTTATCTCAACATAAGATAGCTAAGAACCACAGTTCTGGAAATGGTAGAAAAGGGTAAGAGAGCAGCAGCCTGGTATCTTTCCCAAAATACTGGAGTTCTTACCCGGTCTCCAAACTCCCATCCCGGCTCTTCCAGGGAAGGAGTACGGTAGGGTGGAGACAGAGGAAGACACTCTGCTCCTCCCTCTGCTCTCAGTGGTGTGCCAAAATCCCAAATTGTGCTAATTTGACCTCGCCAGACTTTTCAAGGAAACAATTACACGGATCTCTGCCCTTGGGACTTCACATTCAAAATCTCCAACCCTTCAAAGATGCACGCACTTGCTTGGCTTATAGCTGCTCATATCAACATCATATGAATGAGTTACAGGCAAAGAAGGAAGGCTGGGACATGCACACTCTTGCAAGGGTTGTTGGAGAGAAGACAATCAGAAACCTCTCCCCCTCCACCAAGTGAAAAACTTCACAAACCATGGACACTTGCGACCTTCCTCTGTGCCTAAAGACTGATTTTGCCCTGGAATATTTGTTTTTCCTACATTTCCCCTCAGTAATGATCTAATCAAGTAGAATTCTTCTGGTATTAACCAGATGAGCAGGGGAGCATTTTGTGGTTAATATTATCAATGAGGATGTCAGGAAGGCTTTGACAGGATTACCCTTGGAATTTGCCATTTATTAACCAGGCCATTAGCTAAAATGGCACATCTGGGGTGGGGCTGGTTTTGCTTTGCACATGGGACATGCCTTGTTTGAGGGTGGGGAAGCTGAGGGTGGTGGAGTTCTGTCTCCATCTGATTCAGAGATCTCGAACAGCTGCCCTGGCAGCCCTGAGATATCTTTCCCCATCTGTGCGTCTTTCTCTGCTTTCATCATCTCTTCCCATTATTGGGAAACAATCACAAGTCAGGCTGCGGACTGAGCTACGAGAGCTTGCACCACCAAGCGTAAGCTTGTGGTCCTGACCCAGGGAGGACGGGAATGAAACCCCGCTGTTACAGACTGTTCTGCTGTGGGAGGTCGGAGATAAATGCTCCAAGTCCCTAGACCACGGCTCCAGGAAGGAGAAGCTGGGTTTAGAAATAGACGCATGTTAGACTTGCAGAAGCAGCTGGGTACAAAGTAGGCACATGCAAAAAGTTTAGCTAAGCCTCCTCCCCTCACACATGGCAGGATGTGTCTTCTTCATTCCTTATTCAGCCAGGAGCAGTGAAACAAAATAAGACCTCTATTTAGTGCTATTTTTCTTGGTAGCACATCCCAGGAAAGACGGCAGGGACTCCCTCTGCACTGCTAGCTCTGCAGGATGAATCCCATGCAATGGCACTGGTTTCCTCACAGAAAAGGGGTTTCTAGTCCTTGAGGGCAAGTGGATCACAGGGGTCCAGAGCAGGGATTGTGGGGAGAGGACAACAGGCGCTCACCAGGACACCCGTGAGTCAGCATCTGGGGAGTCTCATGTGAACGTAGCCCCAACAGTGGCCAGACTTGAAAGCTGCCTCTAAACAGCATCTCCTCCTACCTCTGCCAGAGACAAAGCCTTTGGCTGGATGGAACCAGCCCACTGGTGTGGCCCAGCAGGGCAATTTTTACAATCTTACAAACCCCAGAATCACAAAGGCATTGATCGAGAGCTTTTAGCAGCTCTGAAATTTTGTGCGCTGGAGTACCTGTCACTGCTTTCAGACACCCCACAGAATTTACTTGTCATGAGTAAGTCAGTGGAGTAACTGGACTCAGCACGGAGCACAACTGGGCCCTTGCAGAGCATTTAGACAGGGGAAAGAAACGTTCTTGGACAGAGCACTAAATACAGACAGGCAAAAACCAGCACTCATTTCTAAATCCTGTCCTGCCTGGTCAGCTAAAGAAAGAATTAGCACTAGAATCCAAAATGCTGCAGGAACAAAAGCACATCCAACCCATACAGTCTCCTCTGCTTGAACACACACAGAGAACTTATATAATTCCATCCACTCTCACTTGAAATGTGGCACTTACGGATAGAAAGGCCTGCAAAAGCAGGCCCTTGAAATCTCAGTAAAATTTGTAAAATGGATTTCCTACATCATAAACCAAGATCTTGCATCAGCCTTTTACCATTTATTCAGCACAAATAGAATTAACTGAAAATTCAACAGCTACTCCATAACTCCTCACATTGCCGGCAGAAAAACCTATCAACTCATGCCTCAAAGTCCAGGTGTGAAATTCCTTTTTCTCAATTTGTTCCAGCAATTGCTCTGGTGAGGGAACATCCCAGAAAAGGTATTATTTCTTCACCAGATACTTTGCCAAAGTCTGACTCTGAACCCAAATTCCCTATACCAATGTCATCTTCTTCACCTCAAGCAGATCACTTAGTCTTCATTTAGAAAGAAGGCTATGGGTTCGCCTTGAGGCAGCTTGCTCCAAAGAGGTCCACCCAAAAGACAAATGAAAAGCCAAAAAAATGTCAACATAAAATAGAGACTGAACCTAGCAAAACTGCTGCTGATATTCAGGAGCAGAAACCACATGCCTCTTGCCTGAACAATTTCCAAACCATAAATGATGTTTAATGTGGAAAAAGTCATAAATGTACAAAAGTTACTTCTAAAACCAAAAACACAGAGTTTCTTACTTACGGCTTTGATGAATGAAGTGTTTTGTATTCTGGCGTCACGCTTGGCACTCTAAAGAACCTTTCTGCTAGGTGGAAATTAATGGCACTGCATGTCAGCATCTCCAGTGGCTTTGCAGCAAACCTGGAGAGTGCCCTTCAAGAGCCTAACACAGGCTATTTCTGTTGACTGCTCAGCAAAATGGAATACGTTCTCCTTACACCAGTGGCATATTACAAGAAAGGGTTAAATGGACACTAAAAGGACTTTAAATGTTGCTGTGCATTATGGTCTTTTGTGCTCTCAGTTCCTACCTGTCTCTCAGCTGCGGTCCAATTCAGCAAGAGACAATTTGTGACTAAACCATGCATAAACCCAAACCAGCTCACATAAAGCAAACCAGATGAAGGTATTTCAAACAGACACAGGAGTTAAGGAAACGATGTTCTACTCTCCTTTCTGTTACTGTTGATTTGCAGACATTTCCAAGTGTGTTCCAAAACTATATTTAAGTTTTTAAAGTAAACAGTTTGCAGTGGGTGCCAAGATTGCTTCAATGCCAAAATAGAAAACTCTGTCTGTCTGGCACATGCATCACTTTCCAAGCAGGAAATCCAACAAAGCATTTAATACAACAGACATCATTTGATAGTCTCAACTAAGACGCCCACTTGGCACTGGCAGTAACCAGTCTTCATCAACTGCATCCAAAAATGATGCTTGCCTAACTCGTTATCATGCAAAACATTCAGGGGAGTATCTTCCTCTTTTGAAGTCCATTGGAACTGGAAACGTAGGCTGAAAACGCCTGGTACACAACCATGTAGAACATCTGAGAACCACCCTTCCGAGACGGAAGCAGACAGAATAACAGAGCTGCCCAGCCTTTTCTGTACTGCCAGTCATATCATGTACACACAGTGCTGGGGGATCCCCATGGGAGCTGAAGCCATGGGGAACACAGGGAAGCAAAGCTAATAAATATTTTATGGAAGAGGCTTGCTGGAAGAGGTCAGCAAGTCTGTAGCTGCCCTGTCAGCCCTCTGAAGGCAACTGGTGGCTAGTCAGAAGACCACAGTTTTGAGTGTTGCTATCTGTTTTCTTTTTTCCCTGCCGCTAGGTACTGTTCACATTATGTAATCCCAAACTTTTGTGCAAGGATCTTTTTCTCTTCCCACACCAGTGAGAGGCGTGGGGTCTTCACCTGGTGTGAAAGAGAGCTATATTAACTCCTTCACTTGCAAAAAGCAGAGTCACTTAGAAAAAGCAGTGATGGGTAGTGTAAAAGCTGCTACAAACATGCACATATTTTTGCTTATAAACATACGCATGACACTAGATCCTCAGGACAAACAGTCTAACTATCAACACCTGAAGATCATAGTTTTCCTAGGCAAAAGTGGTCTGTTGAAAGAAATCCAGAGATGAAAATACTACATCACCATATGATTTCTTTAAGCCCACTCCTCATCGATCTTCAGAAGCCTTGCCACTACTCAGAGAAAAGGCATGCTACCTACCAACAGATCTTTCTGAGCAGGTCCTTCCTGACAGTTATTTTCACCATTTCTAACAACTAGTGACTCAGTTGTCCTTTTTTCCTCTTGCACCTCACTCAGTGAATTAAAAAGGCTGTCAGTGGCCCAAGGCCAAGTCTGGCCCTCGCACTCTGACAGCATGCTTTAATTCTGCTGTTCCAGCACTTCTTCCGGGACAGGTGCCCAGCAAGTGCTTTAGAAACCAGTGTTTACTATTCACGAGAGGAAGAATTTCAGGAAAAATACCGTCATAACATCCATGACAGGGGTTCCTTTATCACTCTTGTTACAGCCATGCACTTTGGCAGGGCAGCCTTCTGAAACGCGCCTCTTTTGGGGTCCAACCCACTCCAGGTTGCAGTTTTCTGTGCACCTGGAGTGAACATTGCCTCAGATCTGGTCACATCCAGATCCATGGCAGTGTTCTCCCTGGGACAACGGGAAGCAATGACTAACAGGCTCCTTAAAGCCAAGTAGTTAGAATCAAAGTATGTCAGAGGAAATATACTCCTTAACCCACTGTCACACACCCAGTCTTTCCTTAAGGCTGGAACTGGAAAGACCCAAATCTTTTGTGTCTCAGCAGAGACCTAATTCCTGAACAGGCAACACAGTTGAGCGTCCCCCCTAAGAGTTAATGAAGTTCTCTTTTTCGCTGTCAGTATATTTTGCTATTTGACTTCTAACAAGTTTTCTCCCCAGCATAAGCAACTTCTACATCACATTAGTGGCTGGTGTAGCTAGGTCAGAGTCTGTAGACACAGCGAAGCATCATATACCAGATGCAGAAGGAATTAGCTTGAGTTCCACATGAATGATGAGTCATTCTTCTTCGGTGGTAGTTTTGTTCTACTCTTTTGCTCATTATCAAATGCTGATCCTGCTTCTTCTCCATCTGCAATGTGCCTGTGTCTTTGGAGAGTCTGTACAGCCCCCAGCTATCCAAGTGTTGCTCCCATGCTTGAACTTGGTGCTTGCTCGTAATTACCTTTCCTGTTTTTCCTATCCTTTTCCCAAAAGGCTGAGGCACTTTTTCCTCTTTGCCTTTTACTCAGCTATCATATGTGTTTTCCTCACACCTACTCAAAATTCACCACCATAACAATCCAACGTGCCACCACTGTCTCTGTCACAGCGACAATCTCTGAGCAGTCATTACTGGAGCTGCTACAGAAACACAAGCATTGCTGAAAAAGGGTTTTCTGGGCAACTCCCAGCTACTCATCTGCAGCCTGGGGGCACACCGCCTGAAGCTGCTATCACGATGCCCTGTTTCCTATCTCAGTTAAGGGCAGAAGGTAAATTGCAATCCTTTATTCCTCAGCATGGAACACAGAAGCATCCTGAATAAATTCCTCTTTTTTTAAAATATGCTCATTTCTTTTGGGGACTACTTCCAAACTTGATGTAAGAAAAGGTTAGGAATGAAGAATGCAGTGGTACATTATTCAAATGCATGAAGATCCTCACCATTGTAATGCTGCACCCTCTTTCTCACCTATCTTTACTGAGCTTCAGCTTTTAACCACTGAATACTAACACATTTTTTTTGCCCTAGATGTACAACTCTATTATCAAAGCTGCACTCTCTGAATAAGTACCAAGAGCTTACAATAAGACCTCCCTTCTTTTCAATACATTAAACATATCGTTAATGGGCTGCTAAAATTGTTTCTGAGTTACCAAATGCAAAAGTCCCAGCTCAAAACACTTAGACCAAAGGACAGCAAGTGTTTGTACAGCTTTGAGTCAATGGAAACATTGCGATTATTTCCACCAGCACTGGTGAGAGCACAGCCAGGTTATAATGCAATAGAGCCACTTCTGAACCCCAAATTCCTGTAAAGAAGGAAACGGTCCTTAGACCAGGCTTGAAGCTTTCTAGTGAAGAGACACAAAACTTTGTCCTGTTGCCCCATAGACTGTTTGGTGACTAAGTATGCCTGAGTATCTTGTTAACATGCCCTACGATCTTGAAAGCTGACCCTTTGCAATAAGAAGTGTGACAAAGAAACAAGCTCTTGAATGGGGAAAAAAAAGGCTGTGTGCCCCAAGCACTGTAACACGAATAAAGGTGCTTTCGAAAGGAACAAAGATGCTTGTACACAGGTGCCTGCTACAATTGCTGCTCCTTGAGTCAATGGTAAAGTGCAAGGCAGCAACACCACTGGGAATTGGGCAGCACAGGAGTTCGAAGCAAAGAGGCTGGTCTGCTTAGCCGCTCGATTTCACAACAGTTCCTGAAAATTTCTGAGTTTCAGGAGAGCTGCCTGACTTCCTCGGAGCCGCTGCCTCTGAGCCGCATTTGCAACACTGGCGGCTTGTGTATTTCAGGAATGTGAAAAACTGGCACAGTGAGGTCTATGATTCAGCCAAGATGATGTGTTGGGACATGACTGAAGTTAATTAAAAGGAGCTTAAGACAGACAGACAAAAAAAAAAAAAAAGAGTTTGCAAGACTTCTTAAAGAGCCAATTAATTATTATTTGTGGCTGCACACGCCAGCTGGGCCACAACATGGAACCTCCCCAGCTCTTACCACTCACCTCCGAGCCTTTATACAACGCCAAAGAAAACCCATATGCAGGTCAGCCTTCGGGAGCTCTGGGCCAGACTCCTTGCACTGGAGGTGGGTAGAACTTTACTGAAACCAGCAGAATGGCATTGTTTACAGCCACAGATTTATGCTAGATCTTAATGGTGGACACAGAAGCAAGAAATGAGCAATATCTTCGTTGACATGTAGAAAAGCATGGGCTACTGCAGAGCAGGATGACCCAGTGACAATCGTCGTTGTGTGCATGGACTGGAAAAGGAAGGACTGGCTCCGCCTGAAGTCAGGGTGGGGGAAGACAATAAATGTGAATAATTTCATCCTCTCTACTGCACGACAGTGATCATTGCAGAGCTGCATGAGGCACCCACACTAAAGAACCGTAGTTTCCCAGAACACACTTACAGACTCGTTTCCTATAAGGAATTCATTGCCTCCTTAGCAATTACCTAAGACTCTAAATTCCCAAAGACTAAATTCTGATTCCCCAGTCTATGGCCCCAAACACTTCATCACCTCCCCAAGGACAGCAAAGCAGCGCTCACATGCATGAGCAACCTCCTTGCTTCCAATTCTTCTACACATTCAGCTAGCACTGTCCCAGAGGGACAGCTGAGCAAAGACAGGAGTGAGTCTTGCCAAAGCCCAGCCTGGCTGAGAACTCGGAGCCACATGCACTGCACAAAGACAGAGCAGTCAGAGCCACCCATGGGCTGAGCAGGCTGCCCGACCCACGCTTACCAAAATTTGCACTTTTCCTGCTCAAGAGGAACAGATCCTACTACACCCTGTCAGTAGCCGACACGTATGTTTGACAGGAGACTGCAAATTTTAACAAAGGGGACTTCTTCCTTTGGCTTGCTGTCATTTCAGTGGCTTATGGCTACTACGCGGCTCCTGTGTGCGTGTGAGTGGCACGGCTGCTCCCCAGCTGGGGCGAGGAGCCTCCTGCCGCTGCAGGCCCCACACCTGCTTGCACAGCCAGACCTGCACGTACACCCTGGCAGCCCCTGTGGCATTTGCTGGGGTGGGGGGTGGGAAGACCATGGTGTCATTTACACACAGGTTGAGCAAACCAGGTGCAATCAGTTTGGGTTTGGCTGAAGAATCCTCCACCCTTCTCAAGCTACTTAACTCCTGCAGTGCCAAACCTTTATGCATGTCCAGGGCAATGACAGCATTAGTCTGCAGAGAAGAAATCTTTAGGTCAATCATCATTCCCAGATTTCCAAAGTTACCACAGGAGGGACAGGTCATATCAAAGATCCATTTCCTAAAGACAGATAGCCAGTGCTCCAGCTACTGTACTCTGAAAATTTTTTTAACCAAACACATAATAAATATAATAAAACCACTCGTCATCCGAAAATGGTTTCATTGCCCTTCTGCTACTTGGCCTTGGACAAGCTAAAATGATGCCTGAAAACTCTGTGAAGAACACAGTATAGGGACCACCATGTTGCAGGTGCAATGGGCAAGAAGACCGCAACCTACCCTCTCCTCTGCAGCGGCTGCAGTAGCTCTTCTGGTGCTGCCCTGGTGAGTGCGGATGGCCAAGGTGGGGAGCCTTCGGAACAGTTCCCTGCTGCAGCCTTGAGATGGGGTGCATATTCTACACAGCTTTTAAAATAAAGCACCTACTGCACACAGCAGCATACACACTGGAGCATAAGCAGATAAACTGTGGCACTTGTGAGCCACACATACCCCAAAAGCAGTTCACATGTAGCTCAGGTAACCTGCAGCAAGGGGGCTGCGGTGGTACAAGGACCACTGGGGACCCCAGCCTTCAGTACTGGGGAGCAGTGCAGCAACACCACTGCACCATTCTGGGACACAGCTGCATGTTCAGTCCAGCTCTGTCCCACAGCAGAGAGGCAAGACCCCTGCGCCCCACGGTCTGAAAATCGCTCCCTGGAACACCCGCCTCTTGCCTTCCCACCCCCTGAGCTCTCTGGTTTGTGGGGCACACATCTTGCAGCTCTCTGACGCGGGAAGAATTTGGTGTGCAGTTTGTAGGGACTGGACGATTACCTGTCCCTGAGCTCAGAGGTCTAAAGTCAACTAAGCGCTGCTTAGTCCCAATCTGTTATGTTGCTCAAAATTACTACTGTCACAACGAAACCTTAAGATAGAAACTCCAGTGGGAAATGGCTGCCTGCAGATCGCTCAGACTGAAGGGGACATGTTTGCGGAAAGGCCCAGAGCAGCAGATTTTATTTGAGTTTCTATCTCCAGTTGTTCTTCTAACGCTTTCACAAAGGGTTTAAGAAACAGGGGAGGGACTCGGGGGGAAGTCCCGACTGAAAGTAGCTTAACACCTTGCTGGATCCTCGCCAAATGCAGTTTCAAATTAACAACTCCAGTCTGGCAAGAAAAATGCTTCTCCCGGCCCTCGGGGGTCGGTGGGACACCCCGGCACAGGCGCAAGGCAGAGCTCAGCTCAGACACAGAGACGGGGCTGCTCGCCTCTCTGGGGGCCGGCGGCCCCGAGCAAGGGGCACCGCTTGCAGGAGGGGACAAAGCCTGCAAACCCCCAACAAAGGCCACTTCTCAGCAGCAGGTGACAGCAGGAGGGCCTGGCGCTGCCCCTCCAGCCAGAGCCCACCCCTCCCAGCGCGGAGGCCTTCGCCCAGCGCCAGCCCCAGCTCATCCAGCCCCACACAGGACCAAGGGGCGGCCGCTGGCCCTCATCACCCCGTGCCCCCCGGGCCTGGAGGAGCTGCGGCCCGCCCCGGGCGCCATCCTCCTCCGCCCGCCCGGAGAGCCCC
>Ga0065711_1051420_pt1 | contig 10388 bp, 13 predicted proteins | sample Hoacrofraction12_FD_59098 | JGI IMG/M metagenome (GOLD analysis project Ga0065711, IMG submission 59098) | Hoatzin crop microbial communities from Cojedes, Venezuela - Epithelial fraction 12 v2 (version 2) | ecosystem: Host-associated > Birds > Digestive system > Esophagus > Crop | place...
TGTTCATTAAATTCCCTGGGGTGGGGTGGGGGGGGGGAGATTCCTTCTGCCCATTACCAACATCCACAGGTCCTCTCAGACTTGCAGGTATCTCTACAGCTATCTCCAGTTCTTCTCTAAAACTTGCTGCCTGGCCTTTGCTGGGGTTACCAGCTGTGTTCCCAGCGGCATGCTAGCCAGCTGCAGAGAGGATTGGAAGTCATCATCCAGAAAAGAGCAATGGGGGAATCAGACAAGGTAAGAGAGGAGAAACAGCTGTGCAAAGGCCAGAGTAACGGATGAATAAGAGATCCTCTTGCAGATATAGGGACTACCATTAGGGAGAGAGGGAAAGTGAGAAAGGTAAAAACAGACAAAGCAATGAGTACAGAATTAGAAAAGCCAAAGAGAAACAAGCAGGCAGAGATCCTGCTTCAGGCATGTGTATATTTATCACTTTGCACTCTGGCTGTTCTGGTCCCATTTCCCCAGCTCTGACAGTTTTTTTCCCCCCATGCCACTGGGGGCAGAAATAGGCTTTAAGGCTGCTTCTTTTTTTTACCACTCACCATGCACAAATCAGGGTATTTGCCTTCCAGGCTCTCACCTGAGACAGCCAGGCCTTTGCATAACAAACTGCAGGGAAAGGAAAAAATTGGAGGCTGGGGAGGCAGTTCTGCTTCTCCCGCTCACCTCCCGCCGAATTACCATCGCTGTTCACGGTTTTGTTCCTCCCATGGGTATTGCTGTCCCAGAACAGTCACTGACACCAGCTCCTGAGGCAGAAGCAGAACAGATAAGCTTGCCTTCTGCTCAGCCCATTCCCTGTAAGACTCATAGATGCAACAGATTTTTCCTATCTTAAGCACAGCACCTGCTGTCGGGTACAAATACTGCTGGTTTTTGGCTAGCAAAACTGTTTTCCTTCATTAAACAACAGACCAGAATTTAATGCTAAAATGCCTCATTAAAAGGAGGTCCAGAGGGAAATAGTTCAGACCAGCTTTCCGAAAGGTTTAATGCAACATCTGAGGCTGCTCAGCGGCCCTAGCCACCTCTTTCGTCGCGGGAATCTGCTGACTGCGGCACGAGGGGGCTGCAGCTCTACCTGCCCCGGCCCCCTCTTGCTGATGAGCAAATCGTTGTTCTCAAATGAAGCGTGGAGAAGCTCCAATGCCTCCTTCCTGTTCCTTAGTATCCTGATTCCCCAACCTGGATATTTAGCCAGGATCTCTGTCTATTACGGACCAGGCTTTCCGATGCTTTCCTTCCTTCCCCGCAGCCTGTGCAGTGCCGCTGGGACAGCCCCAGTGGTGTAAGGGAACAGCCAGGTAATGGACCTGCTGCTGCAAAGCCAGGGCACGAGGAGGTTACCGCTCGGCTCCTCGCTGCTGCTGCCTTCCCCCTTGCCTTGCTTGCCAGCGGTTACAGCTTTCAGAGGGGTTAGTTTAAGCCTGTATAAAAGTGCTCCATAATCTGAGCCCGTAAAATCTGTAAAAAGACCTAAGCTAAACAAGAAACCACAGCCCCTTCTGTTGTTTCCCCCCCCCAAGTAAAATGAGTTTGGGGTCGGGGGGTGACCAGATGAACAATTAAGGCAACAGGGATTGATGCATCCAGAGGAGAAAAACCGGTGACCTGTGGGTCGATAACCATGACCACTGGAGCAGTGGCTGGAGCGGTTTGGCTGCACGCTGGGTGCTCTCAGAGCCTGTCTGGGGCCTCAGCAGTTCCGTTTAATCTCCAACCAAGGTCCAGTCCCAGGCATCTTTCTCACGTTCACTTCCAAATGCTTAAGTAGATGACACATTAGTTCAATGCTATACTATCTCAAGGGAGGAAACACTCTCAACTAACAGGCAGACTAAAACAATTCTGACTTGCTGCTTTCGTCATGAGCCCACAGGAGATTCGCAGGGGAAATCCTCTGAGCAGAAATGATGCCACAAGACTCTTTCAGGCAAACGGCACGGGAGCAGCTGACAAATCTCAGCCTCCTCCGTCCAGCACCATGCCTGGACCTCCCGTTAGGGCTGGAAAGCACGTAGAAACCACTGCAAATACTTATGCTAACAGAGCACCACAAACCATTTTTTGCACGTATGAAAGGAAAGGCAAAGGCTGACAAGATTTAAACACTATCTCCTCCCCTTCTCAGGAAGGCAGCAGTGTCAGTGATTCTTGACCAGAGCCATTATTTTTCCCCAAGAGATGGGAACACAGCAGGGAACCATTTGGTCTCTTTCACAACAAGGAACAGTAAATCTTAGGAAAAACAGAAACGTAGGCACCAGACTCATGACCGTCAGCCAGCCTTAGCCGAGTCCCATCGCTATATGAGAACACGCTGGTCCTGCTTGGGGCTCCAGAGAAAAGCCAGCCTCACTGAAGCGCTTGACTTGTCTGACAAGTTTCAGGTGACAGGGGCAAAGCTTCCACTGAAGAATGTGTGTTTCCATTCTGTGGCTGAGAATTACAGCCAGAACCACGCAAACGATGACTACCTACTTCTTAGATGAGACACCACCACTTGCTTCAAACCCACCTGGACAGTCACAGACCTCGGCCAGCCTGTTGCCTTATCCAGCCCCTGCATGTCTGTTCTTCAGTCCTTTGCTCTCTAAAGCATGATAAAGTCGCTAACGGTAGGCACGGCCGTGTGGAGAGGCAGCCGTGCTCATCCTCCCGCTGCCCCTCGCCGGATCCGTCAGTCTCTAGTGCAATCGGCTGCGCTGGGCTCCTGCTCCACGGCTGCTGCAGGTGGGTCTGGGGAAGGGTCCGCTGTACAGTGTAGTGCACATCACCTCAAAGTTCCAGCCCCTGAAGTACAATCCTTTTGGTCATTCATATATTACAACCCTCTTTTTTTTTCTTTTTCCCCCTACCCCATTTTGTTAAAAAAAATAAAGTTTTTTGGGTGTTTTCAGGATTTGTTTCTTCTGATTTTCCTTCTTTCTTCTGAGCATGTGGGGAACATGATGGTTCATGGGCCACCTTCTACTGGATCCCTCGAAAGAGACACATAGCAAAGATCATGGCGAACAGCTGAGAAGAAGAGGGCAAAAACAAAACAGAGAACCACAGGAGTCAGCTGCATCTTCCAGAAGATCGGCAAAGCCCTCCCTGGCCCTGGGACCACTCCTGTCACTCCCTCCTGCCCATGATGCAGCGAGGGGGACCCTTCTCACCACCCAGGGCAGGCTGTGGCAGAACTTTTTTTTCCCCTGAAGGCAATCCTTCCTCTCCTTCCCCTGTTCCCCCAAACTGTCTGGGGCTACAGCAGTGGCCTGGCTTCATTCCCAAACCGCCCTTGGTGTCGCAGGGGAGCAGGCTCCGCAGTCCCTGCTCTGCACATCATTGCCACTGCCCAGGATGGGTACACCACGGCCTTCGTGGGGGCTGCTGGGGCTCTCTGCCCAGATCCCTCTCCTTCGCAGAAGACAGGGGACGGGGGAAAGCACCTGGTCTTGCCCCAGAAATGCTGCAGTGACATCAGTTCTGGGCTAACACCATGTCTGGTGGAAGCCTGTTCCTCAGAAACACCACCAAAGAGCCAGGTACTAATGAAGGATAATGGAGCTGCTCTGGAACCGACAGAGTTTCAGGCTCTAAACAGAAGTTTTTAAAGAAGTGGCTCCAAATATAAGTTTTCAAAGCAAAGGCAGAGTTTGAACACATTAACCAAGTGATGGATTAGTGAGCTTGCTGGGTTGCTGCCGTGACGAGGGCAGGCGGCAGGTCCCCAAAGCCCTGTGGCCAGCGTGGCAGGGCACGAGCTGTGCAGCGGCACTGCGGGTGTGCGGCACCAGTTCTTTCCCTGCCTTCTGTGGCAAAAGACCAAGCACCCGGCTCTTTCCAGGCAATTAAAACCACAAGCTGATAACCTGCTCGCACTGGGCAGGAGCAGCTTCCCTGGGCAAGGGGGAGCCCCTGCCTGTTTGCCTCACGGCTGGACATCTACCGACACCGCTTTTCTTCTGGTCACACGACAGTAAAAGTACCTCAATAGCCAACACTCCGATGGCAAGGGCTCCCGCAAGGTACACGTAGGTCTCAAAGGAGTTCAGTATCACAGTGTAGCAGCCCTAGGAAGGACAAAACATGGTGAGACATGCCTGAGCAGCACATTGCGTTGTCCTCACAGCACAGCCCTCCTTAGTACAAGTGCCCTTGGATCCAGGCACCTCAAGCACGGCTCCCTCTCGCCCCCTCACCCAGCCCCGCAGCGTGGGAGGCAGAGACCCCCAGGACAGTGCTGGGGAAGGGGAAGGCTGTGCTGCGGTGGGACGGGAGTGGTTCACACCCAGGACCCCTCACTGACCATGAGGAACCGTGACTTCTGGCAGGGCAGAGCAGAGCAGCACAGGAGAGGCACTCCCTCTGCAAAGGGCAGGGACTAAGCTCAGGGGAAAGGGCCCTCCGGGTAGATGACAGGCAACCAGGCTGCCTAGGGAAAAGGACGATTTATTTAAAGCCAAGGCAGGAGATTCTTGAATCCTCTCTCAGCCAGCGGCCCTTTCACACCCCAGGACCTTTTCTCTGTGCCTTCCCCCAGTGGAGCGTTGATGAACACTTGCTGACCTTCAGGCTACAGGAGAATTAATTTCATTAAGAATTCAGGGCTACGCACTACAGCAATCCTTCCACTCCTATGGTGCAGCATAGCCACCATCATCTTTGACATCTTAGCTTTGACAGAGCACAGGCTGCCCAGAGGTGGTGGAGTGTCCTTCTCTGGAGACATTCAAAACCTGCCTGGACACAATCCTGTGCAGCCTGCTGCAGGTGACTCTGCTTTAGCACGAGTGTTGGACTAGATGATCCCCAGAGGTCCCTTCCAACTCCTACCATTCTGTGATTCTGTGATCTTTAACGTCATTTATTACGGCTCATATAATTAACAGCAGGTAGATCTTCTGCAAAGTTTTCAGGACGTTTCTGGAAATCACCAGCTTATCCTGGCCTTAGATCTCCCAGCCTAAAATTCCAACCCACCAACAAATTTCTGCAAATAAGTCACACATAAAGAGAAACATAGGCTGGAGTTTGTCCAATGTAAAAAGTAGCTCTCCTCCCCACTGAGCATATACTTCACACATACAGGTCTAATCCCATCCATACTGCTGGGATGTTTCAATCACCTGATTTTTTTTCCCTCCACCCATAAAGAAAACGTCTGAAATGCAAATACAGCACAACAGTTATGCACTGGTGCCCACACCAGTCCCTGCTCACCGTGAGTGAGACAGAACCAGAGGAGAGCGAGGGAGAGCACAGAGAAGTTCCACTCATGACGCAGACCCAGGAGTGCAGAACTTTTTGGCAGTAACTGAGCTGTTAAAACCACATTCTTGTCAACATGAGACTACTCAGCAGCAGCTCTGTTCCGGCCACATGTCAGCCCAATATTCAGGGAAAAGCATCCAGCTCAGCAACAAAATGTTTGGGTGCTTGCTAGAACTCCAACCTTGACCCAACTTCCAGCACAGCCTACTCAGCTGGCTACGAAACGGGGTGAGCACCAGCGTGGCCAGCATGGTCCTACTAGGATGGTGTCCCAGGAGCCTGACTTTGCTCCAGGAACGCCTGAATTCAGCCATCGGTTGCTTGGGAGTGTCTCTCCCATCTCACAGCAGCGCCTCACTGCGTGCTTGGTGCCACGCGCTGTGCTCACAGCTTCTCCCACCAACACGCTGCGGTGACAGGGCTTACAGGAGACCTCGCCTCCCCACAGCAGTGGTAGGCCTCAGCATCACCACTTAGGGAAAGCTAAATCTGTTATCTGCTTTAACCCTCGTTCTCAAAATGCATCTCTCTCTCCCTCCCTGCTGTTTGTCATCTCCCTCTCCTCTCTCTTCCCCATCTATTCACAGCAATCAGACCTGGCAGAAGCAGCACGGTGCTGTCTGCTATGATCGCTCACCCACGGTGCCTTTGCCAACCATTTCCAGCTGCCAGGAAAGGAACAGTTCACACGCTGCTTCCAAACTCCTTCACTCTCTTTCACAGCCTGCTACCAAGTGCTGAGAAGAGGACCACTGCTTAGTCTGGAGAGAAAAGCAGGCTTGTACGTAGTCAGTCCAGAGCTCAGCTCGCTCACTAACGCTGAGCTGAACAGAGTCAGAACTTTGCTAGAAAATTTCTTAAACTTCACGACTTGCTGACATTGTAAGGAAACATGGCTGCAGTATCAGTGTCAACAACATTATGCTGAACTGTCTTGTTCCAGTCCAGTAGTGTGAAAAACTGCCAAGCTGAGAGGCCTGGCAAAAGAAATGCCCCTTTTCTACTGCAAACAGTAAAAGAGCAGAGAAATGCATCTTTCCAACACTTCTCTTCCTTGGAAAACAGACTTTTTTTTTCTGTGGCTGTTCAATCCCTGATCTCTTGGTTGCACATGTTGTTGATGAGGAGTCTTTGTGAACTACACTGGAGCCACTACCGCAGCCAGTAAGAGCCAGCTCCATCCCATCCTCGCTGACCTGTGCTGCCTTGCTAATTAACTTCTCGGAGATAGTACTAACCTTCAGAGACACAATAAAACTTAATGTGAATTTCCACCCCCACCTCTCCATCCTTTGGGAAAATCTTCATATTTTTGCTGATACATGGACTTAGCAGTGCACACAATGAAAGCGGATTTTCAAAATCAGACCTATGCCATGACTTCAAAAGCTGTCAGCAGAAGCATAATTAGGATGTGAGCTGCAGTCAGAACGGCAACACCTGTCAGCTTCACTAGCCCCCCATGACCACCACAGCCATCTCTCTGTCTGCTGTGAAATTCTTTTTCCTGGTGTTTGGCGTCCCTTACCTGTCGGTTCTGAAACCTCTCGATGCCTGCGATGCAGGCTTCCTTGTTGACAAACATCCCTTCCCGGCTCTGGAGCTCTCGCTGGCAACAAGCCTCCGGTGTCGTCTTTTCCAAAGGGGAGTATGGAAGATGAGGGACAGCTTCAAAATCTTCTGGTCCGTTAACTCCACAGCAGGCAAACTAGGGAGAGGCACAGAGAAGAAAGGAAGACAGAGCTGATGCTTTGCCCTGAAAGCAGATACAAGAAATATACCAAAGACCCATTCTTGCAGGGATCAAAGCTTTAGTCAAAGCAGAGACAAAACAACTGTTATTTCCAAAGAAGTGGGTTGTGCTTGTACCTTGGAGCTTCTGTTTCATCAAAGCCTTTTTATAAAGTCTCACTGTTCCCATGTCATACTGTAGACTCTACGGTACCACTGGGAATATTGCCACAAACTACACAGGGCTTTGGAGCACATCCAGAATGTCTTGCTTGAGATCACCCAGCAAGTCTGCAAGGGAGCCAGCAGCACAATCCAGGCTCCTAACCGCCCGTTCTTCCCACAGCTAATGGCCAGGATTGTTGCTGCTCAAAGGCACTGCTAGGTGATTCGAGTTAGGTCCATTTTTAGGATTCAAGTCCAGGTCCCTTTTTAGGATTCAAGTCAGGTCCTTTTTAAGGATTCAAGTCATACTCTGTCTCCTTTCAGTCAGCAAAAGGAAATGTCTTTATTAATAAAGTCCTGAATCAGCATGAAGGGCAGCAATCATCTTTTTGTTTTAAGATTAAAATTGACTTTTCATCTGCAGAGTCTGACATCCTCAGCCTTCACTCCTGAAGAGATTCGCCATGGGCCGTATTGAGCAATAAGTTCACATGTGTACATACACACATGCACAGAACTTCCTGTAATAACAACTCCCAATTCCAATGACAGTCGACCTGTAACCTGCCTGATTAGGACTGTGATAACAATGTCCATTTTAATGGCTAATATTTCTAAACTGAAAATATACCATTAGGCACATTCCTGCCTAATCTGCCACCTACCAACTCATTTGACAAAAGCTAACACAAAGACATTAGCTAGCACCATTTTTTTGGCTGGTGTTGGCTGGGAATAGCTCTGAAGCAGCGATATCCAATTGAAGACAGCTCCAAGGCTTTCTGCGCCCACTGTTTGGAAGCTGGGGGTACCCAGTCAGGTAAAACATGTCAGCCTTTGGAGGCTGAGGCAGTCACGGGGAGCATCTCTCTCGGGACCGACGGCAGCTCGCTTTGAGAAGGACCGGCTGCCGGCTGAACTCTCGTCTCCCTCCCGGCCCAAACGCCGGTGCTGCGCGGGAGGCGATGGGCTGCCCGAAGCAGGCTGAGCCCGGTGAGCTGTGGTGTGGGCTGAGCGCTGTGCCGACGGCCACTGACCACGGGCCGCAGGTGACCGGCACGGCCTGGCTTACCGTGATCATAACCGAGTTCCAGGTGGAAGAGAAGACGTCTGTGTCGTTGTTCCTCAGGTAATGCTTTTTCAGCTCCTTGGTGAAAAACTCTCTGGTCAGCTGAAACACATAGACGGGTGGAAATGTAAAGGTACTGCCAACACCTTTCCCAAGCACTTCCCAAAGCTCCCTTCTGTGAATGCTGGGGGTTGTCTGGCTGTTTTGATTTTGTTCTTTTTCTTGCAAACCTCAGTGGAGAAACATGGGAAAAGCCACTGCCTGAACCATAACTATATCCAGGGTTAATGGTACCTGCTGAATAAAACTGTTGCTCATTAAAAATCAGGGACTGAATTATATCTATACTTGTAAAATAATGTTTACACTTAAAGGTTGGTCAGTTTTTGAAATTTTCAGCGCTATCTGAAAGCGTTTCATAAGTTGAAACAGGACTAAGATTTTAGAAAGATGTTCAAATCCACATCCAAATAGTAGTTTAACTTTCTATGCTTCATGAGGTCTGCAATCAAAGCATGATTTTCCCCTCACTTTTCATTTTAAACCAGTTAACTTCCTACCAACGAACTGCCCTGAATTTACTTCCACGTGTGAGAAAGCAGAATGAAGCCCGAATATGAAATTCTCTGGGAATGAAAAGGAAGTAAAAAATGTATCATGAATATGAGATGTTCAAGTCAACTTACGAATAGGAAAAAAAGATCATTTCCTTGACAATGCTTTAAATTCTCTAAACTAACCCCCACACACGAAGAAAAAAAATCCTCTTTATATTTCCAGTGTTTAGATAATGTAAACGTTTTTCCTAAGGTCAACTATATAAATGGATGGAATTTCATTTACTCCTGTTTACATTTACAATAAAATAGAAAAACCAAACAAACATTTTGGCTCAGAGTCTTCTCAAAATGTTAGACACCTTGAAATCACGTTTACTTGAGATCGCGCTCTGGAGAACTAGTAATACACAAACTTAATAGTCTTGTTAAACCGAACACCCCGATTCAATCTTGTTGCCTTTCTATCACTTCAGCAAGAAAACTTCAAGGAATTCCCTTTTCAGGTTCCTTGTGTGGTCCCTTCTCCAAAATACCTTGTGGTTTGTGATCCGCACAGGCAAAATCTCTCTGCCACTGCAAAGCCTCGGTGAAGGGGGTTGGACTCGGCTGGAGACAGCACTGCTCTAGTGTTGCCTACTTGCAGGATCAGGAATTAAGCTGCCTGAAAAAGATCCCCCCCTGATTTTTTTTTTTTCTGTTGTTCATAGAGCACTGCAGATGTAGTAACACATACTGCTACAAGTTGGTTTCAGGTTCTTGATATGCAACGTGAAATATCGCACATATGTATACATATGTATGAGATGTATGGGTGGGCACAAAAGCACAAGCACAAAATTGTTTCTTTTGTAACTGTATCACTAAATTTAAGGAAAAAAAGGGAAGGCTGTGGTGACTCTTTAAAAGACTCCTGAATACCACTTAATATGGATTTCTCTTTTACAAACACAAACTAAGGCCAACTTTAATGACTAAATATATACTGGGTGAAACTTTGTCACAAAGACTTGAATGATGCAGGTAGCTCAATCTCACTACCTTTTAATTAGATATGCCACTAAATTCCTAAATCACTTTTATGGGACAGATATGAACTCATTTTTTATTTTTGAACATTAAAATACCAGAGGACATGGCATTTTCCTTCGGGAATTTGGTGCGCTGAGCGAAGGTCAGGTTAGAAGATGCCAGAACACGTCCTCTCCTTTCATTCTCTTTCTCTGTGTACTTTATCCACGCAGTATTCTACCCTGCAGAGACAGCAGCACATTTTTTTGATGCTTGCCTGTTTCTGAAGCATGGACTTTGAAACTGATATTACTGTTGGTAATAATCCCAGCTGACTGCCTTTGGCGGGGTCTAAAACAAAAGAGTCATTTAAATATAAATTGAAACCTTTATTTTGACAGCAGCAACCCCAGAGGAAATTGTTCGGAGTTTGTGTGCGATTTTTACGAGACTTGGCCTAAACCAAAGCCTAGTGCTGGAAGAGTAAGTTTGACAGGAAAATAACTGCTTCCATTTAGTTGCTCTTCAACTGTTTGTCCTGAGCATCTGAAGTTCAAAAAAATGTAAAAAAAAAAAAAAAAAAAAAAAAA
>Ga0065711_1051415_pt1 | contig 10387 bp, 5 predicted proteins | sample Hoacrofraction12_FD_59098 | JGI IMG/M metagenome (GOLD analysis project Ga0065711, IMG submission 59098) | Hoatzin crop microbial communities from Cojedes, Venezuela - Epithelial fraction 12 v2 (version 2) | ecosystem: Host-associated > Birds > Digestive system > Esophagus > Crop | place...
AGTTTGTGCCCATTGCCCCTTGTCCTGTCACTGGGCACCACTGAAAAGAGCTTGGCCCCATCCTCCTGACACCCACCCTTCAGATATTTGTAAGCATTTATTAGGTCCCCTCGCAGCCTTCTCTTCTTCAAGTTTATTAGTCTTTCCAGTAATCATGACCTTTCTCAACTGACTAATTGAAAGCCAAACCCATATCACCCATCATCATAGATTTCTTTCTCACAGAAACTGGAACAACAGCACATGATTGATATATGGTTAAGCAAAAGCCTGTATAAATGGAAGGCCATTTTTATTTCAGTGGAGCTGGATAATGTCGCTGCAATTTGATGGCATCTTTGAAATAGTAAAAAAAATGTGTTAAAGAAATCACACCACTGTCAGTTCTCAACAAGGGAATTCCCAAAGAAGTTCACAGGATCCGTGTCTTAGTATAAGAGTATGTGGAGACTTCAAAACTGTGACTGGAGACCCACGGGCCCTGGAGAACCATGAGTGCTTTAGTATTGACAGTTCAGAAAAACCTGATTTCATTTCACTTTGAAGCCATGTAAAACAAGCAGATGAACTTCTTCCTGGTTCTCCTAACCTAGTTCTATTTCATGTATTTCTCATGTGTCCTGCACGTTAAGGACACCATTCATCTGACCTGCTTTTCAATGTTTGCTTTAGGATGAGATTAGCTGTGTGCCAGCAGCATCTATTTTTCTCTTGACTCTGAAGGACTCTAGAGTGACTAGCTCAGAAACTGGTATCTACAGTGCAAATAAATATCCATAGCATAGTTTAGTCAGATGGGTTCCATCTATGGAATTCTAAGTACAACTTAGAATTTGCTTGCTTTGTTTGCAAGCGCATACTTCTCCTGACATAAAGAGAATTACAAGCCATGCAACACAATCTCTTCCTCCTAGGATCTCAGTGCAGCACCAGTGCCTGTTTCCACATGAAAAAAACTCTGCCTCAGGAATTTACCCTGGTCAGGAAAGATAACAAAAAGTAACTTCTCCAGCTAACATCTCCAGGAAAGTAAAATGTCTTCTAATGCAGCAGTGGCTAGATGCCTTCTTGCATCATAATTAGTGATGAGAGTCAGTCATTTACCCAATAAGAATCTCAGAGAGAGAGCAAATTAGCTGAGCTCTATGTTTGTATGTCTACACAGTGACATACACCATGAGCACTCACTAACAAATAACTTTCATGAAATTCAACATGGCTGTCTTAAAATGGCATGCCAGAGTGATTTTTGAGGTGAGTAAAATAGAGGCTTTGGAAGAATATCACCTGACAATCTTTTCATGGCTTTCCTATTTTATATATGTATACATTAGATATTGTTTAACAGTCTAGTCTGTGCAGAATATTTTATTTGGAGCTATAATGTATGGAGGGAAAATATATTTTCCCATAAAGGATTTGTAAAATGATCAAAAAAAACAAACCCCATCGTCTAAAGAGACTTACTGTGAGCAGATGTTGAAACTTGTTATTTTAACATTTCTTGATACTAAAGTATCACCCTGCCTATGTATGATATTCTACCATTTCACACACCATCTCATGTACTGGGAATCCTAAAACCAGACAATGACTGCCTGCTGATGTAACTGAAGATCTCATGCCAAATTTCTTCTGAACAGATTTCCTAATTTATTGATTAAAACTTGTTTGAGCTGTCTCCAGCAATCAGATACTTGGGTCAGCTAGCAAGGGATCAGACAACATGTACTAAAAATTTAGCAGATGCTCTGCAAGCATGTCACACTGTTCTGACCCTGTGCCCCCTTTTTTTTTCCCTCATCGCTGTTTAGTGATGTGGATTTGTTTGGCAGAGTTGCTACCCTTTTGCTGATGTGCTCCGGAGACAGTCACAACTGCCTGCAGACAGCCGGTTCCTTTTCAGACTGCTATTAGATCCAGAGGTCAAGGGCACATTTCACCCACAACCTGCGGTGTGCCAAATCTGGGGTGCTTAGGGTTAGCCCAGCTTTTCATTTGGGGTAAAATTGTGTCAGGGGCTATGCTGGTTTGCAGCATCTGAGGATCTGCCCTGCTCTGATGCCGCTGTTTGGTCAGGAGGAATGATAAAGGTATATGCCCTTGAAATAAGATCTGTCTGGCGACCTTCACAAGCCACTAAACCAGGTCTACCAGGAGGACCAGACAGACATCTTGCCATTTATTAGTTCCAGCCACAGATCTATATTGCCCTACAGGAACTAGCAGTGGGGGAGCCTGATTTGATAGCACATTTAACCACAACACAAGTCTGGCCCACTAAGCTGATCTTTCTTTCTGTGACTACCTGGGAAAGCAGCTGGGCTGCGATTCCAGTCTTCTCTGTGAGCCACGGTAACATCAGGCACATCTTCAGCAGCTATTGAAACAGATACACTCAGCCAGGTAGAGCCTGCAGGTAGGCATCAGAAGATGTTTTAAGAGAGGGCTGTACAGATGAGGTCTTTTTATTGAAACAAATATATAAAGATGGGGTTGTTAAATAGATTTATGGCAGTCTTTGAGGAATGGTAGCTTACAATGCCTTTGATATCTGCAGTCATGGAGGGAGGAGGGAAAAAGATCCATGGAAACTCTTCCAGTTTTGGAAGAGCCGCAGTAGTCAGATAGCATATTTGTGCTGAAATGCGAGTGTTCAGTCTCTCCTAGATCAGCACACAAGAGAAATGACTAAGTGAACAGAGTTACTACAGTCCCGTGGCTTGCAGGGTGCTCATGCTCGCTGTGCTGCAACCAGTGTGTGGGTGCAGCACCAAGCAGATACCACATCCCTGCATCCGCCCTGACCTGGTCAGCGAGTCTCCCTCCTGCCTTCCCCTGCTCCACTGAACAAACCGCAAAAAGGCATGTATAAAAGCTGTGGCAGAGATAACAAGAACTGAAGGAGTCAGAGCAGGTGCAGAGCATTAGAGTACCATCTGGGGCTGTCTAATTCCAGCCAAAACAGTCTCCTCCGCAACTGCTCAGGAGGGTGGGATGGCATAGTTACTCAAGGTCAGGCAGGCAGAAAGGAAAGCAGAAGCTCTGGCTCAAGCCTGCAGAGTGCTACAGGAGCCAGCAAGATTGTAGCTATGCTATTAATTACTAGGTAGCATTAATGCAAGTGCCAGCTCACATTCTTTCTCTAATTACTTTTGCTGATGTTTCGTGACGTCTTGAAATCACCCTTGACTCTGACCGTGTGAGCCAGATTCCAGAAATGTGGCACAAACCACATCAGCAAACACAGAAAAAGTACTGCCCCTCCCTATGCGAGGCTAAATGAAGCTAAAATATTCCTCACCTTCCTCAGACAAAAGCTGAAAAAACCTGAGGCCACCGGCATGTACTGAAACTCAGGCGCCTCTCAAACCCTACAGTACAGGGCTGGGCAGGTTATGATCAACCTTTTGAAAGGCTTCCAAGAAACACATGCAACTCATTCCAGGCTTCACATCTGCAGTTTTGCTTGTCAAGTGTCCCCTGAGTCTGGTGTTGCTAACTTATACGTATTCTCTATCAGCTGCAACTTCTGGGGGAATTTAGGGATTCTCCACTCTAAAATGTGGCAACTGCTAAATGTTTCTCAAGCAACGATCAACTGAAATGCATACATTGTGTGGCTGGCTATGCTGTGACAGATTGCCTAGGAAAAATATCTGTAAATCCCATTAATTTATGAATGCATTTGATTCTGGATCTACTCTTTTATTGGAAAAGGAAGAACAAAACAATGAATAGTTTTTAAGGCATCTCATTTGTTCAAACTAAAATATAGTGAAGATGTAAAATCAGACTTTAAACAACTTGGAGGTGATGAGGCTCACTCTTCTGAGTTATTTTTAGCAATGTAGTTGTGTAGTTTTTATTATGTAAATAAATGTGTGCAGACAGTGAAATGCTAACCAATCGCTTTGCACTTGTAGCTCACAAAGTTGAAAATAAAGCACTATGACCCCAAATGAAATACCCAGATAAAGATGAGAATGGTTAGCCTGTTTCAGAAAGTAACTTCTGACTCATGCCATTGGGTCATACAGCAGACAATTTATCCAGAACAGATGATGGATGCCATGACCCCCAGCGAATTCCATGCCTGGCAATGCTGCTGGTCATTCATCCTGTCTCCTCAGGGGTCCAGAGCTGATATTTCAGAAATAGAGTAAGATATGCATTAGCCGTGCGCCATGAGTGAGACTTTACAAAACACATTGTAAACTGCCCCTAAATAAATGTACAACTCCTCCTGATATCAGTGGGAGAAGAGAAAGAGCTCCAAATTCAAATGGCCAAAACTGCATCTAAGTTTCCCAGTTTTCTATTCGTGTTGGGTAGGTGATTCTGAAGAACTGAAGCCAACAAGTAGGGAGTAGCAGGCAAGGACTTGGGTGGACCTAAGCCTTACCCGGCTGGCTGAATGGTTTGGAAGACTCCACCCTGTCACTGTACCATCTCCTTCCACTGTAAATACACAGCCTGGAAGTTTTCATTTCTTTGACTGGCTGAGGTTATGTTTAATCACCAGTTCTTCTTTGTCCTCCCTCAAATAGATTTTACAGAATCAATTAGTTTTAGGTAAGACAAATGTAGTTTTCTTTAATTATGTTCTCCTCATACATGCTAGGTTTTGTTTAAAAAAAGAAAAGAATCAATGTAAAAAGGAAATCTTGCATGTAGTTTCCCCCAAAACATACTACCTTTGGTATTTGTAATTGTCATGTTTGTAATGCTGAGGATGAAATATTGCTGTAATATTACGAGTACAAAATCTATAAGGCTATTACATATTCTTATTTTCATGCGTGTTGTATATTCAGGCCAGCAGCTAACAGTACGATTACACCAGTCATGCGGTAGCCAGGGGCCATATCCTTCACTGTAAACTGAGTGTTAATTCTTATGAGACTAGAAAAAGGTGGATGTGCTGTCCTGTAACTGTGCAAAGGATAAAACTCCAGTGCTACAAAATCTTTTTTCCATATAATCTGAAACCACACTATGCTTTGCAAGATCCACATGCAGGTTTGTTCGGAGGCTTTGGATTCAGTTATCAGTATCACAAAGCCAATACTCTGTTATTTCTAACCCGTACGATTTTTGTTGTGGTAATACACAGCAACCAACTGCAAATGGAGCACTGGAAGGCCAACTTTTATACAGACGTGGGCTCCCAGGCAGCCCCTGCTTTTTTAAGCATGGTCTGTGCATTCAACATAGTAACTTCTCAGCTCCTCTTGCATCATGTCTTAAAGTTTTGGAAAGGTTCCCCATGACTGATTACATACACTTGTTTAAACTAGATCCAAATGTCAGTGTCTAGGCTTTAAAATATTGGCTCCTCTCCACAAAAGTATGCTTTATCACAGATTATAGACATTAGAAAATAAATGATGGAAAAGACCTATGATATCATCTTGTCTCTCCCCATGAGCATAGGGCTGTTCTCTACAGTATATGTCAGGCAGCTTTGTTCTTTCTGGTTTAAACAACTCTCAGGCTTTCATCAGACTCTTTTACAGTCTAATTTATCTTACTGCCATGACATCTATGCAGATATTCAGCCTATATTTTACCATGATTTGTTGTATCCCACAATTTTGAATGGTTGTCCTTCCTTCTAAGAATCAGGATCTCTCTGCATTCTGTGTTCTTGGAAAGTGCAAAAAATTCTGGACTTCAGTAGACAGAAACTGTAAGTGGGTCTCAAGTACATCCAGTTGAAACTCTCTCAGACAATTATGGTGACCAACTGAATGCAAATATCTCCAACTCAAAACTATTCAGAGCAAGAAATTAGTTAGTTATTTTCTAACAGTTTCTTTAAAATGAGTTTTCTCATTGTAATCTTGTTTTTTTTACTGCAGTGTATGCACATCATCTCTTCACATTCAATAGACACATTTGAATATCTTTTGAATCACAATTGAATAGATGTAATTACTCCTATAAAGGTATGTCTGTTGTGGTTTTTTCTATTAGTGCGTTTTTAATCAACTGGTTTAAAAAGCACTTCCATGTTAACACTCATGTTTGCACTCTCCAACACCCCGCAGCATCCTATCTCTGACCTTGGTCTCACACAGCCACTTGTCCTCCAAAGCATTCTGTTTCACACATGCCCTTCAGAAAAAGTCTCGTGAATAGGCCACCCTAATTAACAAGAAGTGTTATCTAACTAATCTCATTAGACACCATAATCCTGATTAAAATGTCCAGGTGACCAACATTTAATGGGATGAGTAAAAACATGGATCCAAAGAAAATCTGCATTTTCAATTGTCTTCAAATAATGAAATACTACTTTTTACTTCCAAAGGCTGTTCACAAATAGCACCACCTAAAAATAAACAGGAGATGTTTTTAGGCAACTGCACCATCTTATACACCCTCAGTAGCACTCTAAATAAGCGTATTATGTATTAGACATTAAGTGTACACATATGTCAGGTTGGCCACTATATATGTGTGTGTAGATGTGTATGTGGAGAGGGGTGTATACATATAGTCATACATACATATACGTAGGCTCACTGTTGTGTTTATGAGATGCTTAGCACCCAGGAGAAATATTGACTGGAACACCAAATTAGTTGCATCTTCTGTGCAACTAGAAGAATCAAAGCTTGAGGAGTGCTGTATCCCATGAAAAAAAATGCTGTACCCTATTCCCTTCATCTCTTGCCACTTTGGCTCTACATGTTTCCTCACTGTGGACACTTTCTACTACACAGTGTGCAGCCCAGTGAGTCCTGGGTATATTTGCTCCACCTCCGATAACAGCTCTCTGAAACACTGCCTTCCCTGCTCAAAGAAAACATGGAAGCAGATTGCACAGAAACAGCCTTACTGTAAGCTAGAGTTTGCCAGTGTTTGCTAAGCAATTTTAAATATGTTAAGCTTTCTAGCCTCTTTACAGTCTAAGAAAGAACTTTATCTTCTCTCTTCTCTCGAGTACCCTCCTACTAGAAGGAAATCAAATCCGCTCTAAGTTACTTCAGAAGCCTTTCTGGCATCATGACAAATACTAATGGCAGGTATTTTGTACTATAACCTCTAGCCGCTATTTTTCATTTGTTTTAGTAATTACTGGCCTAAATTTATCACTGCCAGAACTCCATTGATTCAGCTGCAGACCCTCCTAGATAAAGCTGTCCCCAAGAGTAAGCGGCTTCTGTACCTGCTCTGGCTCAGTTCTACATTGACAATGCGGTCCTGAGAAAATGCTCGTAGACATATCTGTATCCCATTCCCTCAGCTACACTGGTATTTATTTCAGGAAAGTCTTTTCCTAATTTCCTTCAGTTTATCTCATTTCATGGTTGTCAGTCATAAAAATTTAACATATATGCATTTGTTTCTACTGGAGGAAATCACCATTTTGCTGTTCTTCACTATTGCAGACATCCACCAAACTGAAAACATCTGCACTAGCTGCTGGCTTAAGCAACATCTATGTAAAAGGAGCCAGACCCAAAACCTCAGAGGAATGTAGGTCCCTGACCACCACTGACAGAAATCTGTAAAACAGGGAATACTGGAGAGAACAACAATCGCTGTTTCTGAAAGTGGAAGATTACTGGGCACAAGAAATTTAACCATGTAATTGAGGATGATGTAGAAGCTAAAAGAATCTGCAAGTCCAGTAACGCAACAGATAGACTGATGAGCAGCAGATCCACTGACTACAATTATCTGTGATGGTCTGGACACAACTTCCAGCATAGGCAGTCTCTAAAGCACCAATTGCTGGAAACTTCAAGGGCATACCTGAGAAATGGTATCTGCTCATTTCCTACACTTGTAAGCACCTGCTGCTCACTGTTGCTGGAGAGGACACTGGACCAGATGACCTACTGGTCTTATGAATATTGTAGGGCCTGTATTATCTTTGAAAATACAGGGCCCTGGTGCCTTTGCCACCGTGTAGTGTGGATCAGACCTCCTGAAGACTCTGCTCTGATGAGGCATCCTTCCAGACAGGTACACCATCTCTCAGCAGTTTTATTAATTCACCCAAGAATGCACGTCTGTGTTCTTGGTCTTATTTTCAGACAACTGTTCCTGGCTGTAGGGTTTTGATGGGGTGATTTCACATGGCCCCACCTGGGGGGAGTTATAAATCTCCCATGGATTAGGCAGAGATCCCTACAGCCATGGGGTGGATTGGAGAGGCTGCACAGCTGCTCCCCTTGCATGTGACGTGAAGCATGTGCCACAGAGAAGGAGCAGGGACAGTCTCCTGCCGCCTGCCCACCATCCGCCAGCAAATCTCCTCCTGGATTAAGTAAGTTCAGTAAAAGGTTGTCTGTTATCTGGCTTTATTTCGAACAGATCTTTTTTGTGTTTTTTCTGCGTCTGAGCCCACTGCAATATCTTTTTTGGTGTACTTCTACAATCCAGTTAAAGATTGGTAAAGGTCCTACTGTGTGTTTGTGCGCAAATACAATGTGTGTGTGCATGTGTGCATGTGTATGATTTTGCAAATCTCAGCAGGCAAATGACTGTAAATTATTTGTCTTGTTTGAGTGGTCATCTAAGGTCATTATGTCTAACAAAATTTACTTGCTAAAATGTTTCCTGGAAATTGTCAAGCTCCAGCCTTGCTTGCAGAAATTTAAATCCCTGCACAATCAGAATTGTCCTAAAAGATTTATGTGTACTTACCACTTCTGGACAAAAAAAAAAGCATAAGAAATCTCACAGAAATGGCTGATGTTTTGGAATAGCAGAATAATAAAGAACAGCTAAAATTTCTCATTCATCCATAGAGACTCATGACATTTTTGTGATTTGCATACATGACAATTCTATATTCAGGCAGCTGTCAAGACAGTTGTGGAGTATAACCAACATACAAGTCACAGTAAACCAGTTCTGAAATAGAAAAAAATATTTGCAAAGGACTGTCTTTAACTTCAGTGTTAACACAAACAAGTCAAGCATGCCTTTTCACATACCTGAAAATATCTTGGTCTATTCCATAAGACTCACTTTTTCTAAAAATGAAGGTACTTGTCGTATTCATTTCTACTCAGACCTATCCACTCCTGATAATGTTACAATGAATAGCTTAGGACTCACAGATTGCCAGAGTGAGTCCAGTTAGAAAAGAAGCAGCTACACAACATGTGAAAGTGCTGTAATTTCAAAATAATTCAAGAACAGAAACACGCTCAAAGAACTTTAAAACACTTCTGCCTTTAGTCAGTCACACAGCAAATCACAAAACCATTTGAGAGTCTCACACAGTTTTTTCAAGGTTGTTCAAGCTGCTTTGCGAAGTGTCTGTGAGGGATGAAGGGATGGGTCTGTAGGTTTTCATTTTTGATGCCTAAGCTGGTGCGAAACAGCCATCAATGCCTTTGTGTGCTTCCCTCTAGCCATTGTCTTTGTGCTGCTGGACACCGCAGCGCTGCTTTCCTTTGTGTGCTCCCCTGCTGCCCTGACCGTGCTGTAGATATCTCAGCTAGGTAAAGAATTTGTGCAGGCACACAAACACATGTGATTCAACAGCCCCTTCGTGCAAAAACCACGCTTCAGCACAGCCCCAGGCTGTCACTCAGGATGGCCAAGAGCCTGGAGGCTCGGGAGCTTGCCGGGAGCCCGGGCCAGCTGAGCTGCACAGGGCCTGTGAATATGGCAGTCACCGAGACGTTCTGCCATGAAAGACGGCTTCTCAGCCAGCTGAGACAAAGACATTTCGCTGCCAGCTACGTCTCCAAATAAGCCGTGCATGTTCACCTTTTGCTTATATAATACCTGTTTTCACTCTTTTCTGGGATTTTTTTTATTTTAAGCCTGCCTAACCAGACTGAAAAACATTTCCCGTTCTCAAGGAAAAAACCTGAACCAGGGTGATTTTGCCAGGAAGGTCTGTGCTTGCTTAACCTTTGGGTAGTCACAGCCGACGCGGGCTCCGCAGGGTGGGGAGGAAGCTGTGGGGTTTTGTCTGTTGCCTGCTGTGCCACGGAAAACCTTTACGACAGAATGCACAGCGCTGTGCCCTGGCCAGGCAGTACAGCCTCCCCCCACGGGTGCTGCATCCCCTTCAGCTGTGGGTGCTTGGGGTACCCCCAGCACCTCCTCTCGTCTGCTCTCGTGTTCCTCTTCCTGCACATCCACGTGTGTAATCCGTCAGCTACCTCTGACCAACGTATCTGGAGGTTTCACTTACATTTGTAGAGCAAAAGTTCCTCCTTGAGCTAATTTTTGCCCATGTATATACACATGGGATATAGTGGACAGACAGTCGGAGCTGAAAAATGTGTGAATGCATTAGTATGATCACAGAATCACAGAATCACAGAATAGTAGGGGTTGGAAGGGACCTCTGTGGGTCATCTAGTCCAACCCCCCCGCCGAAGCAGGGTCACCTACAGCAGGCTGC
>Ga0065711_1051421_pt1 | contig 10387 bp, 5 predicted proteins | sample Hoacrofraction12_FD_59098 | JGI IMG/M metagenome (GOLD analysis project Ga0065711, IMG submission 59098) | Hoatzin crop microbial communities from Cojedes, Venezuela - Epithelial fraction 12 v2 (version 2) | ecosystem: Host-associated > Birds > Digestive system > Esophagus > Crop | place...
ATGCTTTTTTTTTTTTTTTTTTTTCCTTTTATGTATTGGTCCAGTTGAACTTTTAACCCGTGAACACTTTTGACATAAACCTCATTCTCTGACAGTGGATGATACGGCTTGGCTACATTCTGTAGGAAGAAATAAAACTTTGTTTCTGAGTCTTCTACCTGCTGATTTCGTTTGATGACCTCTGTTTCTTTTGAAGGAAGTGCTGAAGAATCATTCTTTATTTACTTCCTTCACTTGTGATTTTGTAGACGTCTATGGCGTTTGTCTTAAACTCTCCCGTTACTTCTTTGCCAGGCTGAAGATTCCCTTTTAAGTCATTCCTTACACGGCAGCTGTTTCATGCTTTTCATCAAGCTGGTTGTCCTTCCTTGTTTTCTGGTTCTGTTGTCTTTTCTGAAAAGAGGCAGCCATACCTGTGCACAGTGTTCAAGATGTGGATGAACCTCTCATTTACGTTGTGGGATAATGTTCTTCTATTTTTTTTTTTTTCCTTTCCTAAAAAATTCTAAAATTGCATTTGCATGTTTGACTAGTTCTGAGCACTGAGCTTAAGTCTTCATAAAGGTGTCTACTGTAACCCCAAAATTTGTCATGTGTGGTGTCAGCTGTTTCAGATCCCAGCCACGTGTGTCATGTAGAACTGTTTTAAGTAATTATTAAGAATGGATTTCATGTGTCATTTTGTCATGATATTGTTACTCACCTGTAACTCTTGTCAAATAGTTTTTGTTTCTACTTAGTTGAATAATTTGGTGACATCTACAAACCTTGACAGTTCATGTCAAATAAGGGTCATTTCACGCTTTTCCTGGATCATTTAGTAATACGATGGACAGCAACAGCTACACATTTAGAACAGATCCCTGCAGGACTTCACTGAATCCTCCCTTTGAAAAAACAGCCTCTTATCTTTCTTCTACCTGTGTTTTTTTTTCTTCTTCTCTCTCCCCCATAAGGTCCCTTCCAGTCTTCACCCATAGCAGCGTCAATGAGGGAAATTTCTTGAATTCAAGTAGACTTTATCACAATGATCTCTTATGCCTGCATGCTCAGCGATTTCTGCGGAGAGCACTAATGTGTAAGAGAGGCACATTTCCTTCTACAAAAGCTGTGTCGATTTTTCTGCAAAGAGAGAGGTCATTAGATGGTCGGCAGTAAGGGGCATTCAAAAATGGCAAATTCAATGGCATTTAAAATCCAAGGCTTATCAAAACCTAGTTGTGAAACTGATTTTCTTAACTTTTTTTTTTTTTTGTTACAAAGCTGTGGCTTTAAGAAACACACCAATTATTGGGGCATTGACTGAGTTGACAACAGGGCCTCTCAGCTAATTTCAGATGCTTATTTTAAAATGGTTTGGTTCATGATTTAGTGGAAAACATGCTTATTATGCAGACTTTATTTGAATGACAAGTCCAAAATTCCAGCACCAAGCCCTTTTCTATTTGTTCAGCCTTCTGGCAGAAGCAGTGGTTACATTAGTTTGCACTTTCGTAACTGCCGTGTATCTGAGAAGATTTTTGCCAAAAGACTGCGTTGCCAAAACCCCTCTATACTAGGGGTCGGAGGAAGCATAGAACCTTCTGAACCTGCTACAGCAGATGATGGTATATCATCATCAAAATACGCTTTGTTTTTTTTTCCTCCCATAATTTTGCAACTACAAGAGCTACATGGGATTACTTATAAAGTCTGTGTCCATTCAGCAGCTGTTAGAGAAATAGTGTTGTGGTTTCTCCGTGTTGTTTCTAAGTTGTTCTGGGGGAAATGCTGTAAGAACTAAGAGACTTTATTCAATCTCTGGATTTTTTGTTTCAAAAGTCAGGAGGGTACCTCTCTCCATTCTCTCTCAAATGCTGATGACATTAAAAAAAACAAACAAAACCAGACTGAAAGATAGATCGGATCTACTTGAAAAAGATTTTTAGCTACCTGGCCCTGTTTGTTGGACTGCTGACCTGGAAGTCAAAGACCTCAGTAGTCCTTTGAGCTGTCTGTCCCCTGTGGATGGAACAGCTGATGCTGGTAGCAATGACAAGCATGCAGCATAATTTTTTGGTGAGAAACTACCATACAGTGAAAAGCAATCCCATGGAAATGCATTGCACAGTAGTAGAGCAGCAATTAAGTCCTGTCTCTCCCCACTGGGAGACGACTAATATTTAGGTTATTGCCAAACTTTTAGTGCAAAATAAAAAGTAAACCCATTCCAAGAGACTGGGGTTCAGGTGAGCTTTCTCATTAAGTGAAACTTTTAATATAGATATATGAAGCCGTTTTAATTATTTCTGTACCTGGAATCATAAGCAATGCCATGAGGCTACTGTAACATTTGGAGTGCAGATGTACTCAGCGTTTCTGGCATTCCGATGTATTGGCATGTGACTGGCCATGCTGTGCATCAAGGCTGTGCTGGAGGGTAGGGGGCTGACTAGGTGGGTTGAGGAGTCATTATGCAAGCCGACTTGCTTCGGTGTCATTTTGTCAATAGAGGTGTTACAAAAATCAGTAGTAAGCTATTTGGGAACTGGGGGTTTGCCAGACTAAAAGAATTAACAGCTTCTTGAATATCAGCGATAGGAATTGGGTCATCTGAGGAGTCAGACATGTGGTCAGAAATAGATGGTAACTGTAGTTTACTTAATAAGAGTTTAAGCTAATTATGAGGAAGGCTGTGGGAGTGATCATACTTCTTGCAAATTTACAAAAAGGATTAATAGATTTTTTTTTTTTTAGGGAATAAATTGGCTGCCTGCTTCATCATAAACATGGGAATGTTCTTTGCTACCTGAATCATTCTCCCTTTTAGCTTCTTCGGTTTATGCAACACATTTTTTGATAACTTATCTCCTACTCTGGCTACATCTAAAGTACCCCACTGGCTTGCTCAGCTTTTGAACAGGTCTGTCATCCTGGCTGGTGTTTATGAGGAGAGCAGTGTTATGTTCCAGATCATACTGAAACTCGGTATCTTGTTTCAGAAAATTAAGTGGGAAATTAATTGATTGTTCCTTAGAGACTCACCTCATGGGAATAATCCAGAACAAGAAAAAACCTATGATTTCCCATGACAGTAGGAGAACAAAAGGGTAAGGTTTATGTGAGTTGCAATTTGAACTACTGATGCTTTATGTTGGAGTGAAGCTGCAACAGAAAAGTAAGTTTTATGTACATAGAAATGTTGGAAAAACTGGTGGGCATACGGAATTCTGTTTGTCAGCAGTCAAAAGCCCTTTTAATGGCTACATTTTCAGAGAAGTGGGCTGTGTGGTCCAGCAGCTAAAGCAGTGACTCTGATTTTGCTTGCATTTTTCACCACTGGGCCATTCTGCTTTTCTGTGTTGTAATTTCCTTGTTTATGTGTTGTCGCGCTCACCATTGTGAACTGGTCTGTAATAACTGGTGTAGAAAAAAGAATTTCTGTATTTTGCAGAAGGCCTGAGGAATGTAAAAAGCCCCAGAAACAGGTGAGAGAAACCGTAAGAGAAGTTTTAGTGCAAATGTGGACTGTGTGTTTGTACACAGATTTTGTGGACGATCTGTTCCATTCTCTTTAATTATGTTTGAATAGGTAATTCTGTAATTCTTGTAAAGAGGTAGTTAGAAGCATCACTCTGAGCTTTGGAGATGTTCATGACTTGTAATCACGGATGGTGAGAAAGGGTTTTTCCTCATAAATTCATAGGCGTGCAGAAGCCAGACCTTTCCTTCTGGAAGAAAGGATGAACTTTACACAGCTTCACTGTATTTCTTCTTTTCAAGAGTATATTTGGCCAGGTTTTAAAAGAGCTCAGCTCCCATTTGGGCACCTAAGTTAAATGGCTGGAATTGCAAAAGTGTTTAGCATCCAGCAGCTACTTTTATTCCCACGTATGTACCCAAATGGGAGATGAGTTCTTTTGACAGTGTGGCCCATTATTTGTCAAGTTGGTTGTGGTTAAGACTGAGCATTCCGGGAGCACTCTATTAAAATACACATAGAGCAAACAACCTTATGGGGCCATTTATAAAGCCATACTGTTGGGCCAGCAGAAATTAAATTCTGGAGTTGTGCAACCACATCGTGGAAATAAAAATGGAGAGGGTAAATGGCTGTTTTTTTTGTTCTTTTCCCCTGTTCAGAGACCACAGTTGAAAATGAGGGGAAATTCAGGCAGTTGCAGCCACAAGAAAGAAAACACTGAACATGCACAGAGCAGTAACCATTAAGGTGTGCAGAATTACCAGTCTGTGTTAGGTGAGCAGGGAGTGTAAATGCAAAGAGTATCCTTCAGGAACACTGTTGAACAACATACATCTAAGACATTAGTCCCGTTCTTGGCTTCTTGAGAGGAGAATAATCTGAGGAATCATAGATTTCCATGGAATTCAGTAACTGAAGATTCTTAAATATGGAATAAGAATTTGTAGGGTAACAAGGAGGGTTATTGGAGGATGGCTCACTCAAGTCGCTATTGCATGGCATAATGGCTGGTAGTTTTTTTGAGTTTTCAATTTTTAAAAAATCTGGACCAGTCGTTTATCCCTGTCACCTTGAGACGTTGTCTGTCTGAAGAATTACATGAACATAACTTGATTCTCAGTTTAGTCTCAAACTAGGTATTTCCTGCACTTCTCAGCACGCACAGGAGCCCTAGAGAGGAGCATTACATTTCTTGTTGGACCCTAGCAGTGAGGAGGCAGTGGCTGATTTTGGGACTGGGCTGCTGCTGGAACACTGACATGCTGTGGACCAGGAGAGCTGTTGGTGGCATGTGAAGGTTGTGCTGCTTGGCACCTGCTGGCCAGAGCATCTGTTGTCTGAGGAGCTGAGAAGAGTGGAGTGATAGATTACAACTTCAATGATCTGAAGCATTCTTCTTTCTTGTTGCCTTAGTGCTTGGCCTGTGTTTGTCAACACAGTGTTTTAGGCTTCAGAGTGAAAAGAGAGCTGTCTCTTTACAATGACTGTATTGGTTTAGCAGACTCAAAAATGTTCTGTTGTCTGTTCTAAAAGATGTTGAAGTTCTAAAAGATGTTGAAGATACCCTTCATTCAAGAAAATGCAAAATGGTGATAATAAGGACCTTTATGTCTTGGTGTTACAGCTGTAAACAAAAAGGTCAGATGTATGTTGCTTCTTGGTGAACTTCTTTTCTTCCTTACCACAAAGGATGATGTTCAGATGTGATGCCTGGAGATGGAGGACACCTATGCCAGTTGGTGAGGAGTCTCCTCTGTCCTGTGTCTTCTGCTGTCTTCTTTCTCAGGGTTGAGAGATTCTGGCTGCATGGTTAACACTTGCCCCTACTTACTTAAAACCTGTTGTGATGATTTAAAAAGATTTCTCTCTTCTGTGGCTGATCCGCTGTCTCTTAATTTGTATCAGAAGAACTAAATGTCATATGGGTCTGACCAATTCAAGATCTTACCGAAGTGTGTTTGAAGGTGCAAAAATCCAGCTGAGTCCCTTTCCCCTCATCTTTACACTGTTACTAAAGCACAATTGTATTGCAAGCAATTTTAGAAAAGTGTTTGGTTTTCAGAAACTTGCAGCAGGGTGGCTAAGATGGCCAGCTATCAGACTAAATCATTATTTTGCAGGTGAAACTTGTGCCTAAAGGTAAAGAAGAGAGCCGAGCCTCTGGTTTTCCTTTGCTGTTACCTGGGGTTGGAGACTTTATGGGGAAGATCTAGAAATGTGCTGAATACCATGCATGGGGGTGTGTTTTCAGTAAGTTATTGGTTGAGTGCTGATATGGGAAAGAAGGGGTTTGTGAAATGAATTCTCTTGGCTTTTAAACCGGCAAAATCGGGATTTGCTGCTGAAGTCCACCCTGTGCTTTACAGGTCCTGTGAATCTGTGCTCTGAACAATTTGTTATTCTCGAAATTTGCATTTACCTTGCCTTAACTCAAATTTTGTGCCACTGAGCTTACATAAATATTTTAAAATCATGGTAGCTGAGGTCCTCCCAAATACCAATGCATGCGTATTTATGATGTGTCTGTTTTATTGGCGTGGACAGGATAGATTAATGTTGTGAGCAGAGTAAGTCTGCATGGCACAGTGAAATGCTTGCTGACATGTCAGAGCTGGTGCTCGCTTCTGGAGGCAGTTTAATTACATCAACGTACTGATTGCACCAGATGGATATGTAGGACTTCACAGTTTAGAGTTAGCCTGATGGTCTCTGCGTAGGGTGGCACGGTGTTGTAGGCATAGCACTAAGGCTGGCAAGGCTAGGAATTTGATCTGAATCTCTTGGATTTCAGGCCAGTGTCCAAATTTGTGCCATTTTTTTCATTTTTTTGTTTGTTTCTTTTGGCTCCTGTGATAGCAACCAGGAGATTCATTCGTGATCATGGTTCATCCAATTAGGGCCTTTACAGGCACTTCAGTGTCGATCTATTAACCTTTACAGTCAGTGGAGGGACTTGGTGCCTCACATTTCTCATTAGGAGTGGATCCGATCCTTACTGAGATGAAGTGCTCTTTCTGAGAGGTTGCGCTTACGGATAGTAGTAGAGTTGGGGGAAGCAGTAGGAGAGCAGTGGAGTTGGGGAAGCAGTAGTGAGGGGTTCTGCGCAGTGGCTAAACGGCGAGATACGTTAAAGAGTGTGTACAAGGTGAGGGGCTGTTGCCTCTCTTGAGGGGATGTGGGAAGTGAGTGTGCCAACATCTGTACAACGTGTGTTGTCTTAAAATTGTTTCAGCGTACTGCACTTGGTGTTTTCTCTTTCAGTGGAGCACTACTAGTCAAGGTATGTATTTTTTAGATCATTACAAAGCTGCCTGGTGGGATAACGTTGGAGAGGGAGAAATCCGTGTGTGCAAGGTAGCTTTGCAACAGTGCGAGTGTCTATGGCAAGATTGCATTACTTACTTCCTAGCTATGGAACTGCTGTGAGCATCATACCATACCTAAGCTGTAATATGTAGCTTAAAGTCACTACTACTGATAGTTAATGCCCGAGGAAACTATACATTACTGCTATTGTGAATTGGTTTTTTACTGTTGTTGGTTTCCCATTTTACTGAGTAGCTGCTGACAAAACCCTCCCAGTCTCTCCAGGCTGGGTTACAGTGGTTGACACAGAGGACAGTTTTGTGGCTTTGTTGTGTATGTGTATGTTTTAGAAGAATGTAGGTATATCTACTGCATTGTTTATTTGTGTATTGCAAAAAAGGTTCAAGCATAATAGGAATTTTTGCATTGTTACAACTTTTAACTACTGATGCGCTTTTTGGAAGTAACTTGGAATAGAAAAGAATAATTAAAACTAATTTTTTTAGTTGTTTTTAGCCATCAGTTATTTGTGACTCTCAGGGATAGTCATATGAAATATGCCTAGTATCAGAAACTCTATATGAAAATAAAGCATTTTAAAGCTGTGATTTCATTTTTGTAGTTCTAGAACTATTTTTCCTTAAGTATTGTACATTTAGTTTATCAGATTTTCAAAATACGTTTCTGGAAGTTACTTATCTCTGTTCTACAGTTTTAAAACTGCAAGCAATATCGTGTGTTGAAATTTGACTGTTTATTATATATTCTAATTTTCTGTGTGAAAGGATTACTCACAAAATAGAGATAAGGGAAAAAATGGAAGAACGTCATGATTTGCTTCCAGATGTGAATTCTTTCTCCCCGCAAGGTATAGGCGTGAAATGACAGATACTCAGCTGAACAGTGGATAAAAAGGTCTTAATATTAAAAACAAAATGTGACAGGAAATATACCTTAGAAGCTACAGTCTCTTGGATACTCATCCTCACTTTCACTTGCCACCCTGAATTAATATTTTAACTTAATAAGGTCTGCAAGGGAGTTGTGTAGTGATTTTCATTTGTCTTCATGTACTGCAGTGCTGCTGTATAGAAAGCTATATTAATGTTTATAACAGGCAATTTTGTCAAGAACTGCTGTATAATATAAATCTGCATTAATTATTGCCCTTGTTAAAAGCGTAACAATAAAACATCGTAAATCTCTGTCTGTTTGTTTGTATATCTATTAGACAGCTGGTAACTGTGGCCAGGTTGCTCTGTGTGTGTGTGTGTGTGAAATGAAAACCCAAAGCCCAAACATGTACTCGGCTTTATTATGAAGTGAAGGACAGCGGGAGACTTAGATGAACTACAGCATAGAAAAGGCTTTCTCCCGTGACAAAAGAAGAGCAATTTCATGATGTTTATCGGTGTGGTCCAGCTATTGCAGAACAGCCCCAGCTAGCCATAGTACACATAATTATGATACATCTCTCATAATCTCTATTATCATAATGCATTTTTCTTCCACAAGAGAAATTAGATGTGTAGTGCTCTGTGGCTCACGAGTTTGCCATCTTAAAGAGATGCTTAGTATTTGAGTGATGGTTGAATCACCTATTTTATACTTAAGTACATAATCCCAAGAAGGTTTAAATCAATGTGTTAATTGGTAAGTGATACTGTAATTATATGTATAATCATGGAAATTTTGAATCCAGATTATTTACTTGCTCTCAGGAAATTAATCTACAGAGGTCATATATTAGATTGCTTGTTTATTAAGTGGAACCCCTGTAGTTACAAAGTACTGATTGGCTATAAACTGAATGAAGCATTCTTATAGCTGTATCCAGCAGGTGTCAACAGTTCAAATCTTTGAGTGCGTATTGATCCAGATTCAAACAGTTCATTAATCTAAGCACACATTATATATAGATTTTTCAATGCAATTTTGAAAGAGTTGAAAAATTGTATTGAATGATGAGAGATGATACTCAAATTATGATTTTGTGGCAAATCTCTCTTGCAGTTGTGACATACTCGGATGGGGTTGGGTCCTAAAACTGACGCTGCGTCTTGATTTTTACTTTCAGATGTACTTTTCTGGCTTGAGAGTAGCTTCAGTGGGGGAAGCAGTCTTTGCGTGCTGGCAGTCCAAACCATCTGTTTTCCTACCATCAGGTTTGTCACATACAGGCCCTGCTACTTCCGCGCAAGCAAATGAAAAGGAAGCATTGGTACCGCTTGCGAGTCCCAGAGACATCCAGATATCCCTTGTTTTGTTTCTTCTCCTTGGTCTTCACCCTGGAACCCTCCGGCCAGGCCATCCAGCACAGGTTTAGATGGGACGGCTCTGATGAAATTGTCTGAGCAGCTTCAGCTCCTACAGCTAAAGCACATGCGCAGGCGCTTTGTGTCACGGGGCGAACGCCCCGGAGTGCCTGCCGGGAGAGGCAGCCAGGGACGTTCGGCTGGATTTTCCCCTCATCCACAGCCGAGGGGTGCGCTCCGTACCCGAGAACAGGAGTCAGCCAGGTGCTCAGATCCCCTGTCAAGGGCTTTGTTCTCGCCTAAGAGAAACAGCGTTTCTCTCCCGTGGTGAATTCCGACAGAGCTCTGTCCGTTGGTGCAGCCATCGGCTCTTGGTTCGGCAGATACAAGGTTTTACTCCCCTTCTCTTCCCTGCTAATTGCTAGCATCTTTGCTGAAGTAGGGAACAAAGAAAAGAGAGGAAAAGAAGAGATATTTCTGCGCCTGTTAGTGAGCCAGAACAGAGGGTAAGATTCTTTATTTTAGAGGGAAAAATTGCAATGTATAGAAACAGATCAGGGTTTTCAGGAGTTGCTGTATTTTTCCCTTACTGTAGTGATGAAGCTAAAGATAGGCCTCGGTCCTGCTGACCAGTTTCGGTTAGATGGCCGTGATCCCTGGTGCCGTGCGCTGGGAGAGCAGGAATGCTTGCTTAATCATCCGTTATTGTTCTGACTCCTTGCAGTTCTCAGATTTTTTTTTTTTTTGGCAGTATTATGGAAGTTACGATACCTCTCCGAGTCGCTTGCAGTTGATACACTGCGAACTGCAGAGCTGCGAAGCAGGTCCCCGTTGTGCAGCCGGCTGTCGCAGGTCCGACGCAGCGACGATACCGTGCGAAGTCTGACCCAGTCACCTTACAGTTCACGCTCCTCTTGCGCTGGCAGTGCTGTGCTTATTTCCTAGTAACTGGCTTTGTCTCACGTTTAATTTCGTAAAGTACAACTTGTCTTCTGCAGCTTGCGTTTCGTAAAGAAGTGCAAAATCTCCCTAAAGCGTATGGACTGATGGACAGGGGATTTTCGGAAGGGCTGACGCGCCTGCCGGGGTGCCGCTGGCCGGGTTTCAGACGGACACACACCGTTCGTTGCCAGAGGCTCCGGTGTCGTTGGTCCGTTTTACTCGGTGACGCCACAGCGTCAGCGCTCTGTGAGAAGCAGCGGAGTTTGCAGCCGTTCTCGGGAGGGCGGGCGGGCGTTCACCGGGGAACGGTAAGGCCTGCGCACCCTTCTCTGAGCGGAACCGCGCCCCGCACGGCCCGGGGCCGAGGGCCGGGCCCCGCTCCCCGCGGGCCGTCGCCTCCCGGGCCCCCACGTCGCGGCAG
>Ga0065711_1051422_pt1 | contig 10387 bp, 7 predicted proteins | sample Hoacrofraction12_FD_59098 | JGI IMG/M metagenome (GOLD analysis project Ga0065711, IMG submission 59098) | Hoatzin crop microbial communities from Cojedes, Venezuela - Epithelial fraction 12 v2 (version 2) | ecosystem: Host-associated > Birds > Digestive system > Esophagus > Crop | place...
TGTTCAAGGCCAGGTTGGATGGAGCTCTGAGCAACCTGGTCTAGTGGAAGATGTCCCTGCTCATGGCAGGGGGGTTGGAACCAGATGATCTTTAAGGTCCCTTCCAACCCTTACCATTCTATGATTCTATGATAAAATTACAAACACTTTCACGTTATTTACTATGGGTGTGAGAAATTCCTATTTTCAGAGCGTAAGCCTTTTTGGTTAAAATTTAAAAAACAATAGCATGACAGCAAGCAAGATAATGTGTGGGCAGAGGAAACTTTTCCAATCAGCAGACAAACCACTCCCGTGCCTCTGTTACTCTCAGTGCTTTATCAAGCAACAGTTAAATGAAATGAAGATTCTGGCAGCTCTGTAGCACTTGCTCATCATCTGCGGGGGCAGAGACACAAGCTGGAGTCATGGTAAATTTCCTCTGCTGCTGTTCTTGCTTAGGAAGAACCTCGGGCATGGAGACAGGGAGTATTTGCAGCAGAGCTTCACCTTCCTCTTTGTTTCGTGCCATCCATGATGATCGTACATACAAAAGGAATGATGGGTAAGATGGCGATGAGGGACACAAGAGGTACAATAAATGAACTGCCCCACTATATATATATATATCATTGGACAAAATGGAATTTTGTGCAGATTCCAAATCTAAGTTGGTCATCACATTCTTTTCCCAAATTTCTTGCACAATGTTTATCACAAGTGACAGACCTTCCTTATACCTGTAATCCTTATTTTGAGCTACTTTGCACACAGAAATAAGTGACATGTAAAATTCTTCAGAGCCCCAGAGAGCCACCTATCAAAGTGTGACCAGCTGTCCTTTGCCAAGGTAAAGTCAGTCTAGGAAAATCAATAAACTGCGTGCTTGGCTGCATTCTTCACTAGCAGAGCATCAGCGCTCATTGTAACAGGTTTCTCTCAAAGGCTATGTCCGTCCTTCGTCTTCATGCTGAGCTGCTGAGTTCCTTTTCACTGAACACCGTCCAGCTGGAGATTTTTTTTTTAAATGGGAATTTGATGAATTGAATTCTTCTCACGTGTTACTCTCAGCTGCTTGTCAAGTTTGTTTAACATTAGCAGAAGGAGTAATTTTGGTTGCACTCAGATTTTCTGCAACTGACAGTAGTTTTATACCACTTTACTTTTATATGGAGCTTATATATCTGACACAAATTTGGGATAATAGTAAAAGTATTTATCTGTTTTAAAACATTTTGCATCTTGAAAGCCAAAGCAGCATTGACAGTCTGAACCGCACTGCTCTTCACCTTGCTGACAGCCAGACAGCCTGTCTGAGCCTGCCTGGAGTCATCACTTGAGCCAGCAACAAGCAGGTTCCAGTGAAACCCCGGGCCTGCCACAAATCTGTGCAGGCAATAGGTAAGTTGTTCTTAGGCCCATTGAAGTCACTGGGGCTGTGTGCAGATTTCATCCATGTGCAGCAATTTGCTGAGTTAAGAGCAAAGGTGTTTTCTTTCGATTTTCTTCAATTTTCATAAACACTCCCTTATTCTTTTCTCCCTCAGCTCACTTCATTTCTACCGTATAACGGACACAGCAATCTTTGGTAATTAATGCTTTTTCTTGCCCACTCTTCCCCTTCCCTTTTTATGCTGTTTTTCCAAATCTAGCTTCATTTCACTGCCCTTCCTCTGGCCGGTTCCAGTCAGCAGTATGTCTGTATTTACTTTTATCGTGGCAGATGACTAAGCATTGCAAATAAATTGGTTGTGTTATCAAGGCCACGTGCCCCAGAATTCTAATGCAGGTTCTCCTTTTCCTCCACATCCTGACATTTTCAATAGTAATGCCAAGTGGTTTTCATTTGCCTTCTGCTTTTCTAAGCTCTCACGAAATTTTAATTGCTAACACCTGTTTTGCTATTTTCCCCCCGAAATATCACAGAGAGGGAAGTGGGGTTTTTATCCACTTCCTTTTTCAAATGAAAGCTGAGACTTCCATGCTATCCCAAGCCCCTGAAATCAATGCATGTGGATGTTCACCCGCATTGGGCAGCCTCCTAGGAAGCAAGCTCTCTTTGATTCAACAGCAGGTAACTGCGTGGCCATGTGGATTTCAGAGGCCGTAGATACCTAAAGGTTGACTAAAAGCCATGCTCATAATCAGGCTACAATACAGCAGTGATGAGAGTCAGGCCTTGTCACATCCTTTCCAATAGCTTTCTTCCTTAGCTGCTGGGTGGACTTTGTCCCCTTCTTCTAGGGGATGAAGAGATGGGAACAGGTTTTACAAGACCAGCTGGCTTTAGAACCTAAGCTTGCAGCTTTTTTTTCCGCTCTTAAAAATGCTGCCCTTGAGTATGAAGAGCTCTGGGAGAAGAGAAAATTAACATGAATTACACAGGCGTCTAGTCAGGTCTCTGGCCTGGAGTTTAGAGGCAAATTCCTTGCTTCTTTCCACATTCTCACTGGATCCTCCCTTTTGCTCTCACCCTGTTGGACGAGTGCAGAGAAGTGTGGGTCTTGTGCAACCTAACAAAGAGTTTTTGGAAAAATTACATGTACTGCAGCTTTCGTGAAAGCAGAAGAACTGATGGCACTGGGGCCATGGGTACGTGAAACCCAGCTGTCTTTCTGAGAACACATGTGCTGCCTGCCTCCTTTGTAGTTTTCAGAGGCAAAGATCTAGCTTAACTAGGTGATCCTCTTCTGTATCCTAAAGTGGGTAACAGGAAGACAAAGAGTTGTTTCAGTCTCTCCTTCCTTGAGAGCTACTATCACATGGCTTTCAGTCAGAATGCCCCTTCACAGGTTTTTTTCCCAGCTGCATCACATGAGAAGCATCTGACCTGAGAGCAAGTTAAAAGGCTCTTTGAGCAAAGCCCTACACTGTATTCATGTGGCCATCAGAAATATTTCTGCTTTTTTTCCCCTCTTCTTTAAAGAGAGCTGTGAAGTAATTTCCTTGAAGGATCTCTCACAGATAATGTAAAGTATGCCCATTCCTAGGAAAATCATATGACAAGCCGCATCGCAGGCTTTTGGCTTGGGAGGTCAGTGTCTCTCTCCAGAAGCAATTATCGCCAGGCTGGTGGTTGTTTTGAAGTACATAGGGCCATTCTGTAGGATTGCCGTAATGTGCTCCATTTTAGTACTTAGACTTTTACAGTAGGAGATCTCAGGGAGTTTTTGGTCATAAACTGTTACAATCCTCCAAATATATCCAAGGAATTGTGACTGTTTTATTTCAGGAGGTATAAATAATACCCGGAAATAGGACTACTGACACAAATTCAAACACTGAGATGCTACCTTGGCTTTTGAATGGAAACAGACACACCACCATCTGTCAGAATAACATTAAAACCTCTTATACTTACACAGATGATATGAATAGGGTCAGGTCGAGCATATCTGAGGTTTTATGCTAGAATAGGCAGTAGTTTCCAAGAGTCTTGCCCAGTTTATTCCACCCTGTAAAGCTGCAGTCCCTCAAGGAAAGGTCATTACTGAATACCAAAGTAAACATTTTTCTCATAACTGAAGGAGATCTGCTCATTTGTAAGATTACTTAGCATGCAGCCAGCCAGGGCTCAGGACGGAGTGCCACCTGTGGATGGGTGTCATATATTGGTGTCACACATATGGGCTGATTTTTAAGGAGTGGTCCCACATCGATGTCTTTGTGAAGCCTCGGACCCAACCAGACAGTTTAGACTTATGTTCCAGTACGGAAGAGCATGGTTTAGCCTTCTGCCTAAACCAGAGGTAAAACACGGATCCAGAGTCCCCTAGACTGTAGACAATTGTTCTGACTCTTGGAAGCGCATCTCCATTGTACAGGGATACTAACCAGTTGTGCTGTGAATGTTCATTCAGTACATGTCTTCCATGGTGTCATGTAGACCTGAGATCATCTTGTGGTCCATTCATTCCAGGATCTGTAGCATCATAGAAGCTGGGTAGATGACTGCTTTCCAATGTGTGTAGGAATGAGCTAAACATGAGCCCCGACTCAAACAGACAAGGCCAAGGTGGTGCAAGGGGAACAGGAATCAAATCTGGTTAAGCGTGCAGTCAGAAAGCAATCGGTGATATATCCAAATCAATGCAATACCACCAAAGTCTCGCTTTTAAGCACAGGTGCTTTGGAGGCCCATCAAGCAGGAGCAGGACTGCTCCGATGGGAGCAGAACTGCTGCCATGACGCCCTCTGGACCACTGTCTCATTCACAGTTTCTCCTGCCTCCTTATGTACATGTTTTGTAGAGTTGTGCTGAAGAATCAAATATGTCTTTGATATGCACCAGCCTGAGAAGCAGTATTATGCCTTCAAGTTTGTTAGTATCTCTTAGGCTTTCCAGATCTTGGGACAAATCCTTAAAACAATCCCAGGCTCTGAGAAATCAGCACACCTGTGACTTGGAGAACTGTGAGTTAACACTGCCTTGCTTTTCCTGAAGTCAATGATAAATCAGTAATGACTAACTGAAATTAGGCCAGTCCTGGGAAAAAGGAAAATACATGCCTAACATCATTTAAAAATGCACATGACAGACAAAACAAGACGTTCCCCATAACTATGCAGATGAACCTGCATAATTTACTTGGGCCCTCTGCTGGTAATCATCGTGGGGAGGACGTGGGTAAGGAGTGTCAGTTCTACATTAACGTTCAGATAAATCCTTCCCCAGCTGTATTTCAAGGTTGTATTTCCTTCCTCACAAGGTATGAAAGAGACCCGTGCTATATACACTAGAGGGCAGAGGCTTCCTATGGATGGACACCGCCTCGGAGCTGGGTCAGCTCTTTGGCATAGCCAGGTCTGCAGTCTCAACTCGGTTACACCATGTGATAACCCGCTGAGGGGATTTTATTGTAGTCAGATCCTTGCAAAATACATTAGGTGCACCTGTAGCCCTCCCTGGAGAATTTATCTGTGAAAGGTCTCATGCTGCAAAACTCCAACACTACCACAGCAATCATTTCGATGCCGCGTTGTTTGCTAGATTCCACCACGCTGTTTGGGCACTCGGGTTCAGCCCAGCTTGTCTCTGCCGGCACAGTTGTGTCATGACCAGTGTTCCCATTGCTGGAGCTACAGCTGTAGCAGCAATAGCAAGAAATCCGAAAGAATGTAGGCAAAGATATATTTTTCACTCCCCTAAGGGGTAAGGGGATAAGTGTCCTATTTTGATTTTTGTTTAAAAAAAAAAAAAAGCTTAATTGCTTTCGGTTTCTGAACCTCACTCGTACTCATGTTAAGCAGCATTTTTTTGTCAAATTCATTGTCATATTTCTGCAAGCTTCTCTGCACAGAAGCACTTAGAATAGTTTATGTTACTAACTTTTAAAGTAAATTAAGTAAGTTTGTTTTAAACCCCCTTCAGCAGGAGTGGCCATTCCTAAAATAGCCTTTACTGGCACTTAGTTTATTTAACATTGCACTAACACCATTTAATCAAGCCTTAAATTAGGTTTTGAACCAACTTATTTAAACTGGTTCAAGCCAGTTTGATTTTCAGTTATGCAGTAAGATAAATGAAATAAGAGAGTTCATACAGGGATTTTCTACTGATCAAGCAAAGCAGTTTTAAGGCAAATCTACAGTTAAACTGGTGTGATTTTTCAAAATCTTGAGGCTTTATTTTTCCTCTTGTACAATGAAACTGTAAGTAAGTTGAAGAAAAAACCAAAAGATTTCTTTTATACATAAGGGAGGTTCAAGCACAGATCTCAGATTAAGGAAATAACAGTAACTAGTACCTCCTCATCTTCTTTATAACTTCACTCCTCTCTTCCCCATCTGACAAGCATCGATTGCTTCAAGAACTTCAGAAGTTCATTACTTTTAAATCCTGCAATCTCTTGCACTTTGCTATTGAATCATACTCCTCACCTGTAATTTTTCATAAGCACAGTTAAGCTCACCTTTTTCTATTCCATTGCCATATTTCACCCAAATCACCTTGGTGCTCCCATACATCTCACAGATGTTTTCATACACCAGTAATATGCGTTTCCAGAGCAGCAAAACTTTGTAGGCATTATGGGTGACGCTCATACTTGGTTAAAAACAGTCTTCGTGAAACACAGTCATACTGCAACTCTCACAGACGGGCCAGAGTTGACTGTTGGTGGTAGATAAGCTCTATGCATTTGAGCCTGTCTGTATTTGTCTCCCAAAGCCCAGGTAGAGCCTGGGGATCATTTCGGCCAGGGCCGGGTTGAAGTACAGCTGCTATTGAACAGCTCACATAACAATATACAATAGTCAAGGAGAGAGAAATAAAAGACAACAGCACATAGATCTGACAGCGTCAAGGTGAAGTTAGCCTGACAGTCATTATCCAATAGAGAATTACAGAGGAGAAGAGATTGCAAATAAATAAAAATCACAGACATTCATTGAATAAAAGCTGCAGGTTTTCCAAGATGTCTGTGGTATCTGTAGAGGTGTATTTGCTTTTTCCTAAATCCACATGAGGAACTGGATATTTGCCCAAATAGAAACAGTGTGGTCCTAATATAAGGAGGAGGAGGACATAGCAGAAAAGGCAACACTGTGACACCTGAGCAAAGGGAGGTGTTGCACCAGAATTTGAATCCGTGCTCAGTGATGCAGTCTGAATTCACTGACGCTGGCTGTCTGCAAAGCAGCCCTATGAAAATCTAGACCTGGGACAGGCAATCTGCTTGGTTCCTGCTTTGTTGAGTCGGGAGCTTTTCCGTGCTTGAAACCCGTGGTGAAAGAATACCACTGCTCTGCGGCCACATTGCCTCACTGTCACCGAGCAGTTCAATTCCAGCATCTGTGCTGTCACTGAAGACGGCATGAAACTCGGCAAGACAGAGGGTGGGTGTACTGCTGTCAGAAGAACTGCAATACCCATATCCAAAAGAAAAATTTACAGTTCTTCATGACATATAGGGAAGATGCATTTTTCTCATCTTCCCTATCAAGTCAGATAAGTTTACTCATACAAGTGTCAGGAAAAAGCAAATGCGACTCCACAGATACCTCCGTGTTATTTGTGGACGACTTACAGCTTGTATTCAAATGCGAATACAAAAGCCACAGTAAGTAATGTCAAAATCAGATATATTCTTTAAAAAGAAGATGCCTTCACTGTAATTTAGAAAAGAAAACAGTAATGGTGATGACTTTCTGTATGAGCAAGAGTAACATGAGACCCACATTTCCCATGTACTCATTTCAATTGCTGAATCTGAGACACTTTTTATACACGCTGAGCAGACAATATTCCGCACTTCATGAAAGTCATGGGGTTCATGAAAGTCATGGCTCAGTCCAGACTGGTTTCTTTTTAGACATGCAGAAACAGAGAGTAAAATTCACTGGCCAGTTTTGAAAACGTTGGTCTTTAGCTCTCCCTATCTTAGTTTTCTCATCTGCATAGGAAAGATGATAATCATGCGGAGAAGTGCCTTGAGGCACCCCATCCAGGGAGGGGGTAGCAAAGTGCTATGTTGTTAATGAAGATGAGCAATGCCCACTGTACTGCACACAATGCCAACACTGAGAACATTTCTCACCCACCTCTGCATTCCTCCCTAAACTGCATTTCTGTCTCCTGTGTCTTTCTTAGAGCTTATCACTCTCCTGTTTATTTCAACATTGATAGAGGAGGTTCCATAACAACATTAGATTAATTTAATTCTTCCACCCAGTGCAGCTACCTTAAAAGCCAGTTAAATCATTTCACCTCTTAAAGGGAGGCACTTCTTGTCTCAGATGGCCAATGTGACACTTTTTATAAGTTCAAAGCCTACTCTGCTTTTTCCTTATGAATGCTGAATCAAGTCTAGCCTTCAGATCCTGATCTGTAGTTAAAACAGTCAATGCCACAGCAGATGCACTCAGCAGGTGGTGGCAGAGGAGTTTTCCTAGACCTTGAAAATATGAACTTGTTCCCTCTGTAGAGGTTATAGCTGAACACAGAACCTCTGTTTGATTCTCGTCTCAGTGCTGAGATGATGTGTCTAATGGTCTCTGAACAGCTACCTTGCGCATACTGAGGGAAGAAGGAAACTAGCTCTTCTGATAGTGAGGAGAGCCTTTAAACGCTAGAACCAGAGTAGTTTTGCTGTGGAAGTGGGAGATTTGAGCAGCGAGGAGAGAAGAGCTGACGACTTCAGCACTTATCTAAGACACTGCTAGTCCAGGCTGGCTCCCCTGTTTCTGCACAAACTTCCAAAATGTTCATAGAACACAGAGATAGGAATCTTTCCGAGGCCTGACTTGGTCCCTAGAGAGTAAACTCTTGGACAGAGAGACTCCTGCTTATTATATACATGGGTTTTTCATTTATGTCAATGAGGTTCTGACTCTTAAGACCATTTGATTAAATTTTCAGTTTGGCAGCTGAGCCAACTAAATCAGAGTTGGGCTGAAATTGGTTTGAGCTAATCCATAGTAGAAATATCTGTGTTTTATTTGCATTCACAAGAAAAACAGTAAAATGTTGCTCTGAGTTGTGGAACATACTTTATTCAACCCAAAATGAAATCTTGCCTTCTTACAATACTTATAGTGAAAAAAGTTAAATACCAGGCTAACATTATGAAATTGCTGGTGGTAGTGGCCTCATCTTCTGCCAATGCAAGCGCTCATGTAGGCAGTGTAAAACCCAGATCTGAACATCCTCTCAGTCTGAGAGGATCTGACCCACATCTCCCACTTCTTCTCAAAGCTGTTCTGTTAAAGGGAGAATCCTTGCCTGATGTTGTGATCTGTTGTGTCTCCTGCTTTGATCTTCTTGTAAAACCAATACCTTTCTGACATGCTGAAATAGTTCCTTTCAGTGTTAACAACATTAACATACTTTTTGGTTCAGCCAAACTATACTGCAAACTTGATGGACTGTTAATCATTCTAAACATGCCTAAAAGGGACCAGGTTTCAGAATCTCTTTTTGTTCTTTGGTTTATTTGGACTCTCCCATAGACTCCTATAAATAGGATGAAATCTTCTATTGAAATGTATAAGAGTGGAAAAAGCATACAAGTGATAGCAGCCTTCCGGGGACTCTTCCACATGGACTTCTCCTTTCTTTATTATAAAGAAATGTGAAATAAAACTTGCGCTCAAGGGATTTACTGAATACTTTGGTCTAAATTTCAGCTTAGAGTTTTGGGAGGCTTTTAGCTGCAAAACATTTCTCATGAAGTCTGAAACAAGCATAAGTTGACTCATGGAAGAAAAACTGAATCCTAAAGAACAGCTACTTGAACATACACAACAATGAGCCCAAACACCTCCGTTAGTGTCTATAGAGAGTAAAATTGAATCAAAACACCATGTGAGCTGACCAAAACTCAAAGGACAAAAAAAGAGATAAAAAGAGGAAGAATGAACAGCAGGTGGGATAAAGAATGGATAATCCAAAAATCTTTAACTCTGCCTCCTTCACAACCAAGACTTTTCTGGAGGTCTGCAGTCCAATTTGTGCCAGAAGTCCTGAGGAAACACATCAGACTTCCAAAGAGAGATCACATTGGAAGATGGAACTCTAAAGAAATGCCTACATGGTTGCATTGCCCATCTCATCCCAGAAAGCAATGCATTTTCTTCATCTTTCTCTGATATTCTTTTGTGCTTCTGCCTCTCCTTTTCATCCTAACTCAGTGTCTGTCCTGCCAGATGCTGAGCTCACTGTGGTGCTTGTGCTGCTGAGTGCCTTTGAAGCTGCTGGAGGCCTGATGCATCTTGCAACAGGCTTGTTCACTTGAGTTTTGTTACAGGGTCTCCATTTTCCTTGTTTTCCAAAGGCCATTCTCCCCAGCTGTGGTGTAGAGCACATTAACTTGTTGTCCTGACAGGACTGGACCAAGGGCTATGGCATGAACTATCTCCCCTTTAACTTGTTCAAATGCCTGTCGTTGCTCAGGGCCCCATTCAAAATCATTGTTCTTCTAGATCACATCATGCAGAGGACTTACAATCTGGCTGTAATTTGGGATGTGCATACTCCAAAAACCCACAACACCCAGGAAGGCCTGTGCTTCCTTTTTGCTGGTTGGTGGGGACGTAGCTGCTATTTTGTGACATCCATTGGGATTTGACAGCATCCATCCTGCCTTTTTATCCCCAAAAACTGGAACTCTTCCACAGAACTTGACTTCGCTTAATGGCAAAACCAGCTTTCAGAAGGATCTGAACTATTCTCTCCCCTTTGTCAAAAACTTCCTCTGCTGTGTCACCCCATACAATGATGTCATCGATGTACTGCAGATGTTCTGGAGCTTCACCCTTTTCCAGTGCAGTCTGGATCAGCCCATGGCAAATGGTGGGACTGTTTCCACCCCTGGGGCAGTCGATTCCAGGTGTACTAGATGCCCCTCCAGGTGAAAGCAAACTGTGGCCTGCACTCTGCTGCCAAAGGGATGGAGAAGAATGCATTAGC
>Ga0065711_1051423_pt1 | contig 10387 bp, 10 predicted proteins | sample Hoacrofraction12_FD_59098 | JGI IMG/M metagenome (GOLD analysis project Ga0065711, IMG submission 59098) | Hoatzin crop microbial communities from Cojedes, Venezuela - Epithelial fraction 12 v2 (version 2) | ecosystem: Host-associated > Birds > Digestive system > Esophagus > Crop | place...
CCCGCCTGGACAAGGTCCTGTGCAGCCTTCTGTAGGTGACCCTGCTTCGGCAGGAGGGTTGGACTAGATGACCCACAGAGGTCCCTTCCAACCCCTACCATTCTGTGATTCTGTGGTTAATCCTGCATTAAATGTAGGAACCAGAGTAACTAGATTATACAGAAGTGTATTTCTGAGGTGGAAAAAAAGAAACTTTTATATAGATAGTTTTTTGTGGTGGGAAGCTGTGTTCTTTGCTGTGGGAAGGCAGAATGATGACGAGAAAAATAAATTGATATTAGCCGTTGACTTCAGAAATGTTTATCAGCACTATTCACTTGCCCAGTTTTCTTTGAAGTGAAGCTTGTTTGCGATTCCTGTGTGTTATAAACTTGTATGCTGTTGCGAGCTCTTTCAAGTACTTTGCTTAAAATGCAGTTTAGTTTTATCTTCTTAGTAACAAAAATATATTAGAATAAATTAGTCCAATCTGGCACTAACATGGATATGTACAGGCGCCCCTCAAGATTGTGATGCAGTGTTGTGATATATGTGCCTGTCTTTCTCTTTGTGTACTACAATTATCAGAAATACAGGAAAACTTGCAGACTGAATGTGTTAGATGACCTAGGAGACAGTGACTTTGTAGAAACTAAAACCGATGATACTCTTGGTGAGGGCTGAACTGGTAGCAGCCTTGCTGCTGATGTAGGGAAAACAAGAATGATGTGTGGAGATGTTTGAGAAATACTACTTCCTGCACTGAAAGTGATGATGGCCTGCTAGAGTGCATCATGAGCAGCTACCATGAATGTGTCACTTGAGGAGTAGGGGAGAAAACAATCAAAGAAGCTTTTTAAATGTTATGCCAACATCAGGTCAGTGGTCAAAATATGGGAATCGCTTTGCTAGGCAGTATAATCTAAAGCGTTTTAACCCTCATTTAGGTCACTGAGGAATATATTTAGCAGGCAGGTGTGTGTAGCAGTAAATTCAGTGTGTATGGAAAAGAGTGATCATCCTTTTTTGGACTGATAACTGCTTTTTAGGTAATGAATTTGTTGGGCTGTGAAAGTAATAAATTAGTATGAGGCATGTGCCCATCACAAATTAAAGCTTTAAACTTTTGAAACATTTTTATTCCAAAAGTCCACTTTGACTTGGAAGAAGCAGTTCAAAGTGATCTGTCTTTCCTAGCAACAAATGAGCAGACATAACGACTTGAACAGATACATTCCAGGCATTGTAGTCTACTGAAGTGTTATAGTTTTCTTAATATTATACATCTTTTCCCATGTATTTGTAGTTTATCAAAACACTTCCTGCTGTCTTTTCCCTGCTGTTCACATCTGCACAATTTCGTAATCTCTTCATTAGTATTTAGAAGCAGTTATTACCAACTACCTCAGTCCAATAGCAATAAAATAAATAGCACTTCAAAAAAAAAAAAGTGAAGCTGAAGTCCCAACAGTTGATCGATTTTTTAATTACCTCCAACTTGCTCTCACATCTTATTTGTCTGGGCTTAAAAAAAAGAAAAATCATGTTGAGTATCTGCGGAGGTAGTTACTTATTGATCGTATTATGTTGCTGGTCTGGCATGAATTTCAGAGATCCTTCTGTAAGTATGGAAATTTGCTACAGATATACTAATAGCAATGTTGTGCATTATCACATTTAGAACAGTATGTCTTTTGGGAATTAACCTTTCAGGCCATGGCTTGGGTATAGGCTGGAATTGTACACATCTAACCAAAATTCAGAATAGCATCTAGAATTAGGCAGTGGAGCAGAAAGAAGGATGTTCAGGTCTGGAGGAGTTTGCCTATAAAGAGAAGTTCTACATTCTTTCCAAAGTAAGTGTAATAATTGTTGTCCATATGAACAGAAAACTTCCTAGCTGATCTTCACTTGTGGAAGACAAGGATCCAGATTGCTAGCAGTTTGCTGGAACATTTATAGCACAGGCTGAAATAAGGTACAACACAGCCAGTGGACGTAAGTTAAAGTATCAAAATCATTTTCATGGTACATTGCAAGTTAGTGTGAATAAAGTATTTATTAGAAAAATATTTTTCTTATTTTTGAGAACTCCTCACTTCTAGCATGGGAAGAGTCTTGGGAGTTGATGGTGGAAAAGAATAGCTAATTAAATCATAAATAGAAGAATGGATTTTTTTCCTCCCTGCTGTTATTTCATTTAACTCAATGTGTTAATGCATCACATCTCTTCATGTGGGAGATGGGCGTATCGGATTCTTTTTTTTGAAAGTGAAGTAGTAAAGATAGTATTTGCCTGTCATCTTCACAGTGTACAAAGTGCGGATGACAATACTTAAGAAGAAGGTTTTGCAAATAGTAATATATTATGAAACGCACAGAGGACGCAGGTATTTGCAGATAACATGTTGAAGTTGATATTAACATTAACCCACGCATAGCTTTTTAAGCTACGAATATTAGGTACAAGTAACTGGTAGAATTAGTACTTATGGATCTGTGAGATATTCTTTGCCAGATATGTTTTTGTAATTTGTGTAGATGTTTACGTGTTTTTCATGTATATGAAATTACTTTTCCCCCCCCAATAATTGTCTTTGGAGGACATAGAACCCAAATTTAAGTATTGTGATTTAAGACCTTTCCACCTGAAATACAACATGCGTGCAGCTGTTGCATTCATTTCCACACACCTGTTTCATACTTGGATAGTATTCGTAGCAACTGATCATATTTTGTGTGCTATAATGCAAGGCATAGCTGTTGCTCTCTGGTCTGTCATACACAGTGTGCACAGAAACCTGTAGTATACCTAAAAGCATCTAGCTCTCTTCAGCTGGTGTTTGATGGTGACTTCTGTTGAAGTTAGATCATCCCAGAGTTCATGCAGTTCTGCTAAGTGCTAGGTCTCTGTGTAAGTGTCCTGGAAATACTTGATTTTTTTATTCAGAGTGAACCGATTTGGTGATTTGATTTTTCCAGCATCGATTGTTAAGTACACAGTTGGACAACAGGATAGGTTGTGGATACGCAAGTGTGCTTAGGTTGTTTTTCACCCCCATTTCTATCTCAGGAAAGGGTTATTCACCCATGCAGCCTGTAATTCTATAATGAGTGGGCTTTGTGATTTATTTTTTTTTCATACTAAATATATAAGAAAGCAAGCCAAGTCAATCTCTTTGTAAACTACTTAATTTCATCCAAATTTGCAAAATTATTTGAAGAGAACAGACTCTTAGTTGTGCCCCAGTGTATATTTGAAATATGATTTAAAGTGTTACCAATAACTACTGACAAAGAAATTGGCTGATACAATGCAATGAAAATGCTCACTCTGCAATCTTGTAAATACTTTGAGAAGCCCTAAGTAAGGCTAGCTAGTTGCTTATTGTTAAATATGTGCATGCATTCTTACAGGATTGAGATTTGAATCTGTTTCTCAAAAAGGGTGAAATTTAGAAAATCGGATATTTGTGTGTTAAGCTTTTCAGAAGACCAAACTTGAGAAAGCTGTATATCAAGGAGTTATTTATGGATATATGCAAATTAAAGCAGCAGACAGAGCTCAACAGCTGACATTCTTTTTCCATGGGTATTTGAAATTGACTACATAGTACGTAACATGGATTGAGAATTGTGCTGATAACACCTTAACATCTGTTATTACGCATGTATAAATAGATGTGTTGTTCACAAGGAATTCATCTTCATACTTTAGTATCTGTCCTGAATGAACAATCCCATTCTATGTTTTGCTCAGGCTATAAGCCTCCTGGCTGTGTGTTTAACTCCTCAGGTATACGAAGCAAAGCTTTTCTTAAGGCGTACATCAGAGCTAGTAGAGAACAGTTAAGAGGATACTGCAAGGGAGCAGTTTTGCCTATGGGACCTATGTATCACTGCCACTGCTATTTTTCCAGTGAACCTGGGGTTTTGCCACTGCTGTGCTACACAATATTGAAATTCCTGAAATCATCACATGTGATTCTCATTGTTGACGGCATGGAACCATTGAAACAGTCTGCAGAAGTTACCAGAGAGATTATAAAGTAATAGTTTCTGAATGTGTACCTTCTTACCTATAATGCTTATGAACTTTTGTTGCCTTACTGTGGCAACTTAAAGTACCATTGCTGTTTGACTGTCTTGTGAATTTGTGTATTTTGCTACTTTCTACACTATTATTAACGTTTTTGTATGTTTTAATTCAGTCTTGCACATGTCTACACTTACGGTACTAGAACTTTATAGTTAAGTAAACCTGAGTTTGACTGAAAGGTCCTTTCGCATTTCGGGGAACGACGGGGTAAAAAGCTAACTGTTCTAAACCTTTGAAATAAGTTTTCTGTTGTCTAGGTCATGTGTTATTTTATTTAAGAGAATTCTTCCATCTAATTTAGGTGTAGCATTTGCTTTGAATGCATTGTGTGTGTGTGTGAAAATTTGCTGTGTATCTCTTAAGTTGTAAACTACAACTAAATTTGCATTTTTATGATACATTTTGCAACATTGCCACTTCAGGAATGCAAACAAAAAATGCTCTGGACCTATTTTTTTCTCATATGTAAATTGAATGGAATTAGAAGTTGAACAAGCAGCTTTGAAAATTAAAGGATAAATACTATTTTGCAAATATTTATTTTCAGTAATTGGCAATTGTCTTGTAATATATCTTTACATATGTGTGGGGTTTGCCTGATAGTAGCCTCCAGTCTGCACCTATTTAATAGATAAACATTGAAAAATATTGTATAATTAATTTTTAATAAACACATTATGTATTGTTATCATAGGGAAAAAGATCTTGCAGACGCTCTAGAAGAAGGAGGCTGTGATCTTGAAACTGTGAGAAACATCATTCAAGGAAGGCAATTGCCTGCTGATCTGAGGGCCAAAGTCTGGAAGGTAAATACAAGCTTAAATCAAGAAGCAGGAAATACTTGAAGTTGTGTTTGATTTGAGGTAAATTATTTAATTACCAGGCATCTATACAGAAGAGATGTAGTACTGGAATTTTAATATGCATGTATGTTGATTAGATTTTAGGATATTCCTCTTCTTTGAATTCAATAATTGGATAACTACAAAAGGATACTAAAATGTTTAGAGGGTTTTCTGTTTTTGTTTTCAGATTGCACTTAATGTTGTAGGAAAGGGGGACAGCCTCGCATCCTGGGATGGCTCTCTAGACCTACCAGAACAGAGTATAATTCGTAAGGATTGCCAAGAGCTAATTGGTAAGTTCAGTTACGTTTAGATCACGTATGTGAAAGCTTCTGTAGTTTCATTTATCTCAGGGCTTTGCTATTTGAATTAAATAACCCGAATGATGTTTACATTTTGGAGGAAGATGAGACGGCAGAGAAAATCAGAAAGAACTTGTAAGGGAATGGTAGTATCTTATCTGCACCCTGACATGGGTGATGTCATGGAAGTTTAAACTATTAGCTTGTAAGTGATAGTTTGCGTGGTCAGAGCTGGATGGGAAGAAAGCTCCAGGAGTTAAAAAAAATCAGTTTTTTTTCCAAGCTGCATCTTTTTGATCAGATGCTCTTTTTATAGTGTCATTAAGGTTTTTAATTGTCTAATGACTGGTGCTTAACCTGAAAAGCTGGTGCAACACTAAAATGCATATAACCTCTAAGGGAAGAAATACATTTAAGACTTTGGACTTTAAAGACTGTTTTTTTTAAAGTTTTTTTTTAATAGTGTTTTCAGCAAAAATGTAAGGCTGTGTTTGTGAAAGCAAGATGCTGCCAGGACATTGGAAACAACATTCCAGTATGTCTGTAAGGAGCTGCCATAAGATCTGGTTGGCAACTCGTCGCAAAAATGGGCAAAGCTCTGACACAATGCAACAGTGTTAGTATAAATCATCAGGTGGTGGAGTCAATGATGACTCATAAATTAGAATACTAACTCTTATGGCATAGAATCATAGAATGCTTTGGGTTGGAAGGGACCTTTAGAGGTCTAGTCCAACACCCCTGCAGTGAGCAGGGACATCTTCAACTAGACCAGGTTGCTCAGAGCCCACTTCAACCTGGCCTTGAGTGTTTCTAGAGATGAGGCATCTACTGCCTCTCTGGGCAACCCGTTCCAGTGCTTCACCACCCTCACTATAAAAAAAATTCTTCCTTACATCTAGTCTAAATCTACCCTCCCTTAGTTTAAAGCCATTACTCCTTGTCCTGTCACACCAGGCCTTGCTAAAAAGATTGTCCCAACTTTTCTATAGGCCTCCTTCAGGTACTGGAAGGCTGCTATGAGGTCTCCTCAGAGCCCTCTCTTCTCCAAGCTGAACAGCCCCAACTCCCTCAGCCTTTCCTCATAGGAGAGGTGCTCCAGCCCTTGGATCATCTTTGTGCCCCTCCTCTAGACCGGCTCTAACAGCTCCATGTACTTGTGCTCCAGAGCTGGACACAGGACTCCAGGTGGGGTCTCAGCAGAGCAGAGGGGCAGAATCACCGCTCTTGACCTGCTGGCCACACTGCTTTTGATACAGCCCAGGATATGGTTGGCCTTCTGGGCTGCGAGTGCACTTTGCTGGGTCATATCCAACTTTTCATTTACCAGTACCCCAAGTGCTTCTTGGCAGGGCTGCTCTCAATCACTTCATCCCCCAGCCTGTATTGGTGCTGGGGGTTGCCCCGACCCATGTGTAGGACCTTGCACTTGGCCTTGTTGAACCTCATGAGGTTCACAGGCCCACTTTTCAAGCTTGTCCAGGTCCCTCTGGATGGCATCCCATTCTTCTGGCATGTCAGATGCACCACTCGGCTTGGTGTCATCTGCAAACTTACTGAGGATGCACTTGATCTCACTGTCTATGTCATTGATGAAAATATCAAACAGCACTGGTCCCATTACGGACCCCTGAGGGACACCACTTGTCAGTGGCGTCCCTTTGGACATGAAGCCATTGACCACTACACTCTGGCTGCCACCTTCCAACCAATTCCTTATCCACTGAACAGTCCACATATTGAATCCATATCTCTTCAATTTAGAAAGAATGATGTTGTGGGGGACTGTGTCAAAGGCTTTACAGAAGTCCAGATAGATCACATCCCTTGCTTTTCCCTTGTCCACTGATGTAGTCACTCCATCATAGAAAGCCACAAGGTTGGTCAGGCAGGACTCGCCCTTGGTGAAGCCATGCTGGCTGTCTCAAATCACCTCCCTCTCCTCCATATGCCTTAGCGTAGCTTCTAGGAGGACCTGTTCCATGATCTTCCCAGGCACAGAGGTGAGGCTGACAGGTCGGTAGTTCCCAGGGTCCTCCTTCCTACCCTTTTTAAAAATGGGTACAATGTTTCCCTTTTTCCAGTCACCAGGCGCTTCACCTGACTGCCATGACCTTTCAAATATCATGGAGAGTGGCTTGGCAATTACATCAGCCAATTCCCTCAGGACTCTGGGATGCATCTCATCAGGTCCCATAGACTTATGCATGTTCAGGTTCCTCAGGTGGTCACGAACCTGATCTTCCCTTACAGTGGGAGGGGCTTTACCCCTCTGGTCCCCATTCTGTGGTCCGTTGACTTGAGAGGGATGAGGAGAGAGGTTGTCAGTGAAGATTGAGGCAAAAAAGTTGAGTACCTCAGCCTTCTCCTCATCTGTTGATAGGAGGTTGCCATTCTTGTTCATCGGCGGGGTACGCTCTCTTTAACCTTCCTATTCTGGCTGACGTACCTGTAGAAGCCCTTCTTTTAGTGTTTGCATCCCTTGCCAAATGCAGCTCCATTTGCACCTTGGCCCACCTGACCCCATCCCTGCACAACCGGGCAGCGTCCCTGCACTCTTTCCAGGTTACCTGTCCCTGCCTGTGCAGTTCCCCCTTGCTCTTTACTTTGACCAGCAGGTGTTGACTCAGCCATGCTGGCCTCTTCCCTTCCTTGCCTGACTTCTTACACCTGGGGACTGAGAGCTCCTGCATTCTATGGAAAGCGTCCTGAAATATCTGCCATCCGCATTTTGGCCGGTCCGATTCAGAGTCTGACCCACGTGGGGAGGTTTGGACTGCTTCTCTGGGCTGCAGATTGCAAGAGTGACAGGCAGGGAGGTAGTCCTGTCAGTCATCTTTGGTCGGAGGGTATGTCTGGTAGTGGGACAGAAGCAAGTGGCTGGGGAGCAGCAGGAGTCTTAAACCACTCGGCTGGTTTGCACAGTTAATGTGCGCTCAGCCTCCCACTAGGATTTCAGAGGAAATCTGGAGACATAAAGCCACACTGAACTTCATTCTTCAAATACTTACCAATATGGCAATTGTGGGGGATTACTCACGGTTGCGAAGTGAAGCACAAATGGATGTGCTGGTGGGATCAGTTCCTACGTTCTGTCAAACAAAGAGGCACATTTTCTCAGAAACAAAAAAGAGGTAAACCAACTGGATTTCTTAAAACGGTCAAAGCGAGTCACAGGAACGTCAGAACAAAGCTGATAACAGATTTCTTTTTTCCTTTCTTTTTCAATTGAAAGGGAATTTTCTGGCTGGGAACTTCAGCAGGAGGCCCAGGATGAGAAATCACCCTCTTTCCCTTTTACACCAATCACTGGCTTGCTAAATTACTTGGTCATTTCATTTTTATCATGCCTGTTCACTAAGGTACCAAATAACGTTATATATATATAATCTCTGTATATATAAAATATATGTACTGTGTATATAGTGTGCATATGTATATATGTATGCAGCATATATTTTATATATATCATATACTAACATATATTAGCATATATATTACATATATACACAGCCTATATTATGTATGCAATATGTTATACTAATAAATGTATATTATATATACCTACATTTAGATGTTTTTACTATATTGTATTGTGCCGTACCATGGGTTTCTGTTCACCACTCCCCCCTACCTGGGCACAAACTATTATTTTTCGAGCTGTCCCCACATTTCTCTGCTTTCCCTTAACTTTCTTGTCCCGAAACAGGCTTCTCCCTGTCACCTCCCTGCATCCCTACCACGACCTTTTCCTAAAAAGCTGCTTAGCTGACTGCCTGCGATCCCGTTACATCCAACATCGCCCTGCGAGTCCAGACTCACGTTCAAGCGTGCCTGTGTTTACAAGGTTTCTGTGCCAATACGTACTGCCTCACGAGCCGGTGGAAATTCTGATGCTGTGGGAAACCTGCCGGAGAAGCGGAACTGGAGGGGAGCCAGCGCTGTGGAAGTGGGCCTGCCTGCCTTGCTGCTGGGTTAAGGCAAAGGGGAGGAAGACCCAAGCGGGTTAATGCCAAAGCACCGCCGCAGCTCTGGCTCGGCCGCTGGTTGGGAGCAGGGTCGGCAAGGCCAGGGATGAGAAGCTCTGGCTGGGTTTTTGGGCCACTTGATTAGGATGTCCCTGGGGAGGAGTGTGATGGAAAGAGCCCAGAGCCGCCTTCGGGGAGGGTGGGTTTGTGAGAAGAGTTTTGGGTTGACGGCAAGGATCTGGGGCGGGCGTGCTGTAAATTCAGGTGCTTTGGGAGGGCAAAGCTTTGGTAAGTGACAGCCAGGCAAGGGACTGAAGGGTCCAGTTCCCCGTGAGGTAGGACACGCCACCATGCCTGTGAGAGCTGGTTGGGAGGACAGTGACCGAGGGGAAAGCGTTTGTCTCCAGGGAATATTGTGCCTGGGCACAGAGATTTCTGTGACGCTTGGATGGGCTCCTTCCTTATTAGTGATCTTTCTCTTTCATGTGTGTGATAAATGGCGGTTTGATGGTTGGACTTCATGATCTTAGAGGTCTTTTCCAACCTTCATGATTCTATGATTCTATAATGCGTGTACGGGGGGAGCTGTTTTGCACCAGAGCTCTTCAGGCGCTGGTGTCCCATGGGATGAAGACTGACACAACAGCCGTGTGCCCCTGCTCTGTATGGCGAGCAGGAGGACATTGCCTGCCATGCTGCAGGAGAGCCAAGGGAAAAGGGTCGCAGGAGGTGATGCTCATGAAGCAACTCTGGCTTTCTGACCTCCCTGTCCCTCCATGCTCACCTCCCACAGCTGTGCTCCTGCTCTCACTCTCCCTCTTCCCATGAAAAAGCATTTTTCCCTCTTTCTCCCTAGGCTGGGCTACAGCTGGTGGTTTTCATATCACTGCTCAGCTGGGCAGTTTTCCCATCCTGCTCTTTCTGCCTCATGTCTCCATCCAGAGGGTTGTTCACCCCGATGTCCTCCCCTGGCTAGCCCTCTCTCCTGACTCACCCGAGGTACGTGCCGAATGCACCAAGTGAGTCAGAGAGAGACAGAGAGAACAAAAATTAACAAAACAATGAGGAAGACGAAGCTGCATCATAAGAAAAGCTGAAAGGACACCATTAGGTTTACAAGGTTAAACTCTCAAAAGCTGGACAAATCCAGATGTTAACGCTGCCTTCGGAAGCAGAGTTCAGCCCCCTCTTCCT
>Ga0065711_1051424_pt1 | contig 10387 bp, 3 predicted proteins | sample Hoacrofraction12_FD_59098 | JGI IMG/M metagenome (GOLD analysis project Ga0065711, IMG submission 59098) | Hoatzin crop microbial communities from Cojedes, Venezuela - Epithelial fraction 12 v2 (version 2) | ecosystem: Host-associated > Birds > Digestive system > Esophagus > Crop | place...
GCCCGGCGCGCCCTCCCGCTGCCCGCAGCCGCTGCGGGACCCCCGGGCCGCCCCCCGGCCGCAGCGCTGCCGCCCTCTCGTTTGCTCGGTGCGGGGGAGCGCCTTCTCCGCCGGAGTGCGGTTCGCAACAGGTTCTTCGGCTGGCCTGGCCCTGGCCCTGGCCCGGTAAAATGGAGGCTTCGCGGCGAGGCGTGCTGAGCGCGCCTGGCTGGGGCGTCCTCGGTGAGACTGGGCTCCGTCACTCGGGAGAAACTCGGGGCAGACTGAGAGGACAAGGTGCCAGTGCAGGGGCCGCTTTCCGAAACTTGGAGCGTTCTTTTTTGTGAGCTCAGAGTTACAGCAAAGAAAAGCAAGACAGCGAGTCTGTTCGCTGTTCTGCTTCTGGGTAGGTACAGCCTGCCACGAAACCCCCATGCTGTCCCCTCGTAAGGATGGCTTTCCTAGGGAAGATAAAATGCCAGTGCAGTCGGCTAGAGCATCTTGAACTAGACACTGTATTTTTAAGCAATTTATGCTAGAACAAGGATCTTCATATATTTAACAAAGCCATCTCCAAGGTGTTGCTCATCTTTCACCCTTCAAGCTTAGAAGTTTAAGATGAAAATTTTCCAAATTATTTCTCATTCTAATATTGTGTAACTTCTTTAGGAAACCAAAAAATTATGATGAAACTTGTATAAAATTATTTGGCAGCATTCTTTCTTTTTGATGTAGTTGCATCCTCAGTACAGAGCGTGCAGTGAATTCTAATGCCAGCTTTTCTTCTGACTAGGTCTCTCAGGCTGCAGCAGATTTGAAGCAGTTCTGCCTGCAGAATGCACAACATGATCCCCTGCTGACAGGAGTATCATCAAGTACAAATCCATTCAGACCCCAGAAAGTTTGTTCATTTTTGTAATTACATGAACTACTTTGGTATCTTTCAGTGGTAAGTTCTTGAATTACGATTCATAAACTCTTCTGTCATTAAAAATAGCTGGCTTTAAATGAGACTGCCTTATTAAAAGTATTCAGAAGAGACATCTGACTTGTGCAGCTAGTGCTGGGTCTCGATCCCCATTTCAGGCCGCTCTTCCCCTGTTCGGGTGGTAGCCCCGTACCAGACACACACTGTTCATCAGTGTTACGAGTGGCTCTGCCAGTTTCTGTTGCTGGGCGACCAGCTGCTACTGGGTTGGTGGTTGTACAGTAGTTCTGCTGTGTCTGCTGTGTCTTCCTTCTGTGGAAGGGTATTATTTCCCTTTTCTCATGAAAAAGATCATCCCCAGATGGCATACGTGGTGAATCCTTATTGTGGCAGGTAAAGCGGACTTTAGTTCTTAAACTTTTAAAGAGCCCTTCTGAAGATAGGCTCAGGGTGGTCTCCAGGAGCAGCACTGTCCCCTACAGGATACGCCCTCCGAGTCTAAAGAAGGAAGGATGTAGTCCAAGAGTTGCATCAAGGCCCACACGCCACTCAAATAAGCTACTACCTGGGTAGCAGTTTAAGTACCTAGGAACAGCTGAATACTCATTTGGTTTTTCATTCCAAGACCTATGTAAGTTCATTAGCGCTACTGCTATCGCTATGAAGACTACTAGTTGGCATTCCTTGAAAGTTCTGGTGATTAGATTTTAGACTAACCTATTTAGAAGGGCAAGTGTTAGACCCATAGTAGTCTCACCAAGACTTTGAGTCACAGTAATTTGGTATTTTGCCCTCAGTAAATGCATGATAATTGTACTGCATCCCTCTTCCCCATTGTCCCTTGGCTTGGATCTGTTGGGGGTGAAAGGATGTATGCTGTTTCAAAGCAACAGATACACAGTTAACCATAGTTCACAATCCTTAGAAATCTCACAGCGTGTCTTAACCTTGAATAATTCTGTTTTTCTAGCTGACTTACATCACCCAAAGAAATGCAGTTTGCTTGATTTCAGTTGTGTTATTTAGGCAGCTTTATAGAAAGGTGACCACAGTCAGACTGAGTTGTTAAAATTGTTCTCCCCTCAAGCAGACTGTAGAAAGCTTCCAAAAAGTTTGTGTATAAACAAGGTGGTTCACGCTAGTGAAGACCAGAGTAGTAACGATATAGAGTTTGATGCTTAACTGTTCTAACAAACAAAACCACCTCCCCTGTTGTTCTGAGCAATGAATTATAGCAGCGTAACAGATGTGCTTTAGAGTTAGTGTAGCTTTTAAAGTTATTTCTATTGTGAATTTTATCAGTTATTTTTACTTAACAGATACTATTCTTGAGCACTGACTTGTGTTCACACTCCTGTAGCTTCAGTTTTGGGCAGTAATTCAAGGAAGAAGTCAGATCATCTGTAAGCATTATAGACTGATAACCTACAAAAACCCAAATAAACCGTACTTTGCTCAGTGGCACATACCGTTCCCCACTCAGCTTTGTCAAGGCCTAGTAATTCTGGGCTGTGGATGTCAGGAAGTACTGTGTCCTCTGTCTCGCATGCATGCATACACAGGGCATAAAAGGCTTAATATTCTCTATCTCAATTACAGTTCTTACCTTCCCCCTTCCTGATTTTGGAACGGAGCACTTGTTTCTGCTGATGTTACAAGCAAAAGTCATTAGAACAGCAATTTTAGTTACACTGCCTACATGGAAAAAGTCTTTCCTTCACTGTATCTCTTTCAAGCACTTCCTCAAAATAGTCAGTTTCTTAGCTGTAAACCTGGTGTTTTCAGGATGAGCCAACAGAGCTCACATTTGCACAGTCAGCACCACCTCTGTGAAGAGGAAGTGTAATTTGTTAGTTACGCAGCCTCCCCCTACTTTTCAAATGCTAAGTCGATGCCTGGTATTTCTGTAGGCACCAAGAGACTAGAACAACTTTTTCTGTCCTTCCACTGAGCAGTCTGGCTTCCAGGAGATCCTAAGCGTCAGTTCTTTTATAACAGCTTTGATTATCTTTTTTTACCCTTGGGGATAGCTTCATGGTTTTAAAAGTTTATTTTATAAACTAATAATTTTATAAAACAGCTGTGGAAAAGAGGATTTATTTTTTTCTAAGTAGCTGTCCACGGCATATTCTGAAGGTACATATGTGTTTGTAGAGATTGACTTGCTTCATTTGGCACTGATACTCTTCTAACTACATTTTGGTTTTGTTTTTCAGATCTTTTAGCATCTTTTCCTAGCTGCTGATGTGTGTATGGGCAGAGTGCCTCAAGGAGTGGCCTGGTTTGAAGTCTGTACAAAAGCTTAGCTTTAACGTGCCAAATCTAACTGTAAAATTGCTACTGTCGTCAAACCTCTTACCATCTACCTCTCCAAATGAACTGTATGCTAGTTACAATACTTCTGTTTCATAAGGGAATCAGTTTTATATGCCAAGCAAAAAATAAAAGTGTCTTGATTTAGTCTGGTCTTGAAATTACTGTAACAGGTTGATTAACTTCTGGATATACTGACACCTCACCAGCGTGTCTTTAAATACGCCGTGCTGCTGCAAGTTTGCCTGGGGTTGACAGTCGTACAGAACAATGAGGCTTCATCAGCACTATACTCAAAAGTGTAATAGAACAGAACAAAAATTTTTGGCTGTTAGTTTATAATTCAACTATACAGCTGTCCCATATCGTAGTCATTAAATAAAGACAAAGAGTAACTTAGTTATTCTTCATCTTAAAGAGTAATTCTACTCTAGTAGATGATTTGCTCTATGAGCGATCTTACTCTTCAGGTAAATATGAAAAAGCACTTCTTATAGCTGCATACTAAAATAAAGTAATTCAAAGAAAAGTTAGCTTTTTTAGCTGCCAGTGAATGTGCAGACTTAAGGCAGAACAGTAGTTTATTCTGCAGGTAATACCAGCCGGAGTACAGCTATGAGGCTGAAGAGGCATTTTTAAGATTTTAATGGGAAAAATCCTGCGCAGAGACCTCACGCGTTCAACTGAGCAGCACTGTTAGATGATGTAGCTTTATGTACTTCCTGCAAGCTGGCCTTACAAATTCTTTCCCATCAGTGTTTATTTCTTTTCTTATACTTTATATATACTCATACACCTCTTCTAAATACAACATTTACAGAAGAGATCCCTGTAGGAGTCAAGTACATTATTGCTGTAACTTCAGCAACATGGCTATTTTATGCAAGATGTTAATGAAATAAAACACCACAGACTTCCTGGATTGCATACAGCCTTCTCAGTGTTCTCTAGGTAGGAGACCATTTTTGGAAAATTATCACCATACTGTCAGGAAACAGTATACTGGGAGTTAGAGATTTAACATATTTCTCTCTTACCTGATCAGTGGAAGACGTCTGGATTTAGCTGCTTAACAGAAAAAATGCTGTGTAACTAAAAACATTTTATTTTGAGAATAACAAAAATGTTTACTGTCTTTAATGTTGCAAAGTGTAATTAATCTCTACAGCACAGCAGCAATCATGGCAAATCTTCTATGATAGCTAAATTACAGGCTGCTCTGACATTGCTGTAGTTTTTCCTGCTAGACTGGAAAGAGTCACTGTCCTTGTCATGTTGGATTTAGCTGCAAACATAGGAAGAGAGAGATGCGTCCTACTTGATCTGCTCCTGTAGACAGTTTTAATGTTTGCGGTTTGTCTTTCTGCAGACAGATACTGTTAAGTATCGTTATCATTAGTTTAGAGTCTGAGATAATCCACAGTTCAAAGCAGTTGTATTTCTGGTCATCAGCAACTGGGAGATAGCTGTCCCTCACAAGTGAAATTTTCTTCTACTTGTGTCCATTTCTCGGCGCTGAAATTTAAAAGAAAATTTATTAACCAGCAAATTCATGCAACAGGATACAAACAAGGATGACCACTCCAGTTTTGAGAAGGGTAGGCAGTGAAATGTGTCACAGTCACAGTGTAGCTGAGTGTTTATAGCCAGCTTTGCAAGACTAACAAGGGAGAAGAATTAGAGATTAGCGATTTAGAGCTAAAGAACAAGTAGCAGCTCTCTGTCTACTGACAGTAGACAAAGTGTCTTTTAAACAAGCAAGATTATCCGTTTCAGGGACTACACCAGGAGCACTGGAATTTTTGTTCCAGTACAGCTTGGATACTCAAGTTTTGCCAATCAACTGAAATTCCATGGTAAAAATGACTGGAAAAATAATTTATCATTGCCTAGAGTAATACTTCCATTTCACTCGGAGATGTGCAGAGGTCAATGTTACTTTCCATTCACTATTAAGAAGTGACATTTATGTAAATAGCTTAAATCATTTTTACATGACAATTCCTGCACTCACCCTGCACAAAAATAGCTCTAGTCAAGTTTACTAGGCTTCCAATAACAGCTTATACCAGGGGAGCATTTTTCACATTTGCTTCTATCTGTATATGTTAAAGAAATTACATTCTGCACATAAGTAGTCATGGCATATTGATATTCATCCTTGCTATTTTTATTTTTGATTTACAATATAGCAGAATGCTTCTACTTTGCATATTTCTCAAAATATACCCCTAAGTACTAGTTAAACACTTGCGTGTGGAGAACTGCATTTATACCGCTTTTTTTAGGCCAAGATTTGTGGTTACATGCATGTCAGATTTAGTCTGCCTACCCAAGCAGGACTATTATTATTACTTAGACATACCTTATGAATCCATTCATATTCTCCAAATTTGGAATCAAAGGTTCCTTTTTGAAGAGACCTCAGCTTTAATGTAAAACGCGGCCCAAGTTCTTGAATTCCCACTTTCTTTTCACTCTTGAAGATGTATCTTGGGGAAGAAAAAAAATAAAAATTAGGAAGTAAGTTATAAGAACGTGCTCTCTCATTTGTGAGTTTTGGGGAAAATGTCACCTGTGGAATCTGAAAAAGATGTAGTCTCGCTGGTTATGAAATGTAGCTACTTGTCTTCCAATGAACTGAGGATCGTGTGGGAAGAGAGAAGCAAACATACGACCAACAGAATGGCCCAGTCGTGTTGTAAAATTGTTGAGGATTACTTCAGGTATGTGTTCTGTGGGCTCCTTCCCTTTTCGCTGAAACAAAAGCAATAGATAAGAATGCAAAGAACAGATTGAATGCAAAAGGATTTTAATATATTATCAAACAACAGATTGAAATAAAATAGGGGGAAGACAACCAGGGCCAACCTCTTGTAACAGGGCTGGTAAGATGCCCTAATCATTTCTTCCAAACACAACCTAAGTTCGTATAGAAGTAAAGGAGCAGCTGGTAACACAAGGATCTTTAGTTCAACAGTATAAATTGAATGAAAAAGCACAAATTAATAATTTTACTCCTGCACGAATTTCCACTCCTGGCAGCACCCATTATAGCAAATAACGCAGACTACCTACAACAGGAGTCTTCTCTCTGTACTAACGCCAGCTAGGAGTATATGGGATTCTTCTTTAATAAGAACAGATGAGGTTTAAAAATTACTTATTTCAAAAGAGAAAAAAAAAGAAACTTTTTACTGCAAATTATTTAGAGCTAAGTAAGCAATACTACAGAAGAGGTGACAGGGCTGTAAGAGTAAAAAAAACTTGTTTTATTCCAGACTAGGAACTACATCTACTGAAATCTCTTACACTGCTGATTTTCATACACCCTATTGTGTGTATACCATACGCAGAGTATTCCCTATTGATATAGGTTATCAGCTGCTATTTATTGGCATGACTACAAAAATACTTGGCAGATAGTTAAAGAAATTCAGCAAATATGAAAATGGAAATACGTTGCTTATGGAAGCAGAATATGCTAGTCCTTGGCCTCCTGTTAGCTTACAAAAAAACACGTTTACAAGGTCAGCTGAATCATACAAAAGTGCAACCAGTTTTGACAGTTCAAGCAGACTGAACATATTTATCACTAAACAGCAGAATACCCATTTTTCAAAATTTTGTTGGAGTCTTACCTTTATTTCTTTACGCAAACGGACACTACTCATTCTAAAATGAGCAGTTGGACCATCAGGCAGATGACTTAAGAGAAGACCATCTGTTCACCGCGTTAAAAAAAAGGCCTGGTAAAATTCAGCATGTATTTACAGAGGAAGATTTTCTGCAAAATGCAATGTTACATTACACTATTATATCTATAACCTATGCCTGATTTACAAGGTTTTTGAACATACATTCATAAAGTAGTTAACTAGTGTGCTGAAGTACGTCCATTAAATTTTGCTTCAATAACTAACCAGTTATCTTCTATCGCTTTCTCACTTACTAATTAGTAATGTTTTATCTAGTCAGCAAAACTAAATAGAACTTCCTGTTCAGAAAAACTTTTTAATTAATCGAACTGTTAAATTTACTGGAATAATAACAATGTTTATCCATGCATTACAAACTAAAAAAAGAAAAAGCCCACACACTTTCTTTAATAATTCCAAGTTGCATTAGCCATCAGATATTCAAGTTGGCACAGTGATTTTTAACTCCGTAGTTACGCTGTAAACTGCACAGTGAACAGAAAAAAATCCAGAATAGATCTTCGATGCACACTACAGAATTATTTTCTTTCCTTAATAGGCCCAGAACTAGTGTATCTATTTTAATAAATACAGAAAAGGATACTTGGTATTTTGCGATCTTCATTAATGACAATTAAATCTGTAAAGTCCCTTGCAATACACTGTGGAATAATTCTTTTCAAAGCCAGTCCCCTTCGATAGTAGACATGCGAGTTAGGTATAACAGTAGACAGCTGTTCACAGAATCTCACTGTTCTCTGCAAAACACAGGAGTTACATTGCAATGTGGTAAATACAGTGCCAAATTCAAATATTAGGGGAATGGAGGGTTACTCATTCCAGCTGCCCTCCCTGATGATGTATTACTTGAGTATCTATAAACATTTGAAGACAAGCTACTAAATTACTTCATTCAGTCAGTGGAAAAAAAAAAAAAATATTTGCAGTAGAGACTGCAGCACACCAGGGACTTTTTTTTAAAGGTTTATTTTTTCCCTGCCTCAATCACGGAAAAGCAGGAAAATTCCAAAAGCATAACCTCCAAACTTACTATTTATTACAGACATTGGTCTACAAAAAGTTCGTAACATTTCAAAATACAATATAACACTTGCTTCAGGTACTAATGTCTGAGTTTCCAGATAAACCGAGGTGTACTTTTTTCCTGTTCTTAAAACCACTTCTAAGGTTTTCACAAATGTCAGTAATCTCCCCAAGTAAGTAATGTAGATCATTTGCACACAAAAACACATGCATGAAGTTGGTTTTTGTTAGGAAGGAAACAACCGGTGTTAGAGAAACTAATAGATTACATATATATACACAAGGTTATTGATAATCACTAAATAAAATGGCAGGAAAAAAAAAATCCATGTGAAAGCTATTATTTTCAGCTTTAATTTACTGACCATAGTGTGAAAACCTTGCTCAGAACTCCCCAAGTAAAACATACGTACCCCACGAGGTCTGTCTGATGTTGTAATAAGAATCTTGGGAATTGTCTGTCTGTTGAAGTACGGGGCAAATTCATCAGTTGCTTCGTCAAAAGCAACCTGGAAATACAGAAGTCTTGTTAACCCACCAGGTATGAAATAATTGAAGAAGAATTGTTCAATCTGATCTAAATTCTGATGAAACTGAATTTAGTAGGAAAAATTTCAATTCACAAGATCTATCCTTTAACTAATCACCACATGGCATGTGTATTTTACATCTTTAAGAATCTAGTGTGATGCACATTGGCAGGTTTTACTATCAGTAACAGTAATGCAAAAGGCAGTTATCTGATGCAGATAATGAAAGAATGACATCACCTCTTAGTGAACCCATCACACGTAAGAAGTAATTCATCAACACCTTACCAGGACAGTTGTGAATGTTAAGATTCATCGACCCATTTTATGTCCCCTCTTGGAAAAAAAAATGGTTAACTTAATAGCACATGCATAAGTTAAGCAGTTACCTCTTCATCGTTGGGATCTACAGTTGTCTCATCATACTCTCTTTGATTTTCAATAGTTTTTGGTATGGCTTTCGGGGGTGCCTACAATAAATAAGTTTATTAACATAATACATTAATGTGATTTTTCAGTGTATTGTGAAAAACATATTCGTACTATCATGATATTATCTCTATTTCTATACAGAGTTAGAAGCATTATTTATTTTATGCCAGCTTTTAAAGAAGTCACAACACCACTTTGATTAAAAATATGCACAGGTACTGGGACACCAGAGAGCATCACATGGGAGGAAGAGCATCGCTAGAACAGTGGCACTGCTGAATTTCAATCTAATTAAGAAACGGGGTTCCAAAACAAAACAAAAAAAAGAGAACTTTCTATCCACTTCTCTTCCATGGAAGAAAAAAGCTCTGCTCTCAACAGCAACACATTTTAGCCTTGACATCTACAATTTAACGACTACCAGCCTGTAACAGTTTACCCTGTTTACCTACACACTCTTACGAGATTGTGATAACGCAGGAACTCATAACTGACTGCCTTCAACAGCCAGTATGCTTCTGAAGTAGTTCAGGAAAAGAAGCAAACCCCTTGTTCGTGGCTAGGCTTGGCAACAAGCAGACAGCTGGTCTGGGCAGGGTTTGGTCAGATCTGATTGCTTCAATTTATACAGAAATCACTTACTGGAGTGTAATTCCCGATAACATCAACACGATGCCATAGCAATTGCATCGGGCAGATAAGACTTCTCAGGAAGGGCCTGCTCTCAAGCCGTTATTTGCTTAAAACTCAGGCTGCCCCACCATTTCACACACCACCACCACCACCGCTTCAAAGCCAGGCTCTGCCACCTCCACCGCACAACAGCGTGCCTCCGAAGGCAGCCGCGGCCACCGGGATCACCGCTCCACCTCGCCACAGTCGGTGGAGTGACCCTCTCGCTCCGGAACCCGCGCAGCCCCCGACTGCAGACCGACCGGCGGGGCCCCGCAGCGGGCACGGCCTCCCCGCGCCGCGCCCGCAGCCCTTACTTTGTCTCCGAGGGCTTCTCGCTCCTTCCTCCGCTTTTTCTTGGCGGCCAGCTTCTCCTGGCGGGAGAGGGAGAGCGATGCGTTAGCCAGACCCGCCGCCCGGCCGTGCCCTCCCCCCGCCCCCCGGTAGCGACCGCCGCGCAGGGCCTTCCCCCACCTTCCTCTGCTGCTGCTTCCAGCGAAGGAACATGAAGTGGCGCCGCTGCTTGTTCTTGATCTCGGACACGCTGAAGGTCGGCGGGAAGAGAACCCGCTCCGGGGCCGGCGGCCCCCCATCCCCCGCCGCCGAGCGCTCCGATCCGCCGCCGCCAGCCATGCTGCCGCCGCCGGGCAGGAACTGACCCCTCACCCTTGACCTCTGCCCCCACCCGCCCGGAGAGCCGGCTCTGCGCCTGCGCCGGGGCCGCCGGTCGGCAGAACGGGCTCTCGCCGCGCATGCGCGGAGGGGGCGGCCGGGCGGTGGTGGGGCTGGGC
>Ga0065711_1051425_pt1 | contig 10386 bp, 6 predicted proteins | sample Hoacrofraction12_FD_59098 | JGI IMG/M metagenome (GOLD analysis project Ga0065711, IMG submission 59098) | Hoatzin crop microbial communities from Cojedes, Venezuela - Epithelial fraction 12 v2 (version 2) | ecosystem: Host-associated > Birds > Digestive system > Esophagus > Crop | place...
TGCCGAAGCAGGGTCACCTACAGCAGGCTGCACAGGACCGCGTCCAGGCGGGTCTTGAATATCTCCAGAGAAGGAGACTCCACAGCCTCCCTGGGCAGCCTGTTCCAGTGTTCGGTCACCCTCAGAGGGAAGAAGTTCTTCCTCATGTTCAGACGGAACATTATTGTAAGAAGTAAAATGCCAAACAGTTTAACCGGTACAAAATAATTGAATCATCTGTGATGCAAAGAAAAAGCTACCCTACGAACCTTCCTTTGCCTTTTTACATGCCACCATTTAACAAATAGCAAATACTCATTCACAATGCAGTTACTATGGAATAATACCCTTACATTGATTCTAATTCAATGCAATCAGCATCTCTACAAAGAAAAAAAAAAAAAGAAAAGCAGGGAATAATTTCTTCAAATATGTAGTGCACTTCTAGGAAGGCGTGATTTAAATATTTTAACCAATGGTTCATTTAAGGTTTTATTCTGAAGAAATAGGCTTTGGCAGTTTGTTGCAACAAGCCCATGACCAATTTGAAAACAATGGTACAGTAATACATTTAGCCATGCTTAGAATCACAATTCATGCAGGACCCAGAACAGAGTACTAAGTTTCCTCTTAACATATATCCAAAGGCTAAAAATATCCCCATGAAACTAATTCTTTCCAAATGATTTCCAAGTGGTCCCATTCTTGACTTCCTTTGGATTGACTGGGTGGCATCATAACAAATTAACATAGTGCATTGTTGGATTTTTAAAAAATAGTAGAATAAAAGATGATTTTTGCTCCAAGGCAACTCACTGGTTCTGGAAGGGAATATTTATCCTTAATAAGTAGCTAAAAAATGCGAGAAATATGATCCTCTTTTCTTCCCAAGATTATCATTGTCTTAAGAAAAAAAGAGAAAAAAGTGCTCTTTCATTTTGGTAGCATGTGAAATTTCTATAGGATCAAAAAGAGAAAAAAATACCTGCAAAAATCTCTGCTGGACACTCTCTTTTATCTACTTTTGCTGATACCACATCCAAATATTTGACAACCTCCTTCCGTACTCCCTACCCAGTACCACACACACTGTTATCCCATTTCATGGAGGGGCAAAGAGGCATAGAAAAACTAAAGGATTCATGCAATTCATAGAGGAAATCTGTGGCAGCGATAGCAGAGAACTGGACCCACTACAAACTCAATTCCTATACACTGGGGTAGATTTTTTCTCCAGTAAGTATCAAGCAATCACCATATTTTCCTTCTCCAAAGCAGCAGAAAAGGTCTGCAGAGATACAGGGGGAATGTAAGCTCTCCAGCTATCCCTGTCTGATCTACAGTCCCACAGAAATCGGGATGGACTCCTGGCTATGCTCACACAACATGCAAAGTAGGACAGAGAAGTAAAGAGTCAGTTCTTGTTGGATATTCTGTGTGTTGCTGCCAGCATAGTAGGGAAAATGAGCTTCTCTGGACCTCGGCAAATGATTGCATATTAGCTTGAGGGCTAAAGTAACTTACTGTGTAGCACAGAATTCCCTAAAGTTTGTCAGTTCTAAGCACAAACCACAGAAATCCCCACAAAGATGAACACTACCTGCAGCTGCTGTGCACAGAAATCTAATATTAAATGCATGGTTGCAAAACATACAGGAGAGCAGAATATAGGAAGACCTCAACCAATACTTTCCTATCTCACTTTTTAAGCCCATCTTGTAGCAAAAAAACATAGCATAATATAGCAAAAATATAGCAAAAAAAGAATACCACAAATCCTTCTGCACCTAAAAGTGATGCGATCTGTTTCTCAAGACTTCACTACCTACAGGCAACAACCATAAACAGGTCATGGTGCAGCAGAGACACCACACTTGATGCTCTCTCTGGAGGCCCTTCTTTGAACTTTTTCAATCTTCTATGGTTCAGGGCAATTTGAAAGGCTGTGGGAAGACTCATAAGACACACGCTGCTCCGCAGACACTGGTCACAGACCACCTCCCCAAATCAGTACTGGAGCAGCTAAAAATATTTATTTTCGAAGGTGGGACACATTGTGCTACACAGCATGCCTCCTTTTGTCCTGACTTCCTTTTCTTCATGCAGTGCTCCTTGTTTTGATTAACAGAGCACAGGCAACCTAAGATGAAGGACAGATCTGAATTCTACAGATAGCAATTATTCCCCCTAGGCCTGCCAAATCTGACTGGAGATCTAGCAAAAAAAACCCAAAGCAGCTGAAAGGAAGCTGAAAGGAAGGAAAATGCGAGGGTAGGGGAAACCTACCAGAATGTGTGAAAACGTCTACAAAAGTTGACTTGGTTTTGTTCCTGAAGATGGAAGGTTTCACAGCAGGACTCCATAAATCCCAACCTCATGTACTGACACCCTTTAAACATTATTTTAAGATCAAGTGATGTAATATTTTTGAATCACATTTGAAAAAGTATATTAAGTATATAAAAAAACAAACAACAAAAAACAGCAATTCTCTACACAGAGAATTTAACAGGAGCCCAATTCTCTATGTTAATTCAACTTCAATATTCTGCTTGCATACATGAATCGGAAGTTGGATATGATATTATAGAAAGAGAGAAACATCAGGAGTGGACAACGGCAACAATATTTCTAGCTCTTTCACAAGGTATGGGGTATCTTCCCTGCACCACTGAGAATCAATATTCTCACCGTCCACTTGTAACTCACCAAAGGGGCATTCCTTGAAGGTTTTCCTTCTCCTTCTGTCCACATATTTAAGTCACGTTCTCATTTTATACGCAGCCCCTTTGTGTTAGACGTACTTTTCCTTCTGCTTAAATCAGTCATTCAATCTGAAGAAAGCAACTATCTTAATCTGGAATTCAATAGTAGCTTCCAACTTCTCTGATAATCTCCAAAGTGTACACGCTTACAAGATTTCAGACCAAAATGTTCATCTTTACTAAGTTATTAATCAGTTAATTTAATCTGTTGAAATCCTGACCTCAGGAAACACAATTTTAAACAGACTTTTGTCAGTGTCGCTGAGTTACAGGTTTCATTTTGTGCTAAGGAGAATGACTCACACACAGACTGGAAGGGATCTCAAGTTATCTTTCAGATTTGAGCATTCCAGACCATCCATCTTTTGGAGCAACATCACAAAGTGTGACAGTATTTTATACATTAACTAGCAAGAAGAGCTTGAATAGTTGATCCTGCAAGATGCAGCATGATCTAAACTTCACAAATTCAGTCATGAATCAAGGGATTAAGGGTACTTGGTTTCCCCAAGAGATCCACAACACACTGCAACTCATGGCCAGCGCACGACGTTGCTTATTGTCATATCTGAGTCACAGACACACAGAAGCAATGGAACATCTGATTCCTTTACCTTGAATAATTTCCCCTTATCACAACACAGTAGGTAATATGGTCTGTAAAACCGGTCTTCTGAAGTGTAATGCAGCTATTTTTACTTTAAGACCTGCATGGTTGGACTACCATGGGAATACCACAATAACAGATAATATAACAGTTGATCAACCAAAGAAACATTTTGGCCATAATTCAGTTCTGTTCTACACAAAGTGTTATGCCATGATCATCTTAGAACAAGAAGCAATGATGACAACAAGACTACTTTTAATACGTCTACATGATACAGCAGTAAAAATGTCAATTAATCATTTGAGATGTACCTCTACTATCTGAACCTCCACTATTGACAGTTTCACAAGAAGTTTAAAAAAAGAAAGAAAGCAAACAGAAGAACTGTATAGCGCAAAACCCAAGTTCTTCATAACTGAGAATAATCTCCAGCAATGATGCTGAACTGTGGCTGTCCAGGAAGGACAAAGGGATGAAGGAAAAAATGTTCTGGCAAATAAAAAAATCTAGAATGAGGCAATGAGAATGCAACAGATTACTTGCAAATTCCAGGGGACTATCAAGACAAGGTCTTGTGGATTAACAACCTCAGTCTTTATTAGGGAATCCTACATATATATGTATCTCTCTATCTTCCATAGCAACATAAATCTATTACTAGACATTCCTGTTACACGTTAACACTCTCAAGAGCAAATCCCAAACAGCCTGGTTACAAGACAATTAAATAGCAAAACCATGCTGCATTAAGGAAAACAAAGGGTCAAGCTACACAACTCCCTCCAGTGCTTAGATGTGCAGGGGAAGCAGGCTGCAGTGTGGTTGCATAAGTATCAATGCAAGCAGGATTTGTCCTCTATTAGTACAATCTCTACCATTACAATAAATTAGCAAGGAGAGACATGCAAGGTATTGGAACACCTGGAACATATTCCAAGTAGTGAATAAAGATGACATAAACGCAATGCACAGTACTGCACAGTAAGAAGGCAGCAACTGTATAGATAAAAAAGTGAGGCAGCACTTCTCCTTTTCAGTCCATTTTCAGTTATACAATCTTTTCTCAAAAAGATCCTTCTGAAAATGCATTTTCTCCATTTTGGGCTGAAACCCAGAAGCTTGTCTCTTGCATTAACATCCATTTTACTACATTAGAGTTACTTGAGCAGAGACTAGAGAGGGAATAGGGAAAGAGAGACCTTTTATGCCATGACAAAATGCTACTTCTGTTCATGGGAAACTCAAGTAACAAGAAACAGGTATTTAATTTAATGCTGTTAAAAGCAAGATTTGAGTTCTATAATAAGGCCAGTATTGAACTGAGGACTGAATTTGTTGGTCAGATGCAAGCAAACTTGTTAGCAAAAAATACAGCCAAGCTAATCTGCAAGGAGAAATGTTCACCTCTGCAAAGAAATTAGCCATCTGGACAATTTCTCTGACTGAGCAGACACAACACCTCCAATAATGAAGATTTTGGAGTCACGTCAAGTAATTTATGAATCTTCCTTTCTGTAATTCATGCCTACTACATCTGGTAATATCTATCAGTCACGAACATGAAGATGAGAATATTCCCCTCCTCTTTGCCACACTTTTTTATAAGAAATCCATGCCTGTTGGGTGTTTCCTAGGCTTCTCTGCTTTAAGCAATGTAAGGCAACATGTCAGATTCCCTATCTGAATCATGCTCCTGAACCAACAGTAATGAATGCATTCATGCAGTCAGACCGTGATCTGCAGTGCTGCAAGTGGTTAAGTATCCAAAGGGATGGTTCATACAGGCAAAAGTTCTGGGAAGGGGTTTAGATCCACTATGCTCTGGTTGAACTTACACCGCAAGAATCATACAATGACAGAATTATTCTGGTTGGAAGGGACCTCAGCATGTCTCTAATCCAATCTTCTGCTCTAGTCAGTTTGGTGTTCAACACCAAACTCAAAGTTTTCTCAGGGTTTTTCCCAATTAGATTTTTTAAAACCTCCAGGGATGGAGATTCCACAGTGAAGAGTTCATGGTCTCATCAACAGGAATCACACTGAGCAAAGCAGTGACAAAAGCTGGATCGATGGGCTGAAGTCAGTCGTATGGGGTTCAGCAAGGCCAAGGGACAGGTCCTGCACTTGGGTCACAACAACCCCATGCAACGCTACAGGCTTGGGGAAGAGTGGCTGGAAAGCTGCCTGGAGGAAAAGGACCTTGGGGTGTTGGTTGACAGCCAGCTGAACATGAGCCAGCAGTGTGCCAAGGTGGCCAAGAAGGCCAACCGCATCCTGGCTTGTATCAGGAATAGTGTGGCCAGCAGGAGCAGGGAGGTGATCGTGCCCCTGTACTCGGCACTGGTGAGGCCGCACCTGGAGTACTGTGTTCAGTTTTGGGCCCCCCACTACAAGAAAGACATTGAAGTGCTGGAGTGTGTCCAGAGAAGGGCAATGAGGCTGGTGAGGGGTCTAAAGCACGAGTCTTATGAGGAGCAGCTGAGGGAACTGGGGTTGTTTAGTCTGGATAAGGTGAGGCTGAGGGGGGACCTTATTGTTCTCACAGCTACCTGAAAGGAGGGTGTAGTGAGGCAGGTGTTACTTCTCCCAAGTAACAAGTGATAGGATGAGAGGAAATGGCCTAAAGTTGCATTGGGGAGGTTTAGATTGGATATTAGGAAAAATGTCTTTACTGAAAGAGTGGTCAGGCACTGGAACAGGCTGCCCAGGGAAGTGGTGGAGTCACCATCCCTGGAGGTGTTTAAAAACCGTGTAGATGTGGCACTCCGGGATATGGTTTAGTAGTCCTGGTGGTGATGTGTTGACGGTTGGACTTGATGATCTTAGAGGTCTTTTCCAACCTTAATGATTCTATGATTTTATTTGACACAACATAAATTTACCTGCTAAATTTTGTAGCACAGAATAGGCCAATAAACCTCCTCCTAGCACATCAGCGCCTTTGACTTATTCACTTTGCACTTCCATGACACTACCGCACTCTTAGTGACATTTTACAGGTATAGAATTAAGGATCAGAAAGATTGTCACTGAAAGATTAAGTAAGAGTTAGGTACATAAATAATTTTAAAATCTTGTTCAAGGTCACAGAGGATGCAACTGGAAAAAAATAACACTGAGCCTCTCTCTTCTGTAGAAGGCTGAAGGAATGTGAACCACTTCAGTGCACACTGAATGAAAGACTAACCTCATTCTTTCTCCTTCTTTCCATCAGAAAGAAAAGACACGGCATGAAAATGTGGCAGAGTTGAATATAATCAGTCCAAGATCTCATTTTGTATCACAATCTGATTTCCTACAGCAACGTTTCTTGTTCTCCATCCTGTTACTTGGTAAACAATAAAATTACCTGTGGTAAATCTTTCAGTGCTGCAAGTGCAGAAGTTCTTATGGAGATTTTAGGATATTGTAGCATACAAAGAGAGAAAAAGACTCCTTAGCAGACTTCACTGACAAGCAAGAGAATTTTTTTTTATTAAAAAAATGTCATTCTTTTTTGCCATTTTTTGTTAACTGGCTGGAAAAAAGAATCAATTTGCATGAAAGTATCTGTAAAAATTCATTCTGTTAAGACAAAAGAAAAAAAATCAACTGTTGAATTATAAATGAAGAATTTTCATCTAAATCTCAAAATTTTCAAACATTAGGAATGCACACAGAGGCACTGCAAGCCACTCACTCATGTACGGAACAGCAAGGAGACTGGCTATACAGATGTGCCATGGGCCATTGGCTACGCAAACCAATATACAAAACAAGAAGAGCAAAAATCCCTGAGGAAGTTAACAGCAGCTTTATTATGGATATGCTCGATTTGTTTCCTGAAGACACAAAAATTTGGTTCAATTTTCCCAACCCTTGCAAAATGATTTGGTCCTGCACCTGGGTCAGGGAAACCCCCAGTATTAATACAGGCTGGGGGATGAAGGGATTGAGAGCAGCCCTGGCAAGAAGAACTTGGGGGTACTGGTGGATGAAAAACTGGACATGAGCCACCAATGTGTGCTCAGAGCCCAGAAGGCCAACCGTATCCTGGGCTGCATCAAAAGAAGCACGGCCAGCAGGGAGAGGGAGGGGATTCTGCCCCTTTGTTCTGCCCTTGCGAGACCCCACCTGGAGTCCTGTGTCCAGCTCTGGAGCCCTCAGTACAGAAAGACATGGACCTGTTGGAGCGGGTCTAGAGGAGGCCACAAAAATGATCAGAGAGCAGTAACAACTCTCCTATGAGGAAAGGCTGAGAGTTGGGGCTGTTCAGCCTGGAGAAGAGAAGGCTCCAGGGAGACCTTGTTGCGGCCTTCCAGTACTTGAAGGGGCCTACAAGAAGGCTGGAGAGGGACATTTTACAAGGGCATGTAATGATAGGACAAGGGGTAATGGCTTTAAACTGAAAAAGGGTAGATTTAGATTAGATAGAAGGAAGACATTTTTTACTGAGAGGGTGGTGAGGCACTGGCACAGGTTGCCCAGAGAGGTGGTCGATGCCCCCTCCCTGGAAACATTCAAGGTCAAGTTGGACGAGGCTCTGAGCAACCTGATCGAGTTGAAGATGTCCCTGCTCATTGCAGGGGTGGTTGGAACTAGATGACCTTTAAAGGCCCCTTCCAACCCAAACTATTCTATGTTTCTACGATTTATATGCATATACAAATATATCGAAGAAAAGGGAGAAAGATAACTTCAGGGTCTGAGGATGATATTTAAATAAACTGTAAAAATGGAATTGCAAGAATGTGTTACAGTCTTTAATATTTTCAAAATTTTTAAATTAGTTTCAGAACTTTGACCCAAAGTATCTTCTACACTTAGCTCTTCACTTTCCTCCTCATTTCAGAAAGTCTCTAAACTTCTTTGGTATTTTTCCCCAGAGCTGCAGACACAGTTAGACAACCTCCAACACGTGGCCTCCTGGTCCTCACCTCCTCACCAAGACAAGGAATCTGTTGCTTGAATCATCTCACAGGTTCTGAACACACTTTGTTACTTTGTATGTCTCTCTCATTCTGAAGTACCAGGAAACCAAAAAAAGACCAGACGATGCGCTGGTACAAGGCAGACGAGTCTTCTGAATTGAGAGGAACTTTGCTGATTGATTCCAGCTGACAATCTGGCCCAATACATTGACCCAAGAACATTTGCTTTATAAACAACCCACTTGCTCTGCAGGAACAGAGTTTTCAGATGGATGCACTGGGCTGCAAAGCCATTAGAGATTATGGTAAAATTAAACACATTGTCACACTTTTTCTGTCAAGAAAGTCACCATTAGGAAGGATTTAAGTATTTTCATTCCCTTCTTTTTGCACTAGCTTTGCTAAGATTCATTTCTTGACACGTCTGAGTCAGCCACAAGAAGACAAAAAAGAGAAAAGCTTATCAGGTCGCCTTACTTTCAAACGAGTTCACAAAAACTTATGGAACTGACTAGCTATGGCAATGATCTCAACCATATGAAAAAATACATCCTGGATCTTCCAAATATAAAACCCAGAGGCTCCACGGCAGGCTAGGATGAGCATCATCTCTGCTTTAACCCCACGTCATCGTTCCATTAAAATCTGTTCCTGAGTATGACATCGTGTTACAAAACACCATGGCATTCGCCCACTTTTTCCTGGAGTCTCAGATTCTTAACATCCGTAGACCATTTTCCAAAAAGTTGTTAACTCTTAATCTAGCCCTTTGGATGGAAGTTGTTTCAAATGACTGCAATGGCGTAGCTGTGGATAACTTCACAGGACAGACCAGTATCTCACTTCCCCAAATTATCTTTCTGGTGGTGGTGGATGTTACCCTTGCTAAATCAAAATAGCCAAATCTCAATTAAACCATTCAGATTCCAAGAATTTGTTATTAGAAAAAAAACCCTAAAATTGTATAGATTACAATGATTTATCCAGAACAGAGGATCTATGAGGATGACAAAGACCAAACAGAGATAAGACTTATCAAAAGAAATCCTTCAGCAAATATAACAGGATTAGAAAGGATTTGCCATTGAGAGCCCCGGAGCTTGGCTAACATTTTGATGACAAAAATTAGAGCTCCAGTCATCTGTTGAGCGTGTTTGTGTTCCTGTGAGCCTGTCTGCAGCTGGGAACACTGGGAGGGCGGAGAGGAGGGGGAAGGACAGATGTCCCACACTTGACTGGGTCTTTTGCTTCTGAACACTTATCACTTTCTACTCCTGAAGAACTGTCAACAGCACCCCAGTAATTTCCTACTCGATATTTGCCCACTTCACAGCATTAACAGGCAGTTTATGTTATCCTTGACTAGCAAATCCATCCTGTCACTTTCTCATCTCCCAGCATCCCAGTTTCCAGGGCAAAAAGTAATGTCCGGGTCACTCACCCCTAACATTTGATGTAAATAATAATACTGCAGCCCTTGATAATAGAGCAGGAAGGTTTTCCAGAAGAGCCATACATTGACGGCGAGCCAGAAAAACTGAAATGAAACAGAAACAAGAGACTGTAAGGGAAAGTCACACGTGCAAACTTCTCAGTGTTAATTTCATTCATAAAACCCCCATGCCCGTACTTTCGCAAACACGCGTAAATGGAACGGGAGAACAAACTTCGAGCACTTAGCACAAAATATTGTAGAATATTACAAGGAACAGTCCCTATGTGAGAAATTCTCACTTTCACTGAACTTCACAAAAGTTTACTTGTGTGACTTCAGCCTGCAGAGAGCTGGCGAAACACTCTGCGAACAAAGCGCAGCTCCGAACCTTTAGTTCGATATTGCAGTTAAGGGCTCAAAGAAAACAAAAAAACAGCAAAAAGGAGACAAAGGCAGGACGGACTTGACCTCCAAGAAGATACATCTTCTCCCCCAGCCTTCTAACAAAGAGCAAACCCACCGTGTGCCGGGTCCCAGCGGGACACGGGCGCCGGCGTCTCCCCCGCGCCACGGCACGCGCGTGTCACCCCTCGGGCAGCCGCACACCGGCACGGAGCACCCCTCACCCCCACCCCCGCACCCGTGACCCCCGGAGCGCGGCGGGGACCTCCCGCACCCCGGCAGCCT
>Ga0065711_1051426_pt1 | contig 10386 bp, 8 predicted proteins | sample Hoacrofraction12_FD_59098 | JGI IMG/M metagenome (GOLD analysis project Ga0065711, IMG submission 59098) | Hoatzin crop microbial communities from Cojedes, Venezuela - Epithelial fraction 12 v2 (version 2) | ecosystem: Host-associated > Birds > Digestive system > Esophagus > Crop | place...
AGATGGGGAAGGTAGACTCGCCTCCACGATCAAGCTGGTAAATCGAAGTTTCTCTCTGTTCCCATGGGAAACCCACTATTTCTTAGATGTTTTCCCAGACTGTTTCGGAGAACATCTGTCGCATTCCTTGCTATGCAAGGGCCCCTCTAATATTGGTTGTCCCAGCCCCCTCTGGAACAAGGGCCTTCATCCTTCCTGCTGAGCAGATCCCAATAAAAACCAAGCAGTTGCTTTGTAGACACCTTCTTTACCTAAAGCTTTGACTTTTCTTACTGACTTGCGCTTAATCCACTGAAAAGATTTCACTCTTCAGTTAACTGCATTATAAGCAGTTATTAAAAAGTTTTATAATACAGAATGCATGTGGGCTACATCAGTGACACTCAAAACGAGTTCTGCAGGCTGACTGGCAGCTAATGAGTTTCCAAAGCAGCTGCTGGCAGTCCTAGAAAGGGCCAAGCTTACCTTACTCTAACACGCATTTAGCAAAGTGCTGTAAAACAGAATAGCCATTTCCTTCAGGCACTCGCAGAAACTGACTCCAGAAGGTATTTGAGTTCTACACAGAATAACTAACTACCACAGTACCTCAAAAAACCACAGCAAGACTATCTTCCGGTTTAAAAATGTTTATTCGAAGAAAGGGAGATCTATACCCAGATAACCAGGAGAAAGAAAAGAAAAAACTTCCTCAGCTTCCCCCCCCAAAAACCATTACTCTGCAATTTACCTTTCCCTTAAGTTTCAGCTTCAATGTTTTATTAACAAAAAAACCCAAAAAAACAACAACCCGGAACTTTCATTTCCTTTTCCTATGCTGTTAAACCTGAGGAAATCATGTACCTTTCGCTGAAGGGTTGCATGGGATGCGAGAAGAAACGGCAATAAAATTTATTCACAATATACAAGTATAAAAATATCTTGCTTAGGATTCAGTATTATAATTTAATAACTTTTTGTTGTTTCATAGGTATCTGGGAAAGGTACAGACACATGTCCTGATCCGGTTACAAGAGGTAGAATGCCAGCATTCGGTACAACATTCCAGGAGAGAGTCAAAGTGACGTTCCTGTTTCCCCTGCAAAAGCAACAAAGATTATCAGCATAAATACTCGAGTAAACCAATTTAATTAATAATTACCAATATTAAATAAATTCAGATACAAATGGTTTCCCTGACCCAGAAACAGTTGTCTTTTTAATTCTATGTAGTTACTTCACAAAGTATTACCTGTTTTCCAGATAAGACTTTTTTTTTTACTGTTACCTAACTCCCTTGGAGTTGAGTGCATCACAGAACCAACTGCACGCAGACAATACTGGAAGCAGAAACCCAGAAGCCTACTGCTCATAATAACAGCACAACTTCTAGTCTACAGAAGAAACAGGGTATCTTCTGTCCCAAGATCACCTTCTAACAATCAAACTATGAAGATGCAATAGACTGACAGAACATCAGACACAATATAGGTATCTGGCCACACCAGCAGAATCATAGAAGGCCTTGGGTTGGAAGGGACCTTTAAAGGCCATCTAGCCAACCCCCCTGCAGTGAGCAGGGACATCTTCAACCAGACCACGTTGCTCAGAGCCCTGTCCAACCTGGCCTTGAATGTTGCCAGGGATGGGGCCTCCACTACCTCTCTGGGCAATCCCTTCCAGTGTTTCACCACCCTCCTGGTAAAAAATTTCTTCCTTATATCCAGTCTAAATCTACCCTCCCTTAGTTCAAATCCATTACTCCTTGTCCTGTCACAACAGGCCTTGCTAAAAAGATTTTCTCCATCTTTCTTTTGGGGCCCCTTTAGGTACTGCAAGGCTGCAATAAGGTCTCCCTGGAGCCTTGTCTTCTCTACGCTGAACAGCCTCAACTCTCTCAGCCTTTCTCACAGCAGAGGTGTTCCAGCCCTCTGATCATTTTTGTGACCTTCTCTGGCCCCGCTCCAACAGATCCCTGCCTTTCCTGTGCTGAGGGCTCCAGAGCTGGATGCAGGACTCCCGGCGGGGTCTCACCAGAGCAGAGCAGAGGGGCAGAATCCGCTCCCTCGACCTGATGGCCACTCTGCTGGGGATGCAGCCCAGGATACGGTTGGCCTGCTGGGCTGTGAGCACACACTGCTGGATCATGTCCAGCTTTTTGCTTTTCATCCACCAATACGCCCAAGTCCTTCTCCTCAGGGCTGCTCTCAATCCTTTCATCCTCCAGCCTGTATTCATACTGGGGGTTGCCCTGACCCATGTGCAGGACCTTGTACTTGGCCTTGTTGAACCTCATGAGGTTCGTGCAGGTCCACATCTCCAGCTTGTCCAGGTCTCTCTGGATCCCATCCTTCTGGTGTGTCAACTCAGCTTGGCATCATCTGCAGACTTGCTGAGCGTGCACTCGATCTCACTGTCTATGCCACTGATGAAAATATTAAGCAGCACCAGTCCCAGTGCAGAACCCTGAGGGACACCGCTTGTCACTGGTGTCGATTTGGACATCGAGCCATTGACCACTACCCTCTGGCTGTGACCATCCAACCAATTCCTCATCCACTAAACAGTCCACCCATCAAATCCGTATCTCTCCAATTTAGAGAGAAAGATGCCATGGGGGATTGTGCCAAAGGCCTTACAGAAGTCCAGACAGACCACATCCATTGCTCTTCCCTTGTCCACTGTTGCAGTCACTCCATCACAGAAAGCCACAAGGTTGGTCAGGCAGGACTTGTCCTTGGTGAAGCCATGCTGGCTGTCTCCAATCACCTCCCTGTCCTCCATGTGCTTTAGCATAGCTTCTAGGAGGCTCTGTTCCACGATCTTCCCAGGAACAGAGGTGGCGCTGATAGATCAGTAGTTCCCAGGGTTCTCCTTTCTATGCTTTTTAAAAACGGGCACAATGTTTCCCTTTTTCCAGTCACCAGGGGCTCCACCTGACTGCCATGACTCTTCAAATATCATGGAGAGTGGCTGGGCAACTACATCCGCTGATTCCCTCAGGACTCTGGGATGCATCTCATCAGGTTCCATAGACTTCTGTACGTTCAGGTTCCTCAGGTGGTCACGAACCTGATCTTCCTTTACAGTGGGAGGGGCTTTACCCCCCTGGTCCCCATCTTGCAGTCCACCAACTCGAGAGAGGTGAGGAGGTAGGCTGCCAGTGAAGACTGGGACAAAAGAGTTGTCGAGTACCTCAGCCTTCTCCTCATCTGTTGATACAAGGTCACCATTCTTGTTCATCGGGGGGGTACGCTTTCTTTATAACCTTTCTTTTCTAGTTGACAGACGTGTAGCAGCCCTTCTTGTTATTCTTTGCATCCCTTGCCAAATTGAGCTCCAGCCACACCTTGTCCCTCCTGACCCCATCCCTACACAACCGGGCAGTGTCCCTATACTCTTCACAGGTTACCTGTCCCTGCTTCCATTGCCTGTGCAGTTCCCTCTTGCTCTTTAGTTTGACCAGCATGTCTCGACTCAGCCATGCTCATCTCTTCCCTTCCTTGCCTGATAAAAACACATATAAAATGCAAAGTATGCAAGTAAATCAAGACACCATGAATATTATTAGTAACAATAATATGGATTTACTTACTTGAGACCATTTCCATCATCAAAGAAAAAGTACTTTGACTTCATATCTTTTAAGAACAGTCTTGGGTTATCCCCTCTCAGCATGATCTTGTCCCAAAGGACCACCTGATTTAGAGCCTACAAATACAATTGTAATTAAGTCAGCAAGTTACCTTACAAGATCATATTCAGTCACTGGAATTTCATAGCATTACTCATCTAAAACCCCTGAAGTTCAAGTACATGCTTACAATCCGTAACTAATTTAACAAAATAATGCTTTACAGGGGGGAACTAGTTATACACCTAAGCGTGTCACGGAATGGAAAGAACAAACAACTCAACAAAACGTGAGAAAGCCATTTTAAAAACTCATAAGCTTTCAACGACTTACAAGGTATGGTGGTTTTTCCTTTCAAATTGCAAAGGTAAGTCACTTTTAAAGCAACATTTAGACTTTGTTTCAAATAAAGGACTTCAGTTGAGCTATTGTGACACTGCCAAGGTATTTAACATTTTTCCAGCTTTAATGTAAAAAATGTCTACTTGAATTGCAAACTCAACCCCAAGAATTGTACGAACAATTCAAGAGACAGATCCCAAATTCTTAAATATTTGAAACTTTATTATACTGTTCTTTTTTAAGTAATTAAGTCTGAACAGTCTTATTTAGTACCTTACAGAACAATTTAGAAAAAAACGTTTCTCAATATTTGCAACTAGTGAGCCACATGAAAAAAAAGTAGATGAAAGATGGACTTGATTGTCATCTTTCATCTAAGACCCCAATAAAGAACTTTAAAACTACTTTAGAACAAACACAATATCCACCAGCACATATAAAATAACTAAGGTGCTTAAAAAAAAAAAAAAAGAAAAAAGAAAGAAAAGCAGTGAGATAGTTTTGTGCAGCAAGTTAAGAAAAAAACCCCAAGCCTTCACTACAACCTTGCAATATGACCACAGTATCTTAAACTAGAATTCAGTGGTACCACGGTAGCATGATGTTTCATTAAAATAATTTTTCCATAGACTGTCCCACACAGCTGCTGTTAGATCAGTGTAAAAAGCCTTCAGCCATCCAAAGTGAAGTATCAGTAGCAACCAATTTAAAGGGTGCAGCAAGGCCAATTATTTTGAGAAGTATGATGAGATAACATAAATGTATTATGGGGCTACAGTAACTGGTACAGGCAAACACTTCTGTGATCTACGAACAAAAGACCCACCACACCTGGCCAGACCAAATGCCACTGTACCTTGTTTCTAACTGCAGTCAATGACAGAACATTACAGAAAAGTAAAACAACATGGAGCAAATAAGTGAAAAAACTCATTTACAGTTCACTATTGTAAGTGAACAACAAGGCATGTGTTACTTTTCTCATGCACTGCTGGGCACATATCAAGATGGGTTTTGTGAGGGTGAACTTCCCACCCTGCGGTTAAACTGTCAAGAAAACAGCGATCATGAAGGCCAGTAAAAACACTCCAAGCCAGTAGGAAATACTGGTGCCTTAACTCTTCCCAGCAGAACTTCAGAATGTTAAAAATACCTGCAGTACAGAAAGGTTAATCGCTTCAACTTTCTTTTTGATACTTACATTGTTTTTTGTTGAATATTCTGCAGACAAATACAGAAACAATTGTTTAACATTCCAGTCAAATATACTCTGCAGATGTAAGCAAGTTAAGAAAAATACCACATTGTACTCAAATAACCCTGTTTTATTTTTACTAGACCTAGACTATAATAACTACAGTGAGTTCTTACCTGTCAACATACCTCACCTTATTTATAAATCAGAGTACTTCCAGGAGTTCTAACATGTATTTTAATCGTATTAAAGCAACAGGGTTTTGGTCTGGTGTTTTTTGTTTTTTTTTTTTACTATTTATAAAATCTAACATCTATTACCTCCACCGATTTAAGAATTCTAGATTTGACAGTGCAAGCTAGTAACCATAATCCACTACTAGACAATCTATTATAAAACCTTAAACATAAAAGGCAAGACAGAATTCTTCAGTAAATATCTTCAAAGCAATTATTTATACTATGAAATATCCCTGCTATCCAGCTGTGGATTGAGATACAATAGCACTAAACAATACATAAACACAAAATTGGCGGAGTGCAGAGAGTTCAAAGGGCCTGTAACACCCACATTAGAGAAGTTAGTAGATGGGAAGTATTTCATATTGGAAAGGACACCAGGAATTAGCAAATTTAGTTACCTACTTACTACAGAGAAAGCCAGCTTATCAGACTGGAACAAAACTCTGCTCAGATTTTTCATCAGCAGTAGAGAACTGACGACTGCCTTTTGAGACTGCCAGTATAATAAAACCGGTATTCTAAATACTTGTCTGTTTATTTAGCAATAAAATGCACTGTGTGTGACTGCTGAGGAAAAAGACCTTTTAACTCACAATAAAAATTAGCTGTAACCTTTTATCTCCCAGTCCTCTTTTTTATTCTATTTGCCACTACCTCAAAGAATAAATTAAACAGATTCCCCAGCCAGCCTCAATATCTATTGTATCTTGTTCCACTCATCCCAAGACTGAATCCTGTTTTAAAGCCACTAATTCAAAAGGCAAGCAAGGAAAAGAATTAAGTAACTAACTGCTGTTGTTGCAAGAATTGCTGGTGCTATTTTACTTGAACATTTTTCATCACCTAATTCAAAACAACATACAAGATTCTGGAGATCTCCTTTGTAGAATTTCTTAACGCTTGTTGAAGGTAGCCACAAATTAAGTAAGCTACGAAGAGTCTGTAAAACTGTCTCCTCCTGTTTCCTTTCCCTGGTTGCTTTTTCTAACTGTCATTTTATTTAACTTTTCTTAGGACTGACAACTTGTTTCCGTTAGTTAAGAGACCCCACCTACCAGTATCTCTTTACGAAATTCATCCAAAAAAAAAAAAAAATCTACCAGAAAGTTGTATTTTACAACTTTCACACTGTGGTGTTTATTTATACCAGACATGAAAGATTAACTCACAGTCTGTCTAAAGAAAACCTTAAAACCACAGCTACTATTAAAAGTCATAAAACATGGAATCTTTACATCTGCATACTGCAGACTAATCCCTTGTATATGAACATTTCTTTTAGAGCTCCCATCCTGCCTTGCCCTGCCTCCCCCTATACATACTGCATACAATTCATCTACTTCAGAATTTCAGTCTCTGGTTTTAATAGATACTTGCATTTCAGAAGTAAAACTCAGACTTAGGAGTTCACCTCTCCTGCTCTCAGCTGATTTAAAAACCCCCTCTTATTCCTGTGCAACACACGCCTGCAAAAATCTGACCAAACTGTTTATCCAGCATTTACATGCATTCAAGATTTGTATTTTGTCTGGTTTGCTTACACAACGTAGTATTCTCCAACAGAGGGAAACCAAAACACAGAGGTAATCAATGTCTCACCTAACAGAGTGACCAAACACAGCAGACTGGAAAAGAATGCCCAGAATCTCAGCCCAGCTGCAAAGCAAGGCTTAGTGTAATCACCTGAGGTAGAGCATGCTGCCTCATATTTGGTACTGACTTTTGCAGAAAAACAGATAATTCTGTTTATATCAAGACTCAAATCAAACCTACCCAAAACAAAATCAAACAAAAACACCTATGCACAACCCTCTCTCCCCAGTAAAAAACAGACTAATAGGGAAGCAGAGAAATACAAAAGAAAAGCTGCAAAAACGCAACAGCAATGAGAAAGAGGCCAAAAAAGTAATGTGATAAATTTTGTGGTACCTCGTATGCTTCCCAGTGAATTTAATACTATTCAATGCTAAAGGTTCGATACTTGAACAACTAAACAAATAAAGGATTACAACGACTTTTTGTTTTCAAAGGAAGACAGGTACTTGTATGCAACTATTACATGGTCAGAACTTTGAAAAACTCACAACAAAGTGAGTTTGAAAGGTGCCTTGGAGTTTCTAGATTGTATGACAGTCAAAATAACATGTTATATAAACCCTATAATTAATTCACACCTCAAACCACTAATACAGACTTCACTTAATGGTAATACTGTCCGCATGTCTAGATACAGTGCATTTCACTACAGAGCCCGATTTTAAAAACAGACATTAAAAAAAGACAGAAAACAACTTGCCCCGTGTCATCTGCTAGAGAAACAGCTATTCCAAGTTTTATTTTACTGCCCTAGCTATGTAAAATACTACTTTTCACTGCTTGAAATTTGTATTTTAAGACAAATTGCTAGTTTTCCTCCAGTTCTGAATATCCGAAGATTACAAGGTAACAAAAACAGATGTCAAGATGTTCTTATTTCTAAATGTTCGCAAACCATTTTTTCCATTAAGGATATCTGCCGTAATGTCAAATGTGACGAATCCCAGGTCGCTTCTTTCTCTAGGTCCAGTGAAATCTTCTACATTTTTTCTAAGACAAAACAAAACACAGTATTATCCTTTCTCATTTTCATGCATTACATGTTTCATGTTTTTCATGCATCATGTTTCATGCATTACATAAATTATAATTCTTACTATCTAATTTCATTTTGTGTACTTTCTTTCAAACACTTTTGGCTAAAATATAATCAACACTACAAAATAAAACCTGTCTTCCGGAAATCATGGAGCCCCAGTTTTGAATGACAGGCCTTGACACCACAGTCACCTAAGTTATACAAATAGCCTGTAAACTTTTTCCTGTTAACAAAAATCTGTATCTGTCTGTACCTAAACTGCACCACATCTAATTTTAGTAAAATGTGTTACTCATCCCCAAATACATAAAGCCAATTGGAGTATCGGCAGCGTAGCCGTCTGCTGGCAACGATTTTCAGTATTATCTCTCAACTTTCTATAAAAAAAAAGCTGCTAGTGCTCAGTCTCACGCGAGACACTCCAACCATTCTGACAGAACAGAATTTATGTTTGTAGTTCACACAACTTGCAAGATTTCTCCCTGGAATGTATTTAAGTAGCGGGATAAAGAAAACACTTTTTTTCTTCTACAGTATGGAAAATCATATCATTTTGGAAGACTTTATTTCAAATCCACATTTGGAGGAGTATCTGACATTGCCACACTAAGCCACATTAGAAAAAGAAATTGCAAAATAACAGAGACACAGCAGGTATTTTCACATGTATTCAAAAAGCTTATCAATCTACCAAACTTACCCTCTACAAAGAGGAATACCATAAGCAGGTTGGCAATCAGCTATGAACCTTAGCTCCTCATGTAACAAAAATTTTATGAATTATGAACTTCTTAGTGACATTTATTCCAGTTTGAAGATTAGCCTATTAAAATATCTTTTAATTAAAACTAAGTTTAGTAATCCCGAAGAAAAAAAGCTTACCAGCAGAAAGAGCACTTTTGGAGACAGTAGTTAAGAAAAACACAACCAAAACTTCCCACTTTAAGCCATGCTATGAATTTCCATCCTTTTGCAAAAAGCAACATCTTTTTAAGTACTAGCCCTTGTGAAGCACTTGACTTCATTTCTGAATCTGGTGTGGCAGCAGGCCTTAAGCCTGGGGTGTGCAGAACTTCTCAGAAGTTCAAGACAAGCAACTAAGCCGTAACGCCTCTCATTAATACCAGATCTGTGCATCACGGGAGGGACTGGCACGGCACTACAAATTTCATCCAAATTAGGCATTACTATGCTCCCTCATCTATGTGAAGCTTACGGGAATACTCAAAAAATATGCTTTTATGCTGGTTTTATGCTGTTTGCAATCCTCAATCTAGTATAAACACAGGGTTTATTTTCCTGGGATATTAAAGTAATCCAAAAGGCGATGGCAGTTCCCACTATTTGCATTCACCTCCCCTTTCAAACCCCGCTGCTAGCCATCCACCCCTGCCACGTACTTTAAAAAAATCATAGAATGCTTTGGGTTGGAAGGGACCTTTCGAGATCATCTAGCCCAACCCCCCTGCAGTGAGCAGGGACATCCTGAAGTACATCAGGTTGCTCAGAGCCCCGTCCAACCTGACCTTGAATGTTTCCAGCGATGGGGCCTCCACTACCTCTCTGGGCAACCCATTCCAGTGTCGGACCACCCCCTTCTGGGGTGGTCCAAAGCTCCATGAGCTGCTTTAGCTCACTAACTTGGCCAAAACCAAACTAAACCAACTCATCAGTGGAGTTAAAACAGCCCAGCATCCTGCAAGCCCGGTTTGCCTGTGCAGCTCTGGTAAAGGACCACGTGGCGAGCAGCACCAGCAAAGACCGACCTCCACGTTTCGGTGGCTGCGCCAGAAAAGACCAACCTCCACGTTTTGGTGGCCGCAGCAGCTGCTCGTGAATCATAGAATCGTTAAGGCTGGAAAAGACCTCCAAGGTCATCAAGCCCAACCGTCAACCCAACATCAACTGTGAAACTGCAGCCCTCCACATCACAGACGCTTAACAGGATGGGAGTTTCCTGTGACAAAGTTCCCTTTTTTTAAAAAAAAAAACAACAGAAGTACAAAAAGGCTCCCCAGGCAGAAGTTCGCTTCGGCGCATCGTGTCATGTGGGCAACCCGCTTCCGATGTGGAACGACGTGTCCTACACCTGGCGCGTTTCGCAGGAAGAGAAGCCAGCCCGGCCAGGCTGCTGCCGCAGAGCAAGTGGGAAAATATGAGGGAATCACTGATTAAAAATGGTGCTGGGGGGGGGGAAATAAACCGCACGCTTCGAGGTCCCCGCGCCCTCGAAACCGCCCAGAGCCGTCCGCTCGACCCCCTCCGAGCTCCGCTGAGCCGCGGAGCGCCTGAGGCGGGGGGCGGCGCCCGGCTCCCGGTCCCGCCCGGCCGGGCCGCCAGGCGGCGGGGCGCCGTCGTG
>Ga0065711_1051427_pt1 | contig 10386 bp, 4 predicted proteins | sample Hoacrofraction12_FD_59098 | JGI IMG/M metagenome (GOLD analysis project Ga0065711, IMG submission 59098) | Hoatzin crop microbial communities from Cojedes, Venezuela - Epithelial fraction 12 v2 (version 2) | ecosystem: Host-associated > Birds > Digestive system > Esophagus > Crop | place...
GGGGGGGGGGGGCTGGGGGAGACGGGGCTGCGCGCACAGGCCGGGGGGCTTCGTTGGGGTGTGTGGGAGCGCGGATGGCGGCCGGGAAGCCCGCTGAGGAGGGCGGTGAGCTGTGCGGAGGGTCCCTCCGCGGCGCCTTCGAACGCCGGCGCCGGAGCCGGCGTGACCCGAACCTCGCCCGTTACGAAACCTGCTGCGGTGAGGGGGCTCCCGTCCTCCCTCCCCAGCGCTGCACTTTCCCGCTTCGTTCGTTCCCTGCTTGTTGCGAGTTGAGTAAAACCCAACCAGTTTTCAGAAGTCCTTCACGTTTCTGTCGGTGAAAACCCCTTCCCTGGATCTTCCCATATCCTGCGTGTTTGGTGTGGCTTTTAAAAAACCCGAATTCCAAGCATGCAAAATCATTTTCCGTTTAGCTTTACTGTATTGCTTACGGGCGTTCTTTGGTTTGGTGGAAAGCGTTGGTTCGGTTTGCAACTTCGGAGTCAACAGGTTGCTTGTGCTGCAGCTTGCCGGTGCCGGTGGTTTGCTATAGCAAACTGAAGTAAATGTCTCCGAGAAGTCTCTTATTTTTCTGAGAGCTGTAGTGTACTTGTGCTGCATGTATTTTCTAGCTTTGTATATATATGTTGCATGTGGGATGCAAACTTGGCCGTTTATGCTAAGTAACTATGGGAGAAGAGCTACTGTTGGAGTTATGGGAGAAGTTATTTCCCCAATATTTTCTATGAAACAGCATAATTTTAGTGTATGAGAACGCTCAGATTAGTATAGAGATATTTTTGTTTGCTTTGAATATCTAAAAAACTGATGTTCATGTGAAAAAAACCTGTTCAGTGTACTGTACTTTGGGACCTGTGATTTTGAAAAAAAATGCAGTGCTATTGAAGTGTTTTGCGATGAAAGGCTGCTGCTAGAAAATTCTGAAATAAGTCCATCAGTTATGCTTTGTAATTGGGCAAAATCATTTATGTAAGGACTACCCTGCAAGGCTGAAGAAGCTAAGTGCTCTCTAATGCCTGTCTCCTGGGTGCCCACTGACATATACTGTAATATTGGATATTAGCCAGATAATTTATTCTGTGACAAGTAGGTGTCCCCAAGGGTTTTAAGAGTGACTGCTTTGAGGAATTACTGCATACTGATTCTTCTGAGGCAATTTACAAATATGTTGTCTTACTAATTTTTTTTCACTGTTGAAGTTTTATAAGACTGGTAGTTCAGTGAGGAGTATGCTTTTATTTCTTGTGTGGAATGCTTATAGCCTATTGATTGCTACTTGGTCTGGAACATTTATGGATGGTCCTAACACTTCACAAGGCTCACCTGTTATAGCATGGATGATTTTCAGTAATTCATAGGATATAATTGTAAAAAATTAAAAATTATGAGTTAATCTAGCCACAAAAGAATGAGTTAAAAAAATACCGTACTTATAAGAAGCACTGATCAATTGTCATCCTTAAATATAACATGGTGGAGAAGTTAATAAAACTTATCAACATCCTACAGTTTTATATAATTGGTAAATTTACTTGTATGACTGTAATTTATTGGTTTTGAAATTGTGATTAGGAGTTTAATTAGTGATTCAGGTGTTGCCTCTGGTTAAGGAACAGCACAACTGCATTTTAAACATATGTAAGGGTAACTGTCTTGCAGAGTTAAAATAAAGGTATGGAAGGCCTGTGTTTGTAATTTAATTCTCTGGTCAGAGAGTAAAGTATTGTTTGTGGGCTTTAAATACCATGCAGATGTACGGGTGAGATGGAATTCTGGTGTGAAAAGAAATATTTAAAGGCTTAACTTAAGACTTAACTGACAGGACTGATTAGAGTGGAAGATAATGACCCTGACTTCTGGCTCATTGGCTCAGTTTCTTAGGGTTTTAGATCACAGTGAGAAAGAACACAGTAATTTAGAAAGGGAACCCTTACAAAACCTAATAAACCAGGATATAATCTTTTATTTAAAAAAGAAAACAAAACAAACCCCAAACCCCCAAGCCTAGCTCTCTTAACATCCTCTAAAATGTCAGATTTGTCAGTAGAGGTTATTAACATGATAATATTAGCCGAGATCATTTTGGTACTTTGTACATGCAAAACCGTTACTGACTTTTCCGTTCTCTGGAAGGATCTTGATTATTCTGACAAATCTGTTGAAAATAATGAAATAGGTCTTGGCAAGAACTGTGCCTTAATGTGAAACAGTGGGAAGCTAAGCGCATATTAGAGGCAATCTTCCTGCATCTTTTTCTTGTACAAAAATTGAGAATGGGCTCTTTTTTAAATAGGAGACTTTCCATCTTAAAGGTGGAGGGAAGGGGAAAAGAAGTGTATTCTTCATACGTCAGATATCAACTCCCTCAACTTGTACGTGTGAGTCAAATGTTTTGGATTATATACAAGGATATGTTTCTTTTTTGCCTGTGGTGGCTGGGGAGGAAGAGTTTTTAATCCAGTCTTAGTGCTGCTACAGTCCAGTTGCTGAGTAGCTGCAGCTCTTCTGTCTGTCACTAAAATAAGTCTCAGTGTTTATTAAGGTTTTTCAGGCTGCCTGGTTAGGCTACTTCAGTGGCCAGTGGTGTCACGATGGGGATGTCCTAGCCCAAGTGTACATATCCTGTATTTATTTCTTGCTTGGGAACTGAGGTTCTTCAGCAGATGCCAAGTTAGGGGAATCTTCTTCATTCGTATTTTGTTATATTTATCGCGTGCTGTGCTAATGGTCTTGTCTATGGTGGTTGCTCCAAACATTTGATAAAAAGGTATATATAAACTGCAGTTTGTCTAAAATGAAGATGATTCCTTTTAAAAAAATGTGATCGGGTAATGGAGTTACATTTATACTCTCCTACTGAGAGCATCCTAAGTTTTATCTGTCAAACGTTCGTTACTTGTAATGCTGTAAATTTGGGGAGAAAAGCAAAATATAGGAATAATTCTTTATTCTCTTTATGAGTTGATTCCAAATAATGGTATTATTTTTAATACTAGAACAAACATAATGGCTTTGTTGTTTGTAATCACTTTGTCTTTTTATGTGGTCTTTACAGCCAGTCTGACAAAATTTTACACAGCCGTAACTGTCTGTTGTATCACTATCTGAAAGCCTTTCAGAAATTTCAGTTTTTATTTCAGTAAAATTCCTTGACGCAAATTCTTTGGACTAGCTCATTTTAGTCATTGATATTTGCAAACAGCATCCTGTCCATTTGTGTTCTTTAAAAGCACGGTATAATAAATATATTTTATATAGTAAATTTTACTTGCTGCTTAAGGAGAGTTATTAATGATCTAACTTGCTTGTTAGTGATTTTCTACTTTTTCTTTTCAAAGAGATCATAATTTAAGCAATTCCTGTATTTGCAAATTAAAGATGCATCAGGAACTTTTTAGTGACAGATGTGTAGTATATAAGCAGACTTCACACAACTCAACTATGGCATAGTATTGTTGTGAAAGAATATGATCAGTTGATGAAAGTGATCAGTTGCATCGTACCAGAGCTTTGCTATCATCCTACCACGTTAATACAGTTATCAAAGGTAGAACAAAATTCAATTGACAGACCTTAAAACTTACCAGATATGAAGAGGAAGTTTGCGCTGGTAATACTCCCTTTCACTTTGCTTTACTATGAAGTGTTCTTACATTGACCATCAGATGTATTGCCTTCTAAAATGTTTGGCAAGTTTTGGCAGCTCATGTTGGCTCTCCTCTGTTTTTTCAACATTTGTGAGATCTAAACGTCTGTGTTTGGAAAGGAGATGAATCAAGTACTAGGTCTCCATACCAATTCAGTAATTGCCAGCATTCGTTATTTTTTTGTCTATTTGGAGGTTTAAGGGTTCTCAAAAACAAGCACCGCCACCCAACTAGGCTCCCCACCAACTATACACCTGGTGTTTCTTTATTTTTGTGAGCAGAATGTCTCTGCCCAACTGTACATCCACACAACTGCATCTGTGTCCAACGAAGAAAGCCAAAGGCTGCTTTAGAAAAGATTCATCACAAGGTTTTTGCACTTTATTGTATGATCACCGAGTACATATTTGGAAGGTTTTCATGTTTCCACAGTGGACTACCAATAATGTGATTTGAAGAGGAGTAGGACTTCTGTTCAGCAGGTTTTTTGCATTGGGCTAGAATCCTTCCTAGTTTATGGAGGATGATTATTGTACTTTAGAGGAAGTCAGTATTCAGGATTAGATAGTGCAGTACTCATCAGTCTTCCGTCACTAATGTTAACTCATTAGCCGTGAAAATAGGTCCAATAGGCTTATTTGTCCTATACCTTTTACAATTCAGAGTAAATATATAAGGGCAGCTCTTTTGCTGCATACATATGTTTTGAAAGAAAGTTATGATTATGACATCAGGAAAAAATAGAATTGCAAAACAGAAAAGATGAACAACTCCATTATGTTGTCCTAGACCTGAGTTAAAGCAAAATCTCACCAATAAGTTAAAGTTACTTTTTCAGTTAGGGCAGTGAATCTGCTTTCCACATGCCAGTTTGTTACTTGAAACTTGCTGTCGGCTATTCTAAAGTGGTATCAGTCTTTCTCCTTTTTTCATGACTTATTTTGTGTGATCTTAATTTTATTAACATGATGGAGGGAAAATTTTGAAACCTAGGAGATCTGACAGAAGGAATGAGTATTTTTGTCCCTACGCCTATAATTACTACCTTTGAAATGAAGCTAATAAAGTAAGACTTCACCACTGTTTTTAAAATGTGAAAGACAGGAAAATGTTAGGAATTTGCATTAATTTTAATTATTTGAGGAGATTTAACAAGCTATTTAAAATTGTTCAGGAATTCTGAATTGAACATGGCAAATTACAGTGGGAAGGAGTAACGGAAATCTTAATTTTTAATTTCTTCTGTATTGTAGAAAAAGGCTTCTGGTTTTTATATGTGTTTTTAGTTTGTTCTCAGGTATGGATTCCTTTTTTCTTTCACCTGATTACTTTTCCTCTGGTCTGTTTTTGCTGCTTGTTTCTAGTGGCAAGTATTTTTTTGTTTGCAAAGGCAGAGTCTGCTAATCTCAAACTATTGTTAACATTGAACTCTTAACTGTCTCTTGGAAGGTATTAGCTTGGAAGCTCTTTATATAGCTAACGTTTTGGAGTTAAGTAAACTGTAATGTGCTTTTCCTTAGATTGCCCTCATAATCTAAAGAAAAGCTGATAACATTGTTTCATCTTATCTTTATCTCCTTTCACTGAAGAATAATCTTAGTTTTATTTGCTGTAGGTTGTTTAGGGGATATAGATACCCAGTCTTCTCTTGTCTTGCCATTAAATCTTATTGGGATTGACTCTAACCATCTGTGCTTACTATAGTGTAGTATAAATAGCTTTGTAATACACTAATAGATGGTAACAGTAACAGAAACTGCATAGGCTGACTTGATTTTACAGTCAGAAAGATGTCTGGAGCAAGAGTTATAAGGGGAAGCTAAATGTAGAAAACAATGGAATAGAAGTGGAATTAGGATATCTGTTTTCTAACACTATCAGTTCTTTTTTTTCATCTTCTCTATCTCTATTACTTCATAATCATTGAAGCATTTCAAGTAACTAGCTGCAGAAAGGAGAAATAATAGCTTGGTTTAATATGTTTGCAAGCCTTGGCCAGCTTTCAAGTGTAACTCTTTCCTTTATATAGGCAGTTAAGTTTAAATAGTTGTGTGTCATGTCTGTCCTATGTCATGTGTTGTCATCCACACCCCCACCTCTCAAGATAAGCTGAATGAAGTAAGGAAATTGTTGAACAGTTGTTTATTTTTTTGGTACCTAGCTTTGGAGCAACTCCTAAGTTTTCAAGCATAAGGAAACTTTTATTCTAACCAAGGGGTTTCTGTCTTTTTCCTATGAGTACATGAAAAATACTTGTTAGTGAAATAGCTTTGGGTTTGCTTTGTGGATGTTTTTGTAATATAGACCTTTTTAGAAGCTGTGACATTGATTTGTCTTAATCTGATGTATTTGAATGTATTAGCAGCCACAGATGAACAGCTGCTTTTCCTGCATCTGATGTTAAGTGTCACTTTTGCTATGCTTAGTGCTAAAAATCTGCCTTGTTTGCCTTAAAAACAGGTATGATGGAGGCAATGGTAGTAAATGCTAAAATACTGCATCGTATTAGAAGTTCCTGTAATTTTGATATTTCTTGACATTTGATTTCTGAAAGAGAAGTTTGTGGCTGGTAATACCAGTGTTCAAAGCTTCACTGTGCTTGCTTACCTGATGCGAGTGATCTTTAGTTATTTGTTAGATTTTTTTTAATGATTTTTCACTTTTGCTTTCCTATCTCACCTCATTTTACACTGATAGATTACAGTAGAGAAAATTCCTGTAGGGATTAATGATTTACCTAAGAAAGGTGGTGCAGTGTAAAGTGGCAACCTTGGACAGGACACAAGGTGAGCCGGTATGAAATTCTAACCCATGACAAAGCTTTCACATTAGAATGAGGATGTGATTTCACTGCTCTTTTAGTTTCACAAGTGACTGCTTTAAGAGAACACAATAAGAGAATGGGTTTGAAAGACATAAATCATCCAAACTTTTTGGTATTTTGCCACTTCCAGAGAGTATTATCTTAATATGTTGTTATTAAAGGCTATCCAGTTGCTTGACATTTTTCGGCAGAAAATTCTATGAACTGCTTTTTTTTTTCCTCAAGTGATGTGTGATCATTGGCTCAAAGGAGACTGTCAGTTCTCAGCTTGTTGAGCATCTCTCTGAAGTAGTCTGCAAGTCATCAAATAATTTTTATGTAGTGCATTTACACTGAGGCCTGTATACAGCTGAAAACAAACTCCTTTGACATTTTTGAGCTTGCATTGATGATGAAATGCATTCCACTTGTTAAAAAATAAAAGCAATGAGAAGTACAGAACTTGCTCCTCAGTGTATGCTTCCAAGTATGGTAAACTACTTGTATTTTAACAGCAATTTATTAAAATAGAGGGAGGTTATTAATATGAAGACTGTGGGATATGTATTTAATGATGCATGTATCTTTAAGGATTTACTGTTTGTTGTGTTGGTGACTGAAACATCGCTTTAGCAGAAAACCCAAACAATGATTCTTATAAGCAGAATCAATTGGATGGTATGGAAAGCAGCAGTGCCAGGAATCCATTTTTATAAAGGGCCCTTCCAGCCTTTTGCAGAAAAGGAAGTTAACCAGTTTGGTCAGATGTAGGAAACCCACGTGAAACTCTGGGAACTCTTTGTATTCATAAAGTTAGGGCCAAAATAGACAGTTGGATTTGATAATATGCTTGCCTGTGTATAGTGGGTCATTAACTTTTATCCTGATAGATTGTATTAAAAGCAAAGATTCTAGTTGGGCAGAGGTGTTTCAGGAGGCTGTTCTGTGTGGTGCTTATGCAGATTAAGATAAATATTTGATCTGTAATGCCTGCTGTATGAGGGAATGAATTAGCTGCAATATTCCCAGATTATCTAGGCAGCAAATTTATGCTGGTGTGTGGCAGAATAAGGAATAATACCATTTAAGTTCATACTAATCTGATCTGGGATTGTTTCCTGCTTTGGCCCAAATATGACAATGACTAGGAGTGGTGCTTGATTAATTTTTCTCATACTAATTTGCTGTTTGAAAGGAATTCTGTGCTGCCACCTTCATAGCATTTACTTGTGTGTATTGTCTGTGGCCAATTACTTTTATTTGAAAAATCACAAATAGTGTTGTAATACAAGCCAATTCAAATCCTAAGGGAGATGGAGAAATGTCTTCTGAATTTCCATGAATATATTCACCGAGATATACTATCTGCTGAAAAAGCAGCACGGTGAGCTGTAGGCAATCTGGGAGACTCCTGGCATGTATTGAGGATGACTTCTGAAGCCAGGTAATAAACAGCCCTACCAGAGGGCATGTGGTGCTGGACCTGTTGGTCACCAACGTGAGCGAGCTAATTGGTGGCATGAGGGTTGGAGGCAGCCTGGGCCGCAGCGATCACACGTTGGTGGAGTTTGCAGTCCTAAGGGATATGGGTCAGATGAAGAGTAAAGTCAGGACCCTAAACTTTAGGAAGGTTTTCCATACCAGGATGCTTTCCATAGAGCACAAGAGCTCTCGATCCATAGGTGCAAGAAATCAGGAAAGGAAGGGAAGAGACTGGCATGGCTGAGTTGAGACCTGCTGGTCAGACTAAAAGGGAAGAAGGAAATGCACAGGCAGTGGAAGCAGGGACAGGTATCCTATGAAGAGTATAGGGATGCTGCCTAGTTTTGCAGGTATGGGGTCAGGAAGGCCAAGGTGCAGCTGGAGCTGAATTTGGTAAGGGATGCTAATAATAATAAGGGCTTCTACAGGTATATCAACCAGAAAAGGAAGGTCAAAGGAAGTATACCACCCCTGATGAGAAAGACTGGCAAACTGGTAATGGACAAGGAGGAGGCTGAGGTACTCAACGGCTTTTTTGCCTCAGTCTTCACTGGCAGCCCCTCTTTCCACACCTTGAGTGGGTGGACCACAAGACAGGGACTAGGGGAGCAAAGTCCCACTGTAAGGGAAGATCAGGTTCGTGACCACCTGCGGAACCTGAACATACATAAATCTGTGGCACCTGATGAGATGCATCCCAGAGTCCTGGGGGAATTTGCTTATGTCGTTGCCAAGCCACTCTCCATGGTATTTGAAAGGTCATGGCAGTCAGGTAAAGTCCCTGGTGACTGGAAGAAGGGAAATATTGTGTCCATTTTTAAAAAGGGTAGGAAGGAGGACCCTGGGAACTCCCAGCCTGTCAGCCTCACCTCTGTGCCTGGGAAGATCATGGAGCAGATCCTCCTAGAAGCTATGAAAGGCATATGGAGGACAGGGAGGTGATTTGAGACAGCCAGCATGGCTTCACCTAGGGCAGGTCCTGCCACACCAACCTAGCGGCTTGCTGTGATGGAGTGACTAGATCAGTGGACATGGGAAGAGGTACAGATGTTGTCTGTCTGGACCTCTGTAAGGCCTTTGACACAATCCCCCACAACATCATCTCCCTAAACTGGAGAGATATGGAATTGATGGGTGGACTGTTTGATGGATGAAGAATTGGTTGGATGGTTGCACTCAGAAGGTAGTGGTGAACGGCTTAATGTCCAGATGGATATCAGGACCAGTACTGTTTAATATCTTCATGAATGACCTAGACAGCGGGATCGAGTGCACCCTCAGCAGGTTTGCAGATGACACCGAGCTGAGTGGTGTGGTTGACACACCAGAAGGATGGGTTGCCATCCAGAGGGACCTGGACAAGCTTGAAAAGTAGGCCTGTGTGACCCTTATGAGGTTCAACAAGGCCAAGTGCAAGGTCCTGCACCTGGGTCGGGGCAAGTACTGGTATCAATGCAGGCTGGGGATGAAGGGAGGGATTGAGAGCAGTCCTGCTGAGAAGGACTTGGGGGTACTGGTGGATGAAAAACTGAACATGAGCCAACAATGTGCACTTGCAGCCCAGAAGGCCAACCATGTGCTGGCCTACATCAAGAGAAGTGTGGTCGTCAGGTCGAGGGAGGTGATTCTGCCCCTCTGCTCCACTCTGGTGAGACCACACCTGGAGTGCTGTGTCCAGCTCTGGAGCCCTCTGCATGGCAAAGACATGGACCTGTTGGAGCAGGGCCAGAGGAGGGCCACAAAGATGATCCAAGGGCTGGAGCACCTCTCCTGTGAGGAAAGGCTGAGAGAGTTGGGGCTGTTCAGCCTGGAGGAGAGAAGGCTCCAAGGAGACCTTATTGCAGCCTTCCAGTACTTAAAGGAGGCCCATAGGAAAGATGGGGACATGCATTTTAGCAGGGCCTGTTGCGACAGGACAACGGGTAATGGCTTTAAACTAAAAAAGGGTAGATTTAGATGAGATATACTGAAGAAAGTTTTTACCATGAGGACGGTGAAACATTGCAACAGGTTGCCCAGAGGGGTGCCAGTGGGATCCTGGGTGCATCAAGAAGAGTGTGGCCAGCAGGACGAGGGAGGTTCTCCTTCCCCTCCACACTGCCCTAGTGAGGCCTCATCTGGAGTACTGTGTCCAGTTCTGGGCTCCCCAGTTCAAGAAAGATGAAGAGCTACTGGAGAGAGTCTGGTGGAGGGCTACAAGGATGGTGAGGGGACTGGAACATCTCTCCTACGAGGAGAGGCTGAGGGAACTGGGCTTGTTCAGCCTGAAGAAGAGAAGGCTGCGAGGGGACCTAGTAAATGCTTATAAATATCTGAAGGGTGGATGTCAGGAGGATGGGGCCAAGCTCTTTTCAGTGGTGCCCAGTGACAGGACAAGGGGCAATGGGCACAAACTGAGGCACAGGAAGTTCCGTCTGAACATAAGGAAGAACTTCTTCCCTCTGAGGGTGACGG
>Ga0065711_1051428_pt1 | contig 10386 bp, 17 predicted proteins | sample Hoacrofraction12_FD_59098 | JGI IMG/M metagenome (GOLD analysis project Ga0065711, IMG submission 59098) | Hoatzin crop microbial communities from Cojedes, Venezuela - Epithelial fraction 12 v2 (version 2) | ecosystem: Host-associated > Birds > Digestive system > Esophagus > Crop | place...
CCCCACCCCCCGTCCAAGACCCCCGCTCCTTTGCCGGGACCCCCGCTCCCTCACAAGCACCGGGAACAAAAGCCACCCAGCCCCTCACTTTGCTGCTGGGTTTCAAGCCTGCAGGCATCCTGCTCTCATGTATTTTTCTTTTTTTCCTCCCTCTCTGCCACCACAAAGGATAAAAATGTGCTTTAAAAGAAAAAAGCTTCAAACCTGCCTAAGACTCTGCAAATCCAGGAGCCGGGACTTATGAAAAGAAACTGTCGCGTGGCAAAATGCATGTTTCACCATAAAATTGTTTCTGCTCAAATTCCATTGCAATAAGTGCCCGCAGGGTACTTGCTACTTATCAAATATTTATAAAACGGGCATGCTTGCTCCTTGTGAGAAAAGCTTAGATACTCTCCAGCTCTCAAAAACGGTGAGACTAGCCAAAAAATCTGCGGCTGGAGGATGGCCAGCGCATACCCAGGCTGAACGATGACAGCCTGTAATAATTTTTGTCTCATGGCAGATGACTGGCAAGAAGCACGTATAAGGCTCAGTCTTCTCCCGGTGCGGCTCTCGTGTTTGATTTCCTGAAGTGCAGGGACAAATATAAAAATCACTGAATGAGGGAATAATTTGCTTTGGGAGGGACTTCTGGAGGTCAGAAATCTTGGATCTGGATGTAAATAATTGAGATTATAAATCCTAATAGCAAACATCTCAATTTTTAGTACTTCTTGTCTCATTTAACAGCCCTCTGCCTGGCCCAAGCCCTGCTTTTTGCCTTGCCACTAACCTGCAAAACTGGCAATTAAATGCAGAGAGACTGTCCTTTGCGTGAAGCAGAAGAACAAACTACCCATCCGCTGCCCAGGCACCACAGACTGTGCAAACTGGCTTTGGACACCTCCTTTACTCCCCTTTACCCACCAGCAAAAGCCCCTTTGCCCCTGTGGTGCAGGAACAGGCAGGGGCTGGCTCCTGCTGCCTGGACACCCCCAGCATCGCTGCACGCGTGCCAGCTGGCTCTGCGGCAATGGGAATGGGCTTGCACCGCAGCATCACAGCTTTCTCTCCTGCTTGCACACACGTTCCATCTCCAGAAGAAGAAATCTTGGCTGGTGAGGTTCTAACAGGGCCACCGATCAAACGACGCAGAGATCCAGCTCGGAGCACTTGTCTGCCCTGCCCTCTAGATGCAGACGGGGGAATCCAGCACAGACACAAGCTGAGGCGGAGTTGGTTTCCGCCTCCTTTAACTTCTCTTCTTGCTGGCAGCTTCCACCGGGGAATCCTCCTGCTCTGGGCCGTCCAAGTACACGAGGAGCATCGGTTGGGCAGGAGATGCTCAGACATCTGGCCTTGGTGGATGGGGGACAACTGGCCTTGCGAAGGCCACGGGGTGGTGAAAGGAGATGTTTGCATTGAGATGGGGCCGTCCTCCTTCCCAGGAACAGGCTCACCGAGTGGCTGTGTTCACTTTGGATGAAATAAGCCACAAAACAGAGCCTACCTCCACCAGCTCTGCTTCAAACAGCTGCCAGCAGACTGAAGAAGGATGCTGTTGGAGCAGGAGAGCGCTCACAGCTTTGTTGAAAGAGCATGAGGCAGGCTGAGAAGGAAAAGCAAGGATGGAGGAAGAAAGCAGCCTTGGTGGTATATTAAAAACTGGAGCTGGGTTGAGGTCATCCCCACCCGCTCGCCTCTCCCTCTTGAGCAAACAAATCAGTTTGCTGAGTTTTACAGCAACACGGCTCAGCCCAGGCTGCCTGGAGCTCCCGGCATCCCCAGCTTCCCCCCCAAAAACACCACCAGCTCTGCTCACCCAGGGTTGTGCTGGTGGTTCAGGCTCTGAGCGGGGCCAAAGCTGGAGAGGAGAGTGCTGGGCACTGGTATTGGGGGTAACGTTTCTCAAGGAGGGGATGTCCTTGCACCTTCTTCAGCCACATCTGTTTTGGGACTAATAGGTATGTGCTTTTATGCCCAGCCCCATAAATCATGCAGTGAACCTCAAGGCCATGACTTCAAAAAAGGAGGCTGGAAAAAGCACACACACACACAAATAAGAAATGCCTGTTCCAAACACCTCCAGAAGTCCTTCTGGGTCCTGCACGGCCCTAGATCACCATGCAGCATCACCAAAAATACAACCTGACGACAGATTCAGGACCCCAAACCCTGTTCAGAGATGTTCCCTTCTGCACGGCCCATTCCAACCTGATTTAAGGCTGAGACTGAAGGTTGAGACTTTAAAGCACCCCTTTACAAGTCTTTTCTCAGGTGACTGATTTCCTCCTCCTTCTCATTAGTGGCTGCCAGCAGATGCTGTTTCCCCAGCAGAAGCCACACTCCGCTCGTTACAGCCATCTTCAAACTACCCTGTCATTTCTTCCCTTGTCACAGCCACAGCGAAGCCCAGAGAGTATTTATCAAGAAGCAGATGCAGCAGCTTTTTATAGTCAAGCCCAGGTCATTGATCTCTATCACAAGTTTTCGTAATCTTCCTCAGCTTCACCGTGTTTCTTTAACTGCTGGAGGGTCGCTCTGTGGAGCTCTGGGTAATTGCAGATTAACTGCTTTTCAATATTAATGGCTCTTTATTAATGCACCAGGCTCTCTCCCCTCCAGAGCCCGGGCAATAGCTATTATTATTATACTTTCCTTTTGTCTTCTGGGCTGAAATTATATGAGCCCGAATCTTCTGTGCACTATGGCTGCTTTGTAGCAGAAGTATTTCGGAGCAAAGGCGATTCCCTCCTCCAGACAAATATAGCGAGCTTTCTCCCGCAGATGGATCAGAGGAGCTGCTCCGGAGCCACCCCAAACTGCAGCGTACTCAGGGACGGGTAGGGACAGTGGCACCTCTCCAATGTCCTCATCCTTCTAGAAGGCGTCTTTACTTATGTAGCCCCCACCCCAAGGCCCCACAAAGCAGGGCAGGGCAGGACATGTGGCCTCAAAAACCTCCCAGATTACATGAAACCTGCCCAGAAGTGATGTGAGGGCTGCAACCCAGCCTTCATCAGGGTATTGTGATCTGATCACGGCATGAAAGCAGGAGCCTCAGCCCCCCCACCCTGGCAGCACCGCCAGGTGCCGGGATGCAAACCTTGCTGAGACAGGACAGTAGAACCACACAGGGTGGATAGAGCCAACACCGTGCTGCCTCATCTGCGTGGTCTCTGGGGACGGTCGCTGGCGAGGCCCATCCTCTGAGTCACACCTTGGGGTGCACAAGTCAGCACAGGCTGGGAACGGGCGCAGAGCAAAGCTGTGTGGACAACCGGTGGCTGATTTTGCTGCCTCATTTAGCCTCTAGCCAGGACACCGAGCATGCTTATGGCAGAGGCACTAAAGAGCTCGTCTTGTATCTCCAACACTTCCCACGCCAGCCTGTCCTTCTTCTCTCCTCTCAAGCCTCTTAGGGTGCTTCAGGATCTTGGTCTTGTTTAAAAGCCTTCACAGGACACATAAGGCCTTCCCAAGAACTCGCCTTGTGATGAGCTATTCACAACCAAAGAAACTGCCCATCCCAGGCTGCCAGCAAGCTAATCCTCTGCTTTAAAAATGTCAGTGGACTCAGTGTTTTTGCATGAGCTTGAAACTCTGTGTATTTGTCCCCCCAGCCCACGAGCGGCTGGGATGAGCTGGCTCCTGCACCCACGCCATCCCCTCTAGCATCCTCTGCTCCGTGTCCAGCCTTGCCCTGGGGCGCTGAGCTGCTCCGCTCTGGGCATTACACAGGACATGAGCTGCACCAGCAGCTAGATCATCTCTTGACCAAAATGAGCCCCCAGTCCCCACTTTGCTGACACTGAGCTGGGACCAACATGTGTAGATGCTGCTGAGCATAAGCTCCTCACCCCTCTGCAAGCCTGCCATCCATTCCCCCGGGTGCAGGAGGAGACCCCCACTATCTGGGGGGCAGGGGCAGCTTGAGGTGGGACTTCAGCCCCAGGGCTTTGTCGACCACGTCCGGGGGCTGCAGGCTGTGCCACTGGGCGAGGGGCCGGCGTGGGTTGGACAGCATGTCAGACCAGTGCCGCAGCTGGTTGCCCGTGGCCCGGCAGCCCAGAAAGAGTTTGCCGATGGGCTCGTTCTTGGTCACTTTGTCGTGATCCCAGACGGAGATGACCACGTCCACATTCTGGGGGTGGGACACAAGAAAGAGGGTCAGTGGGAAGGGGCTCGCTGCAGCGGGGACCCGCTCAGCCCTGGGCGCTGCAGGGAAACCCACCTGGATCTGATTGAAAGGCACCTCAAAAACAAACACCTCATTGAAGTAAGGGCTTAAGGTGTTTTTTTTCACACTTGTCATCTTCTTCTTCCATTTCTTCCTGTTCAGGATGAGATGCACCTTGACAAAAGGATCTGAGGAGAGAGAGGACATGGCTGGCATAAGTGACAATTTTGAACTGAGGAGCTCAGCCACAAAACAGCTTCCCTGGGACATTCCCAAGCAGAGCACGGCATCCCACTTGCCACTCCTCATGCTGAGCATCCACCCCTCTTCCCCTTGCCAGCCACCCCAGAGCTAATTTTCCCCTGCCTTCTCCTGCCACGAGCTCCCCGTACCATTCAGCCATGACATCTCCTCCTAGGAGACACCTCCAGCTCTGCCCAGAGCTGGAGTATCTGTGCTAAGGAAAGATGGGAGCTGGCCAAGGGCTGGATATGGTGGTGGTGGCAGGAAGCAGGTCTCGGCACCAAAGAGCTTTCAAGGCTTTGCAGCTCTTGGTGCCATCATTAAGGCCTGGGCAGAAATAGGGACATCTGAGCATGAGCAGCCCCTGCTGACCTGAGAGCCCGCGGGAGTCCATCCGCTTCAGCTTCTTGGCTTCCAGGATGAGCACTGTCAGCATCCCAGTGCTGGGGACATAGCGCAGTGAGAAGCAGATCTCGCCCAGCCGCTCTTCCTGATGGAGAGATACCAGCGATGAGCACTGGGCAGAGGAGCCGACTCACCTGGGGCTGGAGCACCAGCCTGGCCCCAGGTTTCCTGGTTCTTCCCCACCCTCATGCTTGCCCTTAAGAGCCTGCTTCTTGGGGTGGTGGCAAGTGAGGCAACAGCGCATCCCTCCCGGCAGAGTTTCCCACCCACCAGGACCAACCTTCACTTTACTGGCCACCGCCAGGTCGCTCCACTGCTCGATGACGTGCTGCAGGCTGACGCTGGCCAGGGGCAGCCGGACCTCGCCAATGATGTCGTGCTTGGCAAAGCGGTTGAAGTCATAGATCTGCATCACCAGTGTGGATTCAGGCACCTCCACCTGGGGTACCTACAGGGGGAGACCCAAAAAGCCCGGACTCACTCCTTAGTGGCAGCCCTGCCCCACGGGACCAGGCAATGGATGCAATAACGGGTCTTTCTCTCTGACACTTCCCCATCCCGGCTGCAAAGACATCTCCCTGCCTGGAGAGGTTTTTGTCCATGAAATGCTCTTGATGACACTAAAAAAAACCATCATCAGCTATAGTTTCCTACCCGGAAAGTGAAGCTCTCATTGAAGATGGGGTTCAGGGTCTTGCGGTAAACCTTGGTCTCATACTTCTTCTTCATATCAGACGTTAGGTAGATGATCACATATGGATCAGATGTGCCTCCACTGTCCATGGCCTTCAGCTCTGCTGCCTGCTTCACGCCAACTTTCAGCTTAAAGGGAGTGATGCACGAGGTCACCAGGTGGAGGAGGATGGGGCCAGACGGTCAGGGGCTCAGTAGTAAGCAAGCGAGTGCAGCAGGGAGAACATCTCCACACTATGCAGGCATAGGAGCTGGCAGGCTGCTGGCAGGGAGAAAGGTGCAAGAGGGTATGGTCCACCTCAGAGGGCAGCAAAGAGAAGACCACGCAAGAGCAAAGACTTTTCCCTGCTGTGCCACGGCCGCAAGCATCCCCACCTCCTGCGCACGGAAGTTGTACTCCAGGGAGTACTGCAGCTTTCCTCGCCCCGTCTGCGCCGCGCCTTGCTCCAGGTCCTCCATCTCAGGCTGGACCTGTGGTAGAGAGCAGCACTACCCTCAGGACACGCTCAGCCACATCCCTGGCCTTGCCGTGCTCTCGCCACTCCCGGGACTAGGCAGCGTGGCAGCAAACCTCCCAGGGAGGAGGGAGGTGGGGGAGAGGGGAAAGCAGGACGCACAAGGCTGGCCGTGGTGGAGCTGCTGACGGCGTGCAAGCTGATTCTCTCCTTCTTCTTGGGCTTCTTCTTGCCACAGCAGCACCTGACGACGCAGATGACGAAGAGGAGGAGGAGAATGGCCACTGCCACAGCCACAGCAATGAGTGCCCATTTGGGTACTGGTGAGACGTTCAGGGAGCAGAGATGGACAGAAGAGTTAAAACCGAGCAAAAACACATAGAGCGCAGTTAAACCCCTTCCTAGTGCTTCAGCATCAAGGAGTTGTACGTTCAGAATTGCCCCTATAATCCTGGATGGGCTACATGCAGGGAGGCTGCAGCTGGAGACCGTTCCCCAAGTGGGCAGCAAGGATGCCCTGAGCTCCCAGAGCAGCGCGATACCACTCTGAAGCATCCCCACCCCGACAGACCCCACTGGAAAAAGGGGTTTGGAGGGAGGGAGAAGTGGTTACATGGCCTCAGAGTCCAGAAGCCCCCCCGGATAATGCCGCCTGAGAGAGCAGGGCACGATACTCACATGGGATCCGACTAAGCCAGCCAGCCAGGACATCCGGCCAAGCCGTGGTGGTGATGGCCATGGGGCTGCTGGCGAGCGGGGAGGCCGTCGCCCTGCCTTTCCTGGCTGCTGCAGCCATGGCTAAGCTGGAGTGACCTGGGGACGCAAGCAAAACCAACAGGGTGGGGATTTCCTTTCCATTAGCGCACATGCTGCTGGTGGCCCAGGGCTCTAATGAGAGCAAACACAATTAAAACAGAGCCTGGCGTAAGCATTTAGGGCTTGGCCACTTTGGCAATGAGGTATGCGACGGAGCAGGATGGAGCCATGGGCAGGGAGGGCTCTGTGCCAGCCGGCCCGTCGCCTACAGCCTTCTCATTTATATCCGTGCAAGCCTGCCTTCGGAAAGGGGACAGAGGGGTCGGATGGATTAGGGAGTTTTCCTTTGGTTTTGAGATGAGGAATCACCTGGCTGTAGGGTAAAAAGAAACAAGAGCCGTTTTGTGCTGGCTGCTCCCTGACCAGCCAGCAAGAGCTGCAGGGTTTGCTGAGCCCCAGGCAAGCCCCACCATTAGCTAACACCCTTTTTCAGCTATTTCCTCCCCTCTCGGAGGTCTGAGGAGCGGGAGGGTTTGCTCCTGGGCTTGCAGCGGGGCTCGTGCTCGCGTTGCAGGTGGCAGTGGTGCCACCAGGCTGGGGTCACACTGGCTCAGAAACTTTGTGTAAGCCCAACCAACGCTGACGCAGCTTAAGGGAAGGCTTCACATTTAAAGCAGAATGTTTTTTCACTACTGCTCTCTCTGTAGCAAGGCTCTCACTCTAGCACGAACACTTCCTCACAGCCAAAACCTCCTTCTTGCCTCCTTTCGGGCGAGGAGCGGCAGCCGGAGAGGTGCCCCAGGAGCCAGGCTGCGCGGCAAGCAGGCCTGCAGCCATCACGGCACTGGCAGCTCCCGGCCCGGCGCCGTGACGGAGCTGGCAGGTCTGTGCCCGTTCGCCTCAGCTGCCCCGGCCGCACGCCCCGTGTCCGAGGGGGTCCCTGCCGAAGCAGCCCATGCCACCTCGCTGTGCCTGCGTTCTGCCCACCCTCCAGGGACGTGGCTCCTTGCACAGGAAGGAACCAGCTCTGCACTTCCCTCCACTGAGACCATGAAGCCAGCAAGAGCCTTTAATTTTTCCGACAGTCGGCTTTGCCACGTGTGGGCATAGGGCTGGAGGGACCTGGGAACTGCTGTCATGCCTGCGGCATCATCACTGGGGAAACGAGGTGCTGGTTAAGTGACTTGCCCAGGGTCACCTGGGTCATCTGTGCCATTGGACACCCCAGCTCCACTCACAGCCTCACCACCGCCACCTTCAGCAATCGGTTTCTCCTGTCCCTGCACATAGAGATCGGTGGCTGGTGACATGCCTGCAATATTTAGGAGGCTCCAGGCTGCAGCTTCAGGTTGTGGCAGTGGTTGGACATGACAACACAGGCGAGCAGGCACCCACACGGCACAAAATTAGATGTCTCAGCACTTTCTCCCTGCCAGACCCCCATGGGCTATGTCATATTAGTCTGGCATTGTCCCTGGTTTAAAAAAAAAGCTCATCCCAGCCCTGCAGCGTGACCTGAGCCGCTGTTTGAGGAACGATAGGGACAGCCTCAGTGGGCTCTGCAGAGAACATCCCCGCTCCTGGGAAAGGGGCTGAGGGACCCTTGCTTCTCGCTCCCACCCTGTGCTGACTGGGTTCCCGAAACCAGACTTACCAGCGTGCCTCCTCCCCAGCCTCAGTCTCCCTTCCTTTCCATGCGGGCTTCAGGCCCAGCCGCCGCGTGTGGCAGAGGCATGCTGCGGGGCGAGACGGGACCCCGCCGGCGCCCAGCCGAGGGTGCAGCAGGGATGGTGGGTGCACAGCACGGCCGAAACCGGAAAGTCTGCTTTGCCAGCCCTGGAACCGGGCGGCCCCAGCAGCTCGGTCAGCCCCACCTCACCGCTGACCCAAGCAGTGCTCACGCAGGTGAAAAGCCAACGGGGAACTCCCCACCAGACCAGGAAGCAAAGCCTGCCTTCCCGCCTGCGAGAAGCCGGCAGGCATCGCTGCCCAGCTCTGTGCCCTGGCAAATTCACAGCTTCAGGTTATCCCTGCAGCGGTGCTGGGCTGGATGGTGTGGCTGCAGGCACCCAGTGCCAGGGGATGGATGCTTGCAAGGTGACAGGCGCATGGCTGCACCCATCCCTGGCGAGCTCTGCGCCCAGGGAGAGCAGATTGTTGGCCCCGCGGTTTGATGCACCACGCGAGGGCCTGGGAAATGCGTGCAGCAGTGAGGATGAATGGGGATGCTCCACTCCAACGCGGCAGGGAGGATGGATGGGGCGAGGGGACACTGCCTGGGTGGCTCCATCCCCCAGCGCCAACGGGAGCAGCACCAAGCACACGGACAGGAGCGACTTCCCTGGCATCCCTGTCACATTAAATTTATGCTTGCACACTTCTTCCCTCGCTGCCAGTTCAGCACAGCCAGCCCAAAAATTGCCTTGTCACTGTAGAAATTTAGGGCTGTGCCACAAGCAGGGAGCGATACCGCCGGTGCCCGATGGCTGACACAGACGTGGAGGGAGAGGCCGCGGAAACCAGGCCCATCCCAGCTCTGCCCAGCCACCCTGGCTCACTGATCCTGCCAAATTTTCATGTAGTCACCAAGGCGTTGCCACGCTGGGTGCCTGGCCACAGGAGAGGTGCCGGGGTTGCCTCTTGGCCACCCAAAACACGGCCCCACTCACAAGTGCCCTGCACTCCTGCTGCTCAGAGAAGCATCATCCCCAGGAGCAGGAGATGCTGCAAGAACAATGCTGCAGCAGACCTCAGAGGGGAAACATAGATGCCAAAACACTTTTTGCTCTAAACTGGCAGTCCTGGAGGATGCATGGGAGAAATCTGTAAGGGGGACGGGGGGAAAGGGAACATGCCCATTAAAATCAGTCAGGGAAAGGGGGTTTGCATAGGCACGCTAGCAGCTGAACACATCAGTAGCCTTTTCAACAGGCTGTTTGCTAGAGACAAGCATCTCGGTGAAGCCAAGCTGCCTAGGACCCTGTTCGCAGACCCCGCTTTAGGGCGAGATGTGGTGATGCTGGTGATGACCTGGTGCCACACAGGGGGACACAGCTGCCTGGCCTCGATGCAGGGGAGTTTGGTCTCCTTTGGCAGGAGCCAGGCTGGGGAGGCTGGTGCTCTGGGCCATCTTCCCGCAGTGGGGCAGGGACGTGTCCCAGCTGGGCAATGGAAAAGCTGCAGGATAGCAGCTGCTCCTCTGTGTCAGCAGCCCCCCCTCCAAAAAAAATCTCACTCTTGGGCAGAAAGGGGGTGTTGAAATACCCTGGCGTGATGAGCCTTGCGGAGCTGGGTGTCGCACATCCCACCTGGAACGGCAAGATCCCAGCCCAGAAATCCCCCCTGCTCGGGGCAGCCTGTAAGAGGCAGCTTTCGGAAAAGAAGGGAAAAGGGACCTAAAAACATTACTGTAACACGGCAGATGTGGCGAGCCGCGGGTGGCTGCACCCTGCCAGCACCTGCACCAGCTGGGCAGCGAGAGGTGGGCAGAGACGCCCTAAGTGCCCCGGGTACCGACACGGGCATCCCCGCGGCGCTTGCGGGCAGCGAGCACCCGCTGCGGGGCAGCCCGGAAAGCAGGGCCGGGGCCCAGCCCGCTCCCCGGGGCCGGCCGGGAGCCGCGGGACGGGACGGGACGGGACGGGACGGGACGGGACGGGACGGGACGGCAGC
>Ga0065711_1051429_pt1 | contig 10385 bp, 12 predicted proteins | sample Hoacrofraction12_FD_59098 | JGI IMG/M metagenome (GOLD analysis project Ga0065711, IMG submission 59098) | Hoatzin crop microbial communities from Cojedes, Venezuela - Epithelial fraction 12 v2 (version 2) | ecosystem: Host-associated > Birds > Digestive system > Esophagus > Crop | place...
CCAGCCCCGCCTGGCCGCGGTGCTGTGCAGCCTGCTCTGGGTGACCCTGCTTGGGCAGGGGGTTGGGCTGGGGGATCCCCAGAGGGCCCTGCCAACCCCGAATATTCTGTGATTCTGTGATCCCGTGAATCTGGGAGAACGTGGCCACCGGCATCCACCAACTGCCTGCCCTGAGCTTGGCACCTGTGCAGCCTCCTGCTCCCCAGCAGCTGCCCGGCTCCTCCCGCAGCTCCTCCACCGTGTCCTGCTGCTGCCCGGGCAGCAGTGGGGTCTGCCGTGGTCCTGGGAGCTATTCCAGTCTGGGTGACTGCACCAGTGCTTCTGCCGTACTGGGCACAATGGTTTTGCCTCCTGTCACAGGTCAGGAAAGGCTGCTCTACGGGACGGGCTGTGCCCCACCCCTCCAGCTACACTACAGGGCAAGCAAACAGCCAAGGAAGCCCTTACTGCTTCTTTAATTAAAAAACCCCACCATTAATAGCTGTCTGCACTGGTCATGACACCCACAGCTCTCGCAGCCTGCCCGAGGACGCCGGGCGCTGGGGTGTGCGTGACAACCCCCTCCCGCCACACAGCCTGGGCACGGGGCACGGTGGGGTGCGACGTGGAGCCGTGTCCCACCAGCCGTCCCCGCATGGCCGAGCCATGGCCGCGCAGGGCGGGCGGATGGCTGCCATCGCCAACGGCGTGCCACAAACCCCACGGCCGGGGCATGGCAGGTCGGGGGGTCCGGGCGGCGGAAGCTGAGGGCTGAGCTGTGTCCCCTCTGTCAGGACACCTGGCTGCAGTTATTGCTGCGGGATGACGCATTTTTGGTGGGGGGACAGACGAACTTGTCCTGCCCAGGCATCAATTAAGGCTACAAAAAGCATCCTGCGCCGCTCCAGCCGCACCTCTGGGGCATCCAGCCTGCCCCTTCCGAGGACCAGCCGGAGCCTGGTCGGGAGCCCGCTGTGACGGAGCCGGACACCCGCATTCCCTGCATCCCAGTGCTGTCAGGACCTGGGACGTGCTGGTGATTATTGTGGGAGAAAGCAAAGCTGAGGACAGCCCTGGAACGGCCACCCCATCCCAGCAGAGCCGCCCCACAGCTGCCCAGCAGGGCCTGGACCCACCAGCACAGCAGCAGAAAGAGCCACAGCCTGGGAGAGGTGCGGGAGGCTCAGCTCACGCCAGCCCCTGGTGCAGTGGGGCTCCCCAGAGCCCCCCAGGACCTTCCACACCTCCCCAGAGGAGATGACCAGCCACGGGCACCCCCCATTCCCAGCAAACAGCCACGCTCAGGGTCAGGACTGCCATGGAGATGTTCTCGGGGCGGTTTGCAGTCCAGCCCTGGACCACCACGCAGCCCAGCAGCGGCGCAGGTCCGGGGGCCGCTGCCCCAACACGAGGGGAAGGAGCCCCAAGCCCAGTCCCAGCCACTGACCAGGAGCTGGGCTCGCCATCGCTGTGCCCTGGGCAAGCGCCCCGCAGCCTGGATGCGCCTCTCCTGCAGCCTCTGTGTCTGCGTGGGACACCTAAATCTGTTCCTGGAGAAAAAACAGCCACCTCAGTTTCCCATTTTCTCCAGTTTTTGGCATGTGGTGAAGCACCCGGGCTGCTCTCAGGAGATCCCTGCACTGGCCGGAGCGGGGCCACGGAGGAAGAGCCCCATTCCCGGGGGTTGCTCCGGGACAGAGCCCGTCAGCGGGTGGCAGATCTCCGTGGCGGGAGATCCCGTCCCTGCCTCCCTCTGCCCTGCACGCGGGCACGGGGCGCCTGCAGCTTGGGCGTGCAGGGACCGGGCGCTGAGAAGGCCGAGCCGCGGGCTGCACCTCCGAGCAGACGAAGCGCAGACTCCCCGCATAACCCTGGGCCGTCACTTGTTTTTCTTCAGTTTATAACACACGAACACAAATTTGCCTTTCTTTCCTTGTTCTCTGCGTCGTGCCCGCTCCCGAGCACCTGACCTCGGCATCTGCCTCCAGGACCCTGATGGGAGGGACCTGCACCTTGGCTTGGACCTTGAGATCCAACCGCAATCACAAGGACACCCAAGCTGCGCCAACGCCTTTCCTCACCGTGGAGCCCCCCCAAAATTCCCCAGCCCAACCGCACAGCACCCCAGCCCCGCCAGCGCCGGGACACTGCCACGCTCCATCAGCTGCCGTGCTGCAGGTGGGCAAAGCCAAGGGCAGACCCCCTGCTTCCCTGCCCGGGGGGGTGGCGAAACCCCCAGCTCCCCCAGACACCCCGCTCCCACCCCCATGGGCTCGTGAGAAAAAGGCAGGCGGGGAGGAAAAGTTCATCCCCTAAAAGCCAGGGGAGAGAAAGGCCGTGATGCTCACCCAGCGGTTTTGCCTTTCGCCCGCACCAGCCCCCTCCTAATTGTGGCTCTTCAAAGGGCTGAAAACGCTACATCACTTCAAAGTGACCATTTTTGAATGGGAGCTTGTAAAACCCCTTCTCCCCCTCCCACCAAATTCTTTCCAGGGCTTTTGAAGATGCCTGCGCTCCCCTCGCTGCGGTGGCGAAAGGGCCACCGGGCGCCAGGCTCAGGGTGCCAGCCGGGTGCGCCGGGAAAAGGTCAGATCCCCCCGAAAAAAAGGGTTTTCCTGGAGGAAAGGGGGGATTTTTTGAAGAAGTGGGGTTTTTTTCGTTCTCCCCCTTGAGACAGGCAGAGCCCTCCCTGGCAGAGCGGCTGCCGCAGCCCGGCTCGCCCGGATGCCGCGCACCACGGAGCCGGAGCCGGAGGCACGTGTGGGGTGCCGGGGGCCACGGGGAGCCCAGCGCAGCCTTCCAGCGTGCCGGGGGGTTTCAGATCTCCGGCCTCCGGAGCTCTGTGATGGGTCGCACCAAAGGCTGCGTTCCCACCGCAGCTCTGCGGAGGAGAAATGAAAGCGATCCCTTACCGAATCAATTCGAAACACCTCTTGGGAACTAATAATCCCATTATAAAACATCTTGAAAATAAAAGGCCCTTTTGCTCACCTCTCCCCCTCTTGCCCGGGTCACCCGGGGGATGACGGAGCCTGATGTGGGGCTGAGCCCCGCAGCACCCTGGGGCTGAGCACCCACCCGTGTCAGTGCCGTGCTGCTCCACGGCAGCGGGGATCGTCCCCGTCCCCCAGTGCCATCCCCAACCCGGCCGCCCTGCTCGGCGCAGAGCCATCTCCCCCCGCCCTCCCCAGGAGCTGCCGCCATACCCTGCCCACCGCATCGCCGGCTCCTGCCCACCCCTGCTCGCCGTGGGAGCTGATATCCCACGGGAACAGCACGCACCGCTGCTGCTCCCACCCATGGGCACGTCTCACCCCCCCGCGAGCGCTGCCGTGCGCGGGGCAAAGGGGATGCTGCAGGACCTCAGTTCTGCTCATTTCTGCATTGGGTTCCTCCCCGGGCTGAGCAAGGCCACCCTCCGTGGTGGGATCCCACCTCTGCAGCGCAGGAGACGTCCTTGTCACCCAGCAGCAGCCCTGCTTTGTGCCCAAGCCACCGCCGTGCTCCCCGGAGCTCGGCTGGCCCCACGCTCAGCGAGGTGGGGTGCAGCAGGAGCCCCGCCAGCCCAGGAGGGACCCCCCTCCGCCAGCCCCCGGCACCGAGACGGTGGGGCAGACCCACGGCAAAGCCCCATCTCACCCCCTGGGGCACTGCAGGGGTCCTGGTGCCCAAAAACCAGGGGGCTTTTGCGTGCCCCACCGTGAGGTCCTGTGTGTGGATGCTGGGACTGAGCCCCGTGGGAGGGACAGGGGGCACGGCACGGGCTGCCTACGGGGGCAGGGGGACATGCACCCTCCCCTGCCCACCCAGAGGCCCTCAGCGGTGCGGAGGTCATACTGAAAGGCCACCGTGATGGTGACACCGGTGACCTGTACTCCAACAGCCTATTCTGTCGGCTGCAAGGCAGCAGCCCCGGGTCAGCGTTACTGGGACCCCCCACCGCGGGACGGGGGGCACGGGAGGGCCTGGGAAGCCAGGACAGAGCAGGATCAGGGCAATTCTCATTTGAACCCATGGCCATTCCCTTTCCCAGACCACACAGCCCTGACTTGGCTGGGAGCCACCCGTCCCCGCGCGTCTGAGCCCCGGGCACCCTCGGGGTTTCGGTGTCGGGGCGCTACGGGGTAACCCAAGCTCCCTGGGGGAGCCGGGTACCTCTGCACAAAATCCTGCCCCCCAGGCCCCATTTCTGGGCCCGGTCCCTCTGTGTCACCCCGGCTAAGACCAAGGCCTCGGGCAAGGAGCCGGGTGCGCGTCCCGGCTGGCTCCCGGCCGAGCGGCGCTGGGCTCCGGCAGCGCTTGTGCAAGCGGAGAGCCCTTCTCGCAGCCCGGCAGCCGCGCCCAGCTGTCATCGCGACCACGCACGCCCGAGACTCGTCCCTAATTAGGCAATTAAGGCTGAGGTGTTTTGGAGAAAGCGCACATCGTAAAGGCTTTGCACAAGGCTGAAAGCAGACCTGGGAGCATTCTTGGAGTACAAAGGTGCATGGGAAACCTTGCCGCGGTGAGAGATCGAACCCGATAAGCAGTTACGAGCCTGAGAAACGCACTCGATTGCAGGGCACCGAAGATGCCGCGTTATCTTTTCCTCCTCGATAAGGCAGATAAGCCAAGGACAAAGGACCCGGGGTTGTGCAACCCGGGCTGCAGCAGCCCGGCCGCGATCTTAAGACGTTCCCAGGGTGGAGGAGGGAGGACGAGCTCAAGGCAAGAGGCACCTTCAGTTGCCATCATCTGTGGGAGAAAACCCCGCCAGCTCCCGCAGCCAGCGCCGGGCGGGAGCACCGAACGGTCCCCAGCTCCTGGCCAGGGAGCGCTGGGCACCCCACCACTGTCAGCGAGCACACGCAGAGCTTGGCAAACCCGCGGCCACCAAAATGTCACCGGCTTCCCGCCCTGGCAGTGGCTTTTCATATGAGGAAACGAAATTCTCCTGGGAAGGGGCAGCTGGCAGAGCGCGACGCAGCCGAGCCCGGGGGATGCTTCTGGCCGGTCTCACCACCGCACCCCTGGTCCCAGCCCCGTGCCACAGCTGCCCGGTCCCCAGCCCTGCCCCGCTCGGGGACAGTCGTGAGCATGCTCCTGTTACCCCGCTGTGCCCCAGAGGGAAGAGAGCCTAAATGCTTGGGGTTGCCCAGTCTGAGGGTGCAGGGGGCTGGCGAGCCCCTGGGTCCATGGGTGCAGCCCCGCAGGGACCCGTCCCTTTCCCTGCAGAAAGGTGCGGAGCAGCCCGAGACATCCAGGGTGCCTTGGCCTCTCCCGCATGCCAGGTCCGGTGCCGAAGCAGTGAGGACGCACGGGCTGCTCCGTGGGTGCGAGAGCCCTCCCGGGACAGCACAGGGATCGCCCACCCTTCCCACATGGCAGCAAGGTGGGTGCGATGCTCACAGCAAAGCAAGACGCTGTAGATCGGGGAAGCACAGCAGGAACAAACCGTATCCAGCCTCTTCCCGCTGTGCTTTGGAGCCCCAGGCTACGGGGAGCGGGTCCCACCCGCCCGTGCCCTCAGCCATCCCGGTATGGCGGCCATAGAGGAGGGACCCAGCACCGTACTGGTGTCACCCTGACTCGGAGCCGCAGCACAGCCTTCCCCACGCTGAGGTCCTGCGGTGATTCCCCCCTGCCTCTGCCAGCTTTCACCCGGGCTCTGCCGTGGAGCCAAGGGCCAGGAAGGGAAAGAAACCCCGAGTGACCACGGGGACGTCCCAGCTGCTCCTCCAGCCCCCGCGGGGCTGCCCGGGGCTTCTGCTGCACCTGCGGGATGTGATGGTGGAGGAGAGATGGGCACTGCAGATCTCAGTGGTCTCCAGCACCAGCTTTGGCGGGACAGGGAGGATGCTCACCCAGCTTGGGGCTACCCAGGGTGCTGCGTCGGGCTCCCCGAGCACCCCTGGCCGCCTCTCCCCAGCACAGCGCGGAGGCTCCGGCATGCCTGGTTAGCAGCCCAGCCCAGAGCAAAGCAGGACCAGTTGTTCTCACGTTTTGCAAACTGTGTCAGACGGCAAGGGGTGATTTTATGATTCAAGCAGCCCTTTTCTGTTTGGCGAATCCTAACCAGATCGAATGTGCTCCATCCTCGCTTTTCCCAGGGACCAGATTTCATCTGGCAGAGCATCCCCCGAGCACCGGGGCCCCGTGCCAGCTGCTTTTACCACACTGAGTAAGCAAGAAGCTTCCTCCAGCCAGACGAGAGCCTGTGACACGTCCCATCCCCCTGGGTCATCTGGGAGCCCGCCCGCTGCCAACGGCCTCCAGCGAGGACTTGCCTGTGCCGCGTGGTGACCCACGGCCCTGCTGCCTCTCTCCACCCCATCCCCCTCCGCTCCAGGCACCCGAGCTGCTCGGAGCATCGCACTGGGAAAAACGCACCATGGGGCAAAGCTGTCCGGGCTTGAAACTATTTCCAGTGCTTCCATCAAAGCCCTCATGCAGGGCTAACGCGGCTGTGTCAGGGAAAACGTCCCCTAAAACCTGGGAAAGTCCTAGGTCCACGTTGGAGTGAGCTATTACAGGGTGAATAATTTGCCTTTCATCACTTGGAAGCCCGGCCGTAAAAATCCGGGAGCCAACGGAGCAGCAGTGGCCCAAGTTTTGCAGCCCAAACATGAGCGGCCCCGGGCTGTCTGCAGCCGGGCTCCGGGACTGGGCAGCACCCGGGCAGCCACAGGCTTGTGTCGAGGGTTGGTCCTGCAGGACCCGTCCCTGTCCACACTGATGGGTGCCCCATGGCTGCTGCTGCACCCGCCTGCTGCTCCCTGGAGAGGCGAAGCCCCCCCGGACTCAGCTCCCTCCTTGCCTGGAAGCAGGAGCAGGGAAAGGGCATTCTCTTGCCGAGCAGCAGCGTCTGGCTGCGGTCCTGGGGGTTAATCCATACGCGGTGGCACGAATGAGGTGACATGGCCTGGGTGGGAGAGATCCATACGTGGTGCCACGAATGAGGTGACCTGGTGCGGGCAAGCAGCTGGGGGCTGTGGTGTTGAGCTCCCCACGCCAGGCATCGGGCCACGGCTGAGGGCAGAGCTGGTCCCTGCCACCGTCCCCCTCCAGAAGGAAAATGTGAAGGAAATCGGGGAATGACTGCGATTATCCTGACGAAACCACTTCTCCGGCTGCCCACCCCATCCCACCAGCGCTGCTGTCCCCATCAAGCGATGGCAGGACATCGTCATCACACCCTTTCCCTGTTTCTCTTGCACAAAACTGGACTCAAAGTGGGAGATTTTGGGGACAACCGCATCGAGCTCATGCTGATGCTCGCAATCCCAGCAGCCCCCACCAGAATCTACCTAGAAATGGAAACCGCAGGGCGGCGAGAGCCCCAAGGCACAGGGGACCCCCCGGCAAGTCCCCAGGGGTCTTGGCTTTGGGTCGGGTTCCACCCACCCAGCTGTGCCCACCTGCCCAGGAATCACAGCTTCCGTTTCATCTCTCTCCTGCCGCAAAACACCAACCCCCCGAGGACGTGGTGGTGGCTTTGGTCCCTGACCGCTCCGTGTCAGAAGGTGTTCTCCATCAGAGGATGCTCCCTGCAAGGTCACGTCCGACGTGGCCAGCGCGGGGGTCCCAGCTGGCCCAGGGGTCCTTACCCACGAGACGCCCCCAGGGACACGGGCGACACAGCGAGAGGCTGCGTGGCACGACGGGGACATGGGGTGCTGCTGACATGGCGTAAAGGGTAGGGCAAGATGGTCCCTGAAGAGCCTGCGTGGTGCTGGGTGAGACCCCCCCAGCTTCATCATCCCCAATCCCAAAGAGGGAAGGGGAAACCGCTCACGGGGCTGAACGCAAACCACAGTGTTTCTATTTCCCATACTCTGAAACTGGCTGAACTGGCCCGGCTGGTCGCTGGGTACACACAGAGCGAGTGCCCTCACGGGAAGAACCGCTGGCGAGGATGTCCCGGCCTCTCGGGAAGCGCAGCGCTCCCAGCCCCATGGGAAAGCCACCCCACCGCGTCCCTCACCCCCAGAGCCACGCATGCGGTGCCCAGCAAAGCCACAGCCGGCTGGCAGCCGCCCGTCGCACTGCGCTCTCCTACCAAGCAGACGGGGAAACTGAGGCACGGTAAGCCACACACGCGAGGGGCACAGTTCCACACTGGTGGGCCTGGAGTGGGTGTCCTCTCCACCAAAACGTGGCTCCCTGTGGGGAGCAGCGTGGGGAGGTCGGTGCAGCTCGGGGCAGGGCACGCGGGAGCCTTCCCCCCCGAGCCCGCCGGAGCCTCGCGGGGCCAGCGGCACTGACTCACCCCTGCAGCCTCACCTGGTGTAAGAGGCACTGCGCAGGTGAGCAAGGCAACATCAGCAGTGCCAGCCAGGAGGCATCTCGCAGCCCAAGCTGAGGTGTCCGCTCTGGGCGGCGATGGCCCGTCACCAAACCACCCCGGGCTGGGCATCCCACCCCGTCCCAGTGCCTTGCAGGGCGGCACTGGGCAGCCGAGGTGGAGGGCTGGGAGCTGTGCTCGGTGTGCAAAGGCTCAACCAGGCACAAGGTGGGCTTGGAAGAGCTCTGCGGGTCTGCACCCCACGGCAGGTTGGTGGCAGGGGACCCTGCTCCCCCGCTGAGAGATCCCCAGCCCAAGCAGGATGGTCCCCTTGGTCCCTCTGCCTGCAGCCGTCGGCGCCCACCCGCTCACCTGTGCCGTCGTCCCCCGGCACCTGCCGGCTGCTCTCCACCAGCTCCCGCATCCTCTCCCTCGGGACCTTCAGGTACTTGTCGCAGTTGCACACCTGGAAGCAGAGCGAGGGGAGGGTGGTGAGATGGCGGCCGCGCTCCCCGGGCATCTCCTGCCTGCCTGGAGCACCCAGCCCCGCGCTGGGCACCCTGGCAGCCCCCAGTTGCACGCATTGGGGCAGGGGGAAACTGGGGCAAGGCCTGGCCTACCGGGGAGAGGGAGAGGCAGAATGGCACTAGACACAAATTTTGGGGTTCACCAGCCACAAGAACCTCCTCCCCTGAGGCACTGCATCTCCACGGTGCTTGGCCACCTCTCCGTGCCGGGCTGCTGGTACCACTGCCCGCCCTCCGCAGACCTCACGCCCCAGCCCTGCACAACGCCGGGAAACACCAGCAACTGAGGTTGCCTTAATACATCAAGCACTCCCCCAAAGTTGGGGCCACGGCTGCAGGATTTGTTCTCTCTTGTCTCACAGAAGCTGTGCAGGACGGCTGCGGACCCAACACGCTGGGGGTTTGGCCGGCTCCGCTCAGCCCGGCTCTGCCGCAGCATCGCAAGCGCCAAGTCACATTTTCTACCCCACATTTGGTTTGCCAGATCGCACCCAGGGCGGTCTCCGAGTGCCTGCACGTGCCGGGCGCTGGGTCTTGAGGAGCCAAAGCCCTCAAGGAGCTCCCCAAACCCCACCGCCGAGGACCACCCGGGTGCTGTGGGCTGAGCCCAGGGTGCAGCCGGTAGCCGAACGCGCTCACCCAGCAGCGCCCAGCACTAAACCTCCCCGGGAGCATCGCAGCCGGCTCCTCGACAGCTCCGCTCTCCTCACCCCGTCCCTGCTGGGACGGGAGCCGGGCGCTGGGCTGTGCCGCAACACCTTTCGCCAGCTCTGTGGTTTCAGGGACTGTTTTCTGCTTGCGGAGCATTTCAAGCACGCTGCACCCAAGGCGAGCAGGGAGAGAGGCGCGTAGCTCCACCGACCAGAACAAGTTCCCTGCCTGGGGCTTTGCTCCGAAGCCTGTTGAAACCAGAAAGGTTTTTCCAGCTCCCGGCCGGGCACCGGCGCGGGCCCGCGGCGGCTCCGCCGGTTTGCGGCGTGCTAGCTGGAGCGGCGCTGGGTTCACGGCGAGGTGCACCGATGCCCCTTCCTCCCACACAGCTGCCTGAAGGAGGACGGGGGGAGGATGATTTGTTTGCAAACGAGCTCGCCACCGTGTCCCGGCAGCTCTGCCCCGCAGCGGGATGAGGTTATTTCCACCGGCAGCCTCCACAAAACCAGCACACGCTCCCCAGCCCGGGCAGGACTTGGCCAGGAAAGGATGCCCGGGCTTGGGTCGCCGAAGCTGCACTGCTCCAGCCCCGCAGAGCAGCAGCGCAGAGACCGACACGGTGCGATCCTGAATGCACCCAAATGACGTGGAAGCCGCTGCATCACTTTCAAAAACGGAATTGTGCAGCAGTCGGGGGATTTGCACAGCAAGCGTCAGACAGGCCACTCGTCCACACGCGGGTCAGACCCCGGGGCGCTGCTCCGGCTCACCAGCCCATCTCACAGCCCGTCTCCTCGCTCACTCACAGGATCCCAGAGTGTTCAGGGTTGGCAGGGCCCTCTGTGGGTCACCCAGCCCCCTGCCGAAGCAGGGTCACCCAGAGCAGGCTGCACAGCACCGCGTCCAGGCGGGGCTGGAATATCTCCAGAGAAGGAGACTCCACAGCCTCCCTGGGCAGCCTGGGC
>Ga0065711_1051431_pt1 | contig 10385 bp, 9 predicted proteins | sample Hoacrofraction12_FD_59098 | JGI IMG/M metagenome (GOLD analysis project Ga0065711, IMG submission 59098) | Hoatzin crop microbial communities from Cojedes, Venezuela - Epithelial fraction 12 v2 (version 2) | ecosystem: Host-associated > Birds > Digestive system > Esophagus > Crop | place...
AGTAGAATAATGCTTATGAGAAATACAGTTGTGCTTCAGCTGGGTGCAATTAAAATGAAGATATTAGGTCACACTGAGCCATTGAAGTTACAAATACATGGGGAGTTGTGTCTACTTAGGGGGCTCTCATGGTTGTACTAGGTGAGGCTCCATCTCCTGGTCCCTCATGCAACAGAGAGCGAGAGAGCTTGTCTAGGACACTTGTGCTCTACCGTGAACTTCTGTCAGCATCACTGAGAAGTCCCACAGAGGACAGAGATACCCTATTCCTTCCAGGCTGCTGCCGGTTTGGAGACCCTTGAGTCTGCTCTGTGGGAAAAGGGTTTTCCGGGGACAGCGTTCGTTTCCAGGGTAGGTTTGCTTCTGCCGTGTGTGCAAACCTTGAATTTGCCGGTACTACTGACAGTCTGCGCCCAGTCGCTTGTGGGGGATACCTCGATAAAGTGGACGTTTCTCACAGAGCACTGTTTTCTACTTAATTTTTTCCAGAATGAGTAGAGCTGAATCTAATATTGGGAGAGGCCCAACTCAACTGCCATGTAACACCAGAACAGCTATAGCTTCTCTTGGTGGAAAACGTCAGTGTTAATATGAGTACAAGAATGGAAAAAGAACCTGCTTATAGCTGAGGTGATAATTAAATTAAAAGATACTGCATTGTCTGCAGGAGAGCTGTTCTGTGCAAGCCGGCCAATCTGCGGATTTCCTACCTGCAGAACCCCCTTACCATTGTGCCATCTTAGGTTTCCACGTGCCACGACTGAGCAGAGGGGAGACGGGTGGGACACAGGGGTGGCCTTGTATCTCCCCTTTATTTCCCAGTGCAGAACTACCTTTTTGGCTGATTAGCCAAATGTGGAGAAGGCAGGTGCAGCTCAAACACTTCAGTGTTCCCCTTCTTCCCATAAAAACTGTGAAAAACCTTTCGTTTCAGGAAAAGTTCTCCTTTGCCAAATTAGCCAGGTAGAAACAGCAGACCTTATTCCAATAGCAGCAGGCTCCTTTTGTCTAGCTTTATACACCAGACAAGTGTTAATTTCTTAAAATTTGTTTTAATTATTTTTTTTTACAATGAAGAGTTGCATAATGTGTTCCCAGCCCTTCCCGCTCACTGGTGCCTTATAAGGGAGGTAACCAGAATGCCAGCCAAATATCAGCCTGATGATGAAAGAATTGTTCCACTTAAAATGTCACTAATTTTTAGCATGCTGAGTCCTGTATGAAGGGGAAAGCTTATGTTAGTAGCTCCACAGACAAAAGCGTTGTACTGAATTGTTTAAACGCAGTTGTTGTTTCTTGAAGATAACTGGATTCCTGTGTTTTGTGCTATTTAGTGTTTGGCAGAGCAGGAAAGGAGAACAAATTCAATTGTGAGGTGAGGATTTAATGGAAGTACCTATTTTTTACAGACTGGATATGGAGAATGAAGTCTGTTTGACAACAATTAAAAGTATAATTTAACAAGCATTGACATCAGGAACTCTAAGGGAGTTTTGTGTTCAGCATATGAGCTGCTCGGTGGGACACTAGGCAATCATACAGCAATGAAAGACATGGCTGTGACAAACATCTAACAGCCAACTATTAAAGCACATTCCTGCTTAGTGGAGTAATGGCTTTTGGGTTGACAGATACTTGTGTAGCAAATACACTTGGTGAGACTTACTTACCAAGTAAGGTCGTCTTATGGTGTAGATCATAATAGTGGCATGTCTTGGAAAGCAGTTAAATGCATCGCAGTGCATTCTGACTGTCAAGATAAGGTGAAAGAATGGAATTTTATCAGTTCTGGTGGCATCGTTGACACTGGGTTTTGGTGGTTTTGCTTGCGATTGGTTAGTCCACTAAAGTGATAAAGAACTCTGGTTGAGCAACTGAGCTGATATTCTTCATGGCTGGCTTGCCATATTTCACTGCTCTAAATCAAAAGTTTTGTTGTGCCTAAAGAAAATTTCTGTTACTAAATAAGCTGCCTGCTTAAGCTTTAATTTATTTCCTTCACTTCATGAAGTTAGTTACAGCAAGAATCTTGGTTGCTGCAAATGCTGTGGGAAAGGAAATATTCACATTCAAGTTTATGGGGGGGGGTGGCAGGGGGGAACAAAAACTACCCTCATTATATTGTAAATACAATCTCGTGTAAAGTCCTATTGTGTAGTCCTTCCCCACTCTTAACAGGAGTAGGTAGCAACTTACAAAGTAATGACTAAGGGCAGAGAAGCAAGGTTTATTAAAACAGGAGTTCTCCATGAATACAAGTCTCAAATCTCTTGTAAGCAAAGTATATAGGTGACCATTTTACTTTGAAGTGTGTTAGATAGGTTCTCTTATATACTTAGTTGTTGTATGGAGACTCTACTGTGTCCTGTTTATCTTCTCGGGGAGTTTTGTTTAGCAGAGAAGGAGAGTTCATGTAAAATGTGTATAGTGCAAGCAGCTTAGCCCGTTTGTACTGTGGGTATGGTGACCTCACTGCTCAGTTGCATAAGTAGCCATTAGAAACTTTTTTGTGTTTTTTTTTCCTTTATAAAAAAAGAATTATGTTAAAAACAACTGGAATAATCTCCTGAAAATTGTTTATGCTTTAAATCATTCTATATGGAAGTCAAGCAAAATGACAGATGAATAAAAATCTATAGAGCAGAGACTGTTTTGAAGTATTTGAAAAGCTTAAAGTGCAGAATACGGACATTACATCAAACATCTAGTGGTGAGAGGGTGGGGGGATCCTCACAGGGGGAAATAAAAACATGCCTATGTGATATGGAACATGAACAAAATTACCCTTTAGTATCTGCATAGAGCTACATGTGGAACTGAAGTCGAGTAAAGCTCCCCCTGATATTCTCCAGCTGAATCTCGATGTTGCAGCTGTCTCTGAGGTTGAGTAGAAGCCATGGAGTGGTTAGACAGCAACAGAAGCTGTGGCTGTGGTTCTGGAGTTCAGTGAGCCACAGGCTACTGTCAAGCCACAAGCTCCCAGACCACCATGCACCTCTGGTTAAAAAACGCTCCTGTCCCATTGACTAGCCGCATGCTGCTGACTGTGTGTGTGGACCACAGGTTGGAACTCACGAAGTTATGATGAGCTGTGGTACTAGGAATAATCATCTTCAGAAATAGTTTCAGGTAAGAAAACAAAGTGCAAGTAATTTATTATACGATTTTGAGAAGGACTGCTTTTAGGTGAAGGGAGATAAAGATCTGGAAAAGCAAAACCGGGTATTTTCATTAGGAAGTTGAAGGGAGTAGAGAAGGGGATTCCTTCCTCTGCTTGTTGAATCTTTTTCCTCTCCTTTCTTTTCCCTCCCTGTCTTGTTTTTTAAATGAGCCAGTGATAAAGGGAAAAGGACAAAGTGGAATGCTTTAGATTTTTAAGCTTTGCTGGCAAACCTTCAAAGAAATTGGAGAATTTTTTAGCTGTTCTCTTATGTCGCAGGACGCACCACTTCTGGACCAGCTCTATTGCTCAGTAATTAGCAGTGTTTACAGGCAGCGCTCATCCATCCCTTCACCAGGAAGGAACACACTGAAGCCACTGGGAGTCCCAGGTGCCCTTTTGCTCACAGATGTGTAAGCCAGTTGTGTAATGGCAAATGAAAAAAGAACAAATCCCTTTCAGTTTTCAGGAAAAATAGATGAACGTTGTGTTACCCAAACCAGAGCTGAGAGAATTTCACATGTCTGGACATGCCCTGACCTACACCACTGATTTCAGCTGCTGCTCACAGCTTGTGCTGCAGCCTGGCTGCCGACAGAAGAATTTTGCTGAACACCTTTGCTGGAAACTAGCGAAGAGGTTCCTTGGAGCCTGCCAGAAATGCTGCTGCCTTCACCTTTGCTCATCAGTAAGATGCAAAACTCCAGCCTTGGTGAGGGTGCACTGAAGAAACATGCTTGCACATTAGCTGTTTAAATAAGCAAAATAACATTCTGCTTTGTAAAATAATCTTTACAATCAAAAGCAACATTTTGAAAAAAATTAAATACACATTTTTTTCCATGTGTACTTGAGATCACTGCATTTGAAGGAATTGAAAGAATAGTGGAAAGTCAAAATGAAAAAGGAAGTAATTATGAGGTAATTGGGGGGGAAATTGTTTTACTCTAATAAAGTAGTTTTAGCTAGTTTTCCCTCTGCCCTTTTTATTAAACAAGCAGTAATATTTAGAAGGCCAATTTTGATTTTGTTTACAGTCCAATCTCAATTTCAGATATTGACCCCCAGGCATGGAATGAGCCTGTGTTGTTGAGGGAGCGAAGACTGCAAGAGAATTATGATGACAATTTTGGTTATATTATTTCTCTTTTTCAAAAAAAAAAAAAAAAGGCAACCTTGAAACCTGTTAGTGTTCTTTGTGTTTTTTTCCATATAGAAGCACTTTTGAAGATAGTCTTGACAGTATCTTTCTTATTTCTATTAGACGGTAATTTTCTCAATCTGTGAAACAGTGTGATGTATTGTCTCGGTTCTTTTGCCTAAGTGCTCTGAAGTCATATCATCTTTAAAGAGCGCTGCCACACAGACTGAGAGGATAAAAGCTTCTGTATTCGTACTTAGGACATTAGAGAGCCATAGTGAATCTGCGTCTGCCTGTGTGTAGCTGAAGAATGCAGTTGCATGATGAGAGTTTCTTCTGTCATTGTGGAATCTAAGTGCTTTCCCTCCTTGCCTGCCAAGGCAAGGCTGGATTTCACTGCAAAGATGTTGGTAAAGTAAGGTCCACCCACCTCCCTTCTCTTTGAATTGTAAAGCAAATCATCTCCAGATACTGCAAACTAATAAACCACAGTAAGGATAGTGCAGATTAAGCTCCATATTTGTCTTGGATGGCAGGCCAGACTTCTGTCTGGAACGTCTGAATTGGTGCTTTGGGTGCAGCTTCCTTCCTTTCAGGGTGGTGATCATCTTGTCAGCAAAGCGATTGATTTACAAGATGAAGTCACAGAAGTAGGCTCCCATCATATGTGTACGTCTAGGGAGGGAGATGGGGGCTTTTTTGCTTGTGGTATAACAAGCACTGCACCTGCTTAGCCTTTTGCCTCATGTTTCCTCTGCCTTGAGTAGATCAGGAATGTAGTGTGTAGGACTTTTAATGGAAATAAAATTTGGCTAACCCTACTTTTTACAAGGAAGCTGCACTGAATGCATTCTGATGGCTTTCCAGATTAATGGGATCTAAATTAATATTTGCCAATGATTAACGTATGAATAAAATAAACACTTCAGAATTCCTTTGTAATTCTTGGCTTCCTTTGGTACCTCAGTCAATGCTGCTTCTAAGCAAGAAGCCTCTTGTTGATACAAAACTAGATCTACTACCCGTATTGAATTTGGTAGTATAATTCTCATCGGTTTTGAGGGACAGGGGACTGACAAAGGGTAATCCAGCCTCTGTTGTGGATGCCTAGGACTTTTTTTGAAGTGACAGGCAGAGAGAGGATATGTGCATGTACCAAGATCTTTTTATAAGTACTTTTTCAACATTGAAAGATCCAGTGCTGTTTGAGGTACTGACCACGTCTGACCCTGCGTACTTCACAGGCATCATTCAGTCAGTGTAACAGCTGTTTACTAAGCAGCAAAATTCAGAAGGCTGTCATTGTCTTTGAGTGAAACATACTCTTTTCTCTCAACTTGGCCTCTCTACATTCACTGAGCAGCACCAGTCCCCTAATCATAAATGTGTTAATATTCAATTACTTTGTGCCATCCAAATGCAACAAAGTTCAAATTAATTCGTATAATTGACTGATTTTCCAAAACTATTGCTCTTAATTGTGTATGTGACACGTACGGCTTTGCTTCCTGGCAATGTTAATTCACCGGAATTTATATAGTGCTTTGTGGGGTTGTGGTGATTTATTGTGAGAAATGAAGATTGATGTTCATAATCAAAGATTTTGGTCCCGTATTATCTGTGTCCTCTTAAAATTATTCTGTTTTCTTAAAGCAGAGTTTAAAATATTGTAACTTTTTCTTAGTTTTTCAGAGTTTGTATTACTTGCTTCATGCCCCTTTACTGGCAAGACAAGGCAAATATTCCTAGTGATAGGAGGCCTTGAAATCGAGCCGTTTATTCAAAGTGAGCCTATGTTTGTATGCTAAATTTTCTTAAAGACAAATACTTCAGAGCTTTTAAACTTTCGTTGACTCCGGAAAGCAGAAATGTAGTTAGCATGTGGGATGGGAATATAATAAGTCAATTAATAATCCTGTTGGCTACTCTCCTTTTGCATGGCTCTGGCATGTTGAAAGACAGCAGGCCTTGGTTTTTCCTACTGGGAAAGTGTGGGGTTACATATATTACTTAAAGATCATATTTTGTAAAAACACACTGGGATACTTTCATCAAGGATGCTAGGTAAAAGCAATTTGTGTTTTGAAGGAACGTGCGATTTTGAGGGAGGTTAATTCTTTTTCCCCACCTTATTCAGTCCTTGGCCTTTAGAACGATATCAACAAAGGAAGTGACTCTTACAGATGCTTTTGTGATGTGGTTCCTAATTTATGGAGAGCTAGACTGAGATCCATCGACTCATTTCGCGTAAGCCACCAAAGAGCTATTTCCAGTTGTTGGCTGGACCGGGTCTTTGAGCTGAAAGATGCCCTCTCCCACTGCCAGACATGCTTCACAAGAAACATAATAAACTTGCATTACAAATATTTCGACATTATAACTCAGCCTTTGAAGTTTTGGCACTTATTTGGCAAAGGATGTCTCCAAAGAGGTATTTTTAGCAAACAGTGTATAAAGGGCTTCAGATCTGCATCTTTTTTCTTTATGTGGAGAATATTTTTACTGTCTGTGAGGTGCCCAGAGTTAAAGGGTGGAAAAATGACAAGATGCTTAAACCAAAGTTGAATTCAAGTTGTCTTAAGTTTGGTGGGTGCTGGGTCTACCCAGGTTACGGAATGATCCTCCTCTGCTGGAGAGTCCAGCACTCTGTGGTGAGGATGAGGAAGGGATGCTTCTTACTTTGTTTGCTTCATTTGGTGCTGGGAATGTATTGTAACTGTAAGTTGCATCCATTTGCTGTAGGACTACTACTTGATGAGGCTGCGTTTCGAAAATTGCTTGAGTAACCTGTTCTATACATGGCCAACAGTAACAGGCTTTTGGGATGATCAGGAGATGCAAACTGCTAAATCCAAAGATTAATTCCAGGTACCCTCATCACAATGAAAGCTGGCATTATGTCAGCTGCCAGGCAGGATTCATCTACCTACCCTTGGGTGCTTAAAAGTTGCACGTCCAAGCCTGTTAATCATCTCTACTGTCCTCTGTAGTCAGCAGAGATGAAAAAGCACTAGGAGGAGATGTTTGCATCTACGTTCTGCGAGGGTGACTGTTTTAGAACTCTGCCAGTATAGCTGATAGAACAGAGGTGAACATCTTTTTCAGGAGAAAAAGATGGGTATGAGCAAGGCCCTGGTGCGCTTCCAGTCGTGTAGCCTGGAATGCATGCGTACACTCTGATACAGTTGTTGTGACTTCTGACTAGTTTCCTATAGCAGCTGAAATTTCAACAATAATAAATTCTGCTGGCTTCACATTAGTAAAATATCTCTGCAGGTGCATGCAAAAACTTGTGAATTCACAGACTCCTTTCGTTTTGCCAACAGCATAGTCAGAATCCATTTGTTTTTCTCCAGAACAGCATGAAGAATGTGCTTCCTCTATCACAGCTGTGAAAGCCCCAGCGCCCCATATAAACAGCAGTGTAAGTAGGCAGAGATCCTCTGCTGTTGCACCTCTGCAAAACCCCGAGCTCAGGTCAGCTGAGTTTTTTTCTGTTTCCTGCTGTAATTCTAGTTTTTCCCATAGTTCATTGTGCCATTTATTGTTAAAAATAGGACTCCATAAAACATTTTTATGTTCCATAAGTGCACACGTTTTGTTTTTCAAACATGTAGCTGTATGAAGGCTTGCCAGAGAAACAGCTTGCCTTTCCCCAATGCTGACCTGATCTGACTGTAATACTAAACTCAAGGTAAGAGCCAGGACTAATGCAGCAGTTCCATGTCTCAGCTCTTCCTTCAGATTTCTGGCACCTTTTCCAAATTGCACTTTGTGCTGCAGATGCTGGTATGGCGCTGCATAGTTGGCTTTTTAAAAATTATTTTCTATTCTGGTGGCTCTGATTAATTTTGTTGTACCTTACTTTCCCCGTTTCTAAAATCAGATTGAAATTGTCCTCATATTTTGAGAACTGTATGTGGAGAGTGTTATGTGAGACTGTATGTTATCTTGGATCTATTTCTGCTACTAAATGGGTGGGGTTGGAAGGGTCTGTTCCCCAGGCTGCTGTAGATAGCTGTTACAAGGCAAGGTTCTCTGGTCCAGTTCTTCCCTTGCTCATACACCTTCAAAATCCTCCCAGGATTGAGCCTGGGTTCATTTACCTTCCTTTGTAGTCAATGGTAGTACAGTTGCTCTCTTGTTTTATCAAGATGATGTGTTTTACATTTCAGTTTTGCAAAGTAACTGGAGATCTGGGTGGAAAATACTTTAAAGGGGCAAAACAGATTTGCTTCAAAGCTGGGAGGAGCATACCTCATATAGGGAAGCAGAATAAAGCTTGCAGCTCCAGTTCGTTGGAAGATGAAGATGCTTCTGGCATTATTAATGTGAGGAATAACCCAACGGAGAGAAAAGCAGCTTGAGGCTTGGTAACAATCCCAAGAGTCTTTTGCAGCTTTGGGCACACTGGGAAGGGGGAGGGCACACCTTCCCTCCCAGAGGCTGCCTGCAGAGCCGCTTCCCAGTGCTTTCAGGATTTGCTGAAATTTCCATAATTTATTTTATTACTAATTTATTTTGCAAGATTTTACTTAAGGGTATGAAAAAAAAGGAAAAATACTATGCTCCAGATGTTGCTTCCATCCCTGTGTTGTCTTAGACCTGGGGAGAGTAATGAATTTTTTATTATGCATTTAGGCTAGGGAGGTAGGGCTTAATATCAGTTGGGGCATGATCTGTGGAGTAATAACTGCTAGTTTTTGCACAGAACCTTTCTGACTGCCAGGGGTACTTCTTGGTTTTTGTTTTGTAAATGTGTGCAAGTTGAAACGTATTTTAAGACTCGGTTGAAGCAATAATTAATCATCTGAAGAATCACAGATGTAAATATTTTTGATTCTGTACTAATATTATATTATTAGACTGCTTTCTCTTTATTTTTTTAGTGCTCTTTATATTTTCAGAAGTGAAGAGAATATAGCAGAGCAGCTGCTTCCTAGTGATTTGTGAAATTGAGAAGTATTACCCTGTGTTATATCAATGTGACAAAATACATTCCTGATACGATGTGTGGCTTTGCTAGGAAGCGGTTAAAACTTTCAAAGTGTTGTCTATTTATCAGAACTTTAAAAGACAGCTGATTAATGTTATTTGCATACAAGCAACAGAATGTGTAAACATTGACTGGAGAGTCATTCAAATGAATGCTTTCTGCTGGATTCACAATAGCAACATTTCGCCAAGGCTGAGTGTAGCTCAACGTGGAAATATTGTCGGCAAACTTGACCACTTGCAGTATATTAATATGTAATTGTCCTTACTATTGTCTTTTCGGATATATTTTTCTTCCTTCAGCCCTGTCCTTGGAGTAGTGATAAATGTCTCAGTTGCTTATCCTGCCACATACCCTTCCAAATCCACAATATATAGATTAATGCTTCTTCTGCAGTCGATTGTGGTAGTTAACATTTGTCCAGTGTGATTGAATGGGCAGCTCAGAGAAGTGCAATGACAAAGAAGGGGCCACACATCTCAGAAGTTTTGGCGCTAGGTTAAATAATGTAATTTCAGAATGAGTTAATAATTTTGTAGTACTTCTTTAGCATCTTTCGTCTTAAGAGCAGAGATTCTTTGTGCATATGAACTCATTAAGACTCCTAATGTGACCTGCTAGGCACAGGAATGATATGTTTGTTTTCATGTAGGGTAACTGAGGCACACCCTAAGTATATTTTTCTTTCTTTTTTTTTTCTGTAGGGTTTGTTTTTGCACATGGGAAGTGAAATAGAATCCAGATCATCTGTTACTTAATGTTTCCTGTGTTGTAGCCACAAGAGCATCCTTCTTCTGTACATACATCATCTGCAATTAGAAAAAGAAAACTCAAAATATTCATAACTTCAACTCTTGCATAATTGACAAATATCAGGAATTTATTGTGTGTTTTGGAGAAAGATTTGTCTGCCTCAAGTCACCATTAGAGGTTGTGTTAGGGATGCCTTTGCTAGTAACTCTTCTGGTAGAGTCACAGAATCACAGAATAGTAGGGGTTGGAAGGGACCACTGTGGGTCACCCAGTCCAACCCCCCTGCCGAAGCAGGGTCACCTACAGCAGGCTGCATAGGACCTTGTCCAGGCGGG